>Ga0207657_10003697_pt1 | contig 16269 bp, 13 predicted proteins | sample KBSC33metaG_FD_184316 | JGI IMG/M metagenome (GOLD analysis project Ga0207657, IMG submission 184316) | Corn rhizosphere microbial communities from Kellogg Biological Station, Michigan, USA - KBS C3-3 metaG (SPAdes) (version 2) | ecosystem: Host-associated > Plants > Roots > Rhizosphere > Soil ... | reverse complement strand
CGGCTCTTCTCGTCGAAATGAGGATCGACAACACCGGTGGCCGAACGACTCGCCGTGCCTTTTTTGGCTATCGAGGAAACGATCCCTACACCGGGATGCGCAAGCTTGACGACACCGCCGAAGGCTTGGCCGGCGTTGGACAGGGTCGACATACCGCCATAGCCAGTCGTGATCCGGGAGTTTGGTCCGCACTTGGCTTCACGATCGAGGACATCCTCTCAATTGATGCCAACGGCGAGACGGCATTCGGACTCGGGAATGTGGGCGCACTGTGTGTCGACGTCCCCGCGGGCGAGGTTCGAACGTACGTGGCTCGTTACGGCGGCGAGGAGTTTGTGGTCATTGCGCCTGAAACCGATCGCGAGGAGCGGTCGCGCTGGCAGAGCGTCTGGCCTGGTTGCATCGCCATCCGCAATTGGCGCAGCGCATGGGATGGGCCGGCATGCGGCGCGCTTATCAGCATTACACCTGGCGCAATGTCGCCGAGCATATCGCGGACATCTATGAGAGCGTGCTGGAACCGGCCATTGCATATGGATTGCCGCCGATGGCCGCATCCGGAAAAATGGGTCTGCGCAGCTAATGCACACCGGCCCGTGTTTACATCAAGCCATCATTTCAAGGCAAGGGTAGGCTAGCAAAAAACACATCACTTACTTACCGGAGAATACTGTGAGCAACGCAAGCGTATCCAGCCACACCATCGATCCGGTCGAAGCCAGACAGCTCGCTGGCAAAACCATTCTCGTTACCGGCGGCGCCAGCGGGTTGGGCGCTGCGCTGTGCCATGTGCTCTCTTCATGCGGCGCCAATGTCGTCATCGGCGACATCAATCTGGACAAGGCGCACACAGTGGCGTCATTGCTCACCCCATCGGTCGGCAAGGTACTTGCAACCGGCATCAATGTTGGCGATCCGATCGCCGCCGAGCGTGCAGTACGTGAAACCATCGAACACTTCGGCAAGCTCGACGTCCTGATCAACAACGCGGGAATCGACATCACCTGTTCGATCGAGGAACTCGACTACAGCAACTGGGACCGCGTGATCCATACCAATCTTTATGGCCCCTTCCTGATGTCGAAATTCGCAGTGCAGCATATGAAGAGCATGGGCAGCGGGCACATCGTCAATATCGCCTCGACCGCAGCCAAACGCGCCTGGCCCAATGCCTGCGCCTACCATGCCAGCAAATGGGGGCTGCTCGGCCTGTCGCACGCGCTGCATGCCGAGCTGCGTTCGCACAAGATCAAGGTCACTGCCGTGCTCGCCGGCGGCATGCGCACCCCCTTCCTGCTGGACCGCTTTCCTGATATCGACATCAACACCTTGCAAGACCCGGTGAACGTAGCCAAGGCGGTGAAATCGGTGTTGCTGCTCCCCGAGCAGACCGTCATTCCAGAAATCATGGTGCTGCCGATGCAGGAAAGTTCCTGGCCTTGATAACACCAGAGCGACTAGGACCTGCCCATGCGCGCGATTTTCCTCGACAAGGATGGCACCCTCGTGGAAAACATCCCTTACAACATCGATCCCGAACTGATCGAACTGAGTTGGCATGCCGCAAGCGCCCTACAGATTTTTCAACAGCTTGGCTATGCATTGTTTGTCGTGACCAATCAGCCGGGCATTGCCAAGGGCCTGTTCACTGAATCCGCGCTCGATCCGGTGCGTCTGCGCTTGGCCGAGCACTTGGCGCAATATGGCGTAATACTCGACGGTTTCTACTATTGCCCGCACAGCCCCGATGGCGCAATCAGCCGCTATGCGATCCGTTGCACCTGCCGCAAGCCGATGCCGGGCATGCTGCTGCAGGCCGCGCGCGAACACGGCATCGATCTGTTGCGTTCCTGGATGATCGGCGACATCCTGCACGACGTTGAAGCCGGACGACGCGCCGGCTGCCGTACCGTGCTGATTGACAATGGCAACGAAACCGAGTGGAAGACCTCGGAGTTGCGCACACCGCATTTCACTGCGCCCGATTTGTACGTTGCTGCGCAATTGATCGCTGCCGAAGATGGGACAGCGTCGAAACGCGGCAAGGCAACCCTAAGAGATAACGCAACGCCATGACGTCATCGGAATGGCAATCCGCACGCAACATCCTTTGCATACGGCTCGATTATCTCGGCGATGTACTGATGAGCACGCCAGCCATCCATGCCTTGCGCGAATCCATTCCCGGTGCACGCATTACCCTGCTGACCTCTGCCGTTGGCGCAGCGGCAGCGCGCCATATTCCCGACATCGATGATGCCATCGTCTATCATGCTCCGTGGCTGAAACACAGTGAACCGCATTCGCGGGAAGAAGACCTCGCGATGATTGAAACACTTGCCGCCAAACATTTCGATGCCGCCGTCATCTTCACGGTGTATAGCCAAAGCCCGCTGCCGACGGCAATGCTGTGCCATCTAGCCGACATTCCCCTGCGGCTTGCGTATTGCCGCGAGAATCCCTACACGCTGTTGACGCATTGGGTACCCGAAACAGAACCGCATGACAGGCTGCGGCATGAGGTACGCCGCCAGCTCGATCTGGTGGCGACTGTCGGTGCGCGCTGCCGGGACGAGCATTTAGTGTTTTGCGTACCGGAAGCCGATACGCAACGTATGTCCCGCATGCTCGATGAGATCGGCATCGACAAGGAAAAGCCCTGGATCGTTATGCATCCGGGCGCCAGCGCCGCTTCCCGGCGTTATCCCCCGGAATATATGGCCGCTGCCGCACGCGAACTGACTAAACACCTGCCATGCCGCGTGCTATTGACCGGCAGTAGTGATGAAGTGGAACTTGCCGAACGCATTGCCGAACAAGTGCCGCACGCGCACTCGCTTGCCGGCCAACTGCAATTAAGCGAACTGGCCGCATTGATCGGCCTGGCCCCGCTCCTGATTTCAAACAACACCGGTCCGGTGCATCTGGCAGCCGCCCTTGGCACGCCGGTGGTCGATCTCTATGCCCTCACCAATCCGCAACACGCGCCCTGGAAAGTCGCCAATCGCGTCCTGTATCACGACGTGCCATGCCGGTTCTGCTACAAGAGTGTCTGCCCTGAAGGGCATCATCGCTGCTTGGCTGAAGTACCGCCATCGCAAGTAGTTGGCGCAGCGCTTGATTTGCTGCGGCAAAACACAAACGAAATTCTGATCTCACCCAAGCACAAGCGTGTGCGTCCAATTGCCGGGTAACGTCAATTGCCTTCTTCGTTACCATCCGTGCGCCGAGACACCGAGCTTGGCCCGATTTGATGCGCAATGTGTGGAGGCAAATCCCCGCTACCAAGTATCAAATTCGCCCCGATGGTCAGTTCGGGCATATCTGGAGCGAGACTAGGCATGTTTGGCAGGATACCGTTCCACTCTTGCTCGACTGGATCGACTTGCGCCGGAGCCGCACGGGCAGGCAATTGCTGATGGAAGCGCGAGTAGTCAGGGTGTACGACGCTGGGCTGATCGACGCGAACGGGCAAACCCATAAACTGCAAATGTGATGTCGTTTGTTCAGTCGAAGGAGCAAACTGCAGGAGGACTTGAGAAGGCGCATTGTCATTCATGCGCTGACGCACTTGGCGCGACGCGGTTTGAAACTCTAGGACTAGCCGTTTCCCAAGCTGTATACCTGATGAGCTGCCTGGACCAGATGGGCCGGCAACAACCGCCTTCCCCTTCTTTTTTTTCTCCTCCTTGGCAGCTTTCCTCTCCGCCAACACGCGCTTGCGATTCTCTAGCGCCTCCATTGTTCTTGCTTGTTCTGCTGACGTTAATACATTGTCATACAATTCCACGCCCCGGCGATTTAGCATGCCATTATCATAGAGAAACTCGTTAACCATCGAAAAGCCGCTCGACTTCCCAAGCTTAGACATCTGCTCTCCTTGCTCATAAGGCACAAGGGCGTTCATAAATTTCTGCTTATTAATGAGCGTGAAGCGCCTATCCGGCGCTGCATTTCGTGCAACATCAAGCGCCCATTGCAAGAAACGCTCGCGTTCATGATGAGCGACAGCAGCGGAAGGTGGACTCTGCGGCCTTTCCTCCTGCTGCATCCCGGATGGCCCTGCTCCGTGATGCACCGGTACGCTGGTTTGCGCCTCCGGCGCAGGCGCATCGGTTTGCTGGTTCTGTTGCGGCACATTGAAATTGGCCCTTGATGGATTGAAGCCTGGTGGAGGGAAATGAGTCATAGTCTGCCTTTGCAAAAAAATTTGATCCAAAGCGTTAAACAAAATGAAACAGCATGTCCATGCGTGGCAGAAACAACAAGACAGTTCCCTATGCGCTGATTGCCGCACTGTTTTTCGTTAAAAAAAGGGTTATCGAGTAGTAAGCATTACGTCTATTCCATAAGAAAGCCCTGCTTTTCCTCCTGTAGCTTTTACACCCGCGTGCAAAAACGCAGCCGAAACAAAACTGCCGAACCATGCCCCTCCTTGAACGGACATGATTGAACTCCTTGGCATGGAGCTTGCGATACTCGCAACACAAACCGCCCTTCCTGTCTTAGTTGAAATTAAAGGACGGTTGCCGATCACGACAGGAGATGACCATGCCACGCAATGTTCCTTCCAAGGCAAGCAAATCGCCAGCCAAACCCGCTGCTCATCGCAGCCCACGGACGAAAACCACGGAAAACGACGTGCTCGGCCTGCTGATGGCGGATCACAAAAATGTGAAGAAAATGTTCGAGCAGTTCGAGAAAATGAAGAAAGGCGATGACGATGAAAGCAAGCAAAAATTAGTCGAACGTGCTTGCACCGCGCTCACGCTGCACACCCGACTTGAGGAAGAGATTTTCTACCCTGTAGCGCGCGAAACGCTGGTAGATGCCGATCTGTTGGACGAAGCCGAAGTCGAGCATGCCTGCGCCAAACAGTTGATCACGGAATTGAACGCCATGCAGCCGGGCGACGAACTTTATGAAGCGAAATTCACCGTGCTCGGCGAATACGTCATGCACCACATCGAAGAGGAAGAAAAAGAGATTTTCCCCAAGATGAAGAAATCCGGGCTCGATCTCGAAAGCATGGCCGACGAACTGCGTCACCGCCGGATGGAATTGCGCGAAGAACTCGGCATGATGGATGAAGAAGCAGAGCAAGAAGAAGAGTCATCTGCTGCAAAGTCGCATCGTCGCGTGCACTGAAGTTCACCAATCGACCCCGAGGAAAAACGCGACGTGATTTTGCCTGACAAGGAAAACGGCATCGACGAAGTCCTGTCCACTCATGCCGTGGATATTTTTGCCTTCGTCGATGCGCAGGGAATTCCCTTTCGCTATTTCGATACGCCTTATTTTCTGACGCCTGCTCCGGGTGGCGAAAAAATCTATATGCTTCTGCGGGAAACACTGCGGCGCACCAGGAAAATCGGCGTTGCCTATGCTGTGATTCAAATGCAGCAGCAACTTGCGGCGCTTGTTCCTCACGGCCAATCGTTGATATTGAATACCTTGCGTTGCGAAAACGAATGCGAACCATGTAACGTTCAGCAGTTACTGGGCAGTGACTTTGACGAGTACAGATTGAACGCAAGCGAAATCGCGCTTGCGTATCAACTTGTCGAGCGCATGAATGACGAACACTGGTGGGAAGTGCAACTGCAAAGCGGCAGCCTGGAAGGCAACACGGAGAACGAGGAGCTAGCAAGCAGTTTCCAGTCTCCCTTCCTCCATGCATCGGACATCATCCGACTGGAAAACTTGCTCGACTGGAGCGAAGAACAAGATGAAGACATCTTGTTCGAGCCGGTGAAGATGCCGTCTCCAGGGCCGCACCGCTTTCCACGGCCATCCGCATCGCGTCCTGTCACAAACGCAGGCTGCGTCAGAAAGCGCAGAAAACGCATCAGATAAGAAAATGATGACGTTGAGGTAGGTAGTTGGGTACGGTAGAACAAGCTGTCTGTTGTTCGGGCTTTGGGGCGACGCGAGTTGCCCCATTTTTTTGGGAACAGGAGAAATGATTCAAAACTCTAAACAAGTTAATTAGGACTTACGCAAAATTGTCCCAGCAAGGCTACCGATGCAGGCAGTACGAGTGGTACGGCAAGACGGCGCAACGCCGTTTGCGTAAGTCCTATTAATGTGAAAAATGCGCTGAAATGTGCGGAACGCATAGAACAATTTCCTGCCAGTCCAGTTAGAGATGAATGGCGAAGAGCGTCAGCATCGGCACGTCATGCTTGAGAGGAAAATCTTCTATGGATTTGCCGGCTCTTTGGTGCTGCTTGTTCTGATTGGTGGATTGGCCAGCCTGTCGAGCTTCAGCTACACCACGACCCTTGAAAATATTTCCGATATACAGGAAAGACTAAGGGCGCTTGTCAGCATCGGCCGCATTGTCAACCGCATCGAATCGCAGCAACGCGTCTACATCATTACCGGTGAACGCCAGGATTTGATTTCAGGGCAAGCGATGCTGCAACGCACCGCCGATCTCAATGCTGCGCTTGAGACATTGAAACTGCATGCAGATACACAGGGACCGTTTATCGCCAAACTTGAAGATCTCATTCGTTTTCGCCTTGATCTGCTGGATCAAATGATGTCCGCCCGGGAAAAGGAAGGCTTCGACGCCGCGCGAAACCTTGTGGTGGCAAGACGCGGAAGAAACGCAATGGCGAAAATCGAAGAAATGCTGTCCTCTCTGGAGACGCAGCAAAGAACGGAACTGCAACAGCTCAATGCCGATGCCAGGAATCAAGCGCAATGGATGGCGTTTGCCTTTACCTTCCTTCCCGTATTCACTCTGCTCTTCCTGGGCCTCATGTTCTGGCAGATTCGCAATGAAATGCGCAATCGCCAAACAATGGAGGATGCCTTGCGCGAGCGGGAAGCACGTTTGCATGAAGTCATGGATGCTGTGGTGGACGGTATCATCACCATTAACCGTCATGGCATTATTCAAAGCACGAATCCCGCTGCCGTGCGTATGTTCGGCTACGCAGCCAATGAAGTCATCGGACAAAATGTTTCCATACTCATGCCGGAGCCTTATCACAGCGAGCATGACACCTACCTGAAGCACTATCTTTCGACGGGTGAAAGACGCATCATCGGGAGCGGTCGCGAAGTTGCCGGCAAACGCAAGAATGGGGAAGTATTTCCGATAGATATTGCAATCGGAGAAGCCATGGCATCTGGCGATCGCGTCTTCATCGGCATCATCCGCGACATCACTGCACGGAAAAAGGCTGAACAGGAACAAGCCCGTCTGATGAACGACCTGAAGGCGGCGAACGAGGAACTCATCAACTTCTCGTATGTGGTGTCGCACGACCTGAAGGCGCCATTGCGCGGTATCGCTTCCCTGGCCAACTGGCTCATTGAAGACTACGGCCACAAGCTCGACGAGGAAGGCAACAAGCACTTGCACATGCTGATCGGCCGCGCACGGCGCATGGATGCATTGATCAACGGAATACTCGAATATTCACGCGTGGGACGTCTGCGCGAAACGGAAATCGACATCGACATTGCCAAACTCGTGCAGGGGATTCTCGATTTTCTCGACATCCCGCAAAACATCGCCGTTGCAATAGAAACGCCGCTGCCGCATCTGATCGCCGAACCGATGCGTATTCAACAGATCTTCCAAAACCTGATCGGCAATGCGGTCAAATACATGGACAAGCCCAACGGCAGCATTCGTATCGGTTCTCATCCGCAAGGACGCGACTGGCATTTTTACGTCTGCGACAACGGGCCGGGCATAGAAGAGCGGAATTTCGACAAGATCTTCCAGCTGTTCCAGACCTTGGCACCGCGCGACAGAGTCGAAAGCACAGGAGTCGGCCTTGCTATCGTGAAAAAGATCGTGGAGATGTATGGTGGGCGGATCTGGGTCGAATCGGTACGCAAAGAAGGAAGCTGCTTCCATTTCATCCTCCCAGCCACCCCAGTCATTCAGCATACGGAGATAGAAGATGCGCACGGAAAAACCTATTCTGCTGGTTGAAGACGACCAGATCGACATCATGACCGTTCGACGAGCGCTACGGGATCTTTCCGTGTCGAACACCTTGGTCGCCGCAGAAAACGGGGAAGAAGCCCTTCGCTATCTGCAAGAGAACAGCGACAAGCCATGCCTGATCCTGCTCGATCTGAACATGCCTGTAATGAACGGGATCGAATTTCTCAAGGTAGTGAAATCGGATGCAAGGCTAAAGCGCATTCCAGTCGTGGTGTTAACCACGTCAGTTGAACAGCGCGACAAATACGAAAGTTACGAACTCGGCATTGCCGGCTACATGGCCAAGCCGGTCGAGTACCGGAAATTCCTTGATCTGATGCACACGATCGATACCTATTGGACCTTGAGCGAAACAATCTGAGAGCATTTCAATGAATGCACGAGAACAGAACGAGCCGCCGGAATTCCGGTTATTGATTATCGAAGACGATGAGATCGACCGCATCGCCTGCCAACGGGTGCTTTCGAACCATCCATCATGGCGCTTCATTTTCGAAGAAGCCGAGCTCGGCCATGACGGGCTGAAATTAATTGCCGCACACCGACCCGCTTTCGTGCTGCTCGATTACCGTCTTCCCGATATCAATGGAATCGAAAGCCTGGAACGCATCACCGAGGAGAAACTCGATACCTTGGTGATATTGCTGACCGGCTGCCAGGAACTCGATGTCGCGGTCAAGGCAATGAAACTCGGTGCCTGCGACTACCTGGTGAAGGATTCCAGTCGCCATTATCTTCATCTGCTGCCGCATTCGCTGGAACGTGCCATCTCCGACCGCAACTTTCGAATCGAAAAGCAGCACGCTGAAGAAGAACTGAAAGCCGCTTACGCCGGGTTGGAAAAGCGCGTCTCGGAGCGAACCGCCGAACTCGTCCGTGCCAATGAAGCGTTGTTCGATGAAAGAGAGCGCGCGCTGATTACGCTGCGCTCGATTGCAGACGCCGTCATCGTGACCGATGTCCACGGACGCATTACTCAGCTCAATGGAGCCGGCGAGAAATTGATCGGCATGCAAAGCGCTGACGTCTTGGGCAAACCGCTTCCGGGCATATTGCCGTTGATATGCGAAGCGACGCATCTGCCTGTCGATTCTGCATTCTGGAAGGCTGTGCTAGAAAACGATGTAACGATACCTGCGGAGCCCGGCATCTTGCTCAACGCAAATGGCAATGAGGCCATCATCACGATTTCGGCTGCGCCGATTCACGACCGTCGTGGCACGATTACCGGCTCGGTAGTCGTGCTGCATGACATGACGAAGGAACGTGCGCGTACCAGGATGCTCGCCCATCAGGCAACGCATGACAGCTTGACCGACCTTCCGAATCGCACACTCTTCCTTGACCTGCTTTCGCATTATCTGGCACACGCCCAGCGGCATGAAGAAAAGCTCGCTGTCGTATTCCTTGATCTCGACGGCTTCAAGGCCGTCAACGACAACTTCGGGCATTCGGCGGGAGATTCCCTGCTCAAGTCAGTTGCGCAGCGCCTCAAGCGTTGCGTACGTAAGGACGACAGTCTGGCACGCCTTGCCGGAGACGAATTCACTTTGATTCTCGCCGGACCGGATATTGAGCGCGGTGCAGACAACGTTGCTGCAAAGGTCATTGGAGAACTATGCACGCCGTTCGACATTGAAGGCAAGGAAATCCGGATCGGCACCAGCATTGGCATCAGCGTCTATCCGGACGATGGAGACGACGCCGATTTGCTGGTACAGAAAGCGGATATGGCGATGTATCGCGCCAAAGCCAATGGCGGCAAGGGATATCGTTATTTCTCGAAAATGCCGCAGTAGACGGGTTTGGGGAATGGCACCTTGCGGTGCCATTCCCTGATGCGGACTGATGCCGCTGCCTACTGCCAATACGGACGCAGGTTGTAGTAAGCGTACACTTGCTCACCCCAGGTACGATCCGCCATCGACGGCCAGTGGTCCTTGTCAAAGCCGGGCGCATTGCGCAAGCGATCCTTGTCCACATCCAGCACGAAGCAATGCTGGTCGGCATCCAGCGTCAAGGCAGACCACGGAATCGCAAACAGCTTGTCGCCGATACCCAGCACGCCGCCGAAGGACAGCACGGCATAAGCGATCCGTCCGTCGGGCACATCGAGCATGATGTGTTCGATCTCACCCAGGCTTTCGCCCTGGCGATTGACCACCTTGTCGCCCTGCAGCGTATCGGCCGCCATGACTTCCGGACCGGGACCGGACAAATTGCCCTGCCCACCCACGATGCGGGCGCCGCCATTGGTAGTCGTTGTCGAAGAAGTCCTGTCGATCATTGCATTTCCTCTCATAGAAGATGGCGCCGCAGTCGTTTATCGTCCATTGTCCGTACTGTCATGCGCCGCATTGCTCCCTGATTAGTTGATGCATACCTGCTTCATTTGACTGCAGATGCGTTCTTTTCCATCCAGGTCACTACTTCCGCCGCTTTCCTCACACCACTGACGATCGTATTGACAATATGCAGACGGTTGATATCCGCAACGGTTTCAGACTGTTCGATGAGATCTTCGCTACGCTCTTGCGACCGGCGATGCGGTGTCGTTTCAAGCAATTGCCGCATCTTCTCAGCGGTCTCATCCCACGAGGTTGTGGCCAATACCTTGCGCATCTTTTCGATCCTGGCGGCATGCTGTTCCGGCGAAGCCAGCAGGGCCTCCTCGCAAGCCTTCACAAAAGAAGGCGCATCGCTCGCAATGGAAACGACGTCGCCATAAATATCGGCGACGTCGGCGACTGGCGTGCTCACGATCGGCAACTCGGCAGCCATGTATTCCAGCGTTTTGGTCGGACTAATGAAGCGCGTCGATTCGTTCAGCGCAAACGGCAGCAAACACACATCCCACCCCGCGAGAAAATGCGGCAAGGCCTCATAAGAGTGCTGGCCGAGATAATGGATATTGGCGCGGCGCGGTAACTTCTCCGGATTGATCTTGACGATCGGGCCAACCAGCACGATCTGCCATTGCACATGGGCGTCGGCAACCTGTGCAATCAGTTCGGCATCGAAGCGTTCATCGATAACCCCATAGAAACCAAGGCGCGGACCGGGAATCTCACGGTGCGCCGGATGCGAGTTACTGCGGTCGAGCGCCTGCAGGAAATGCCGTGTATCGACACTGCTGGGAAAACAATGAACATTAGGATGCCTGTCTCGCTTGGCACGGTACAAACTCTGCCCGCCGGTGAAAACGATGTCGGCCGTTTTCAACAAGACGCTTTCCCTCTGCAGCAACTGCTTCGGCGCATTCTTGAAAGCCGAAAGCTCGTCCATGCAGTCATATACAACAAGCTTCGGATTCAGTTCCTGCAGCAGCGGCAATGCCATCGGCGTATAGAACCAGACGATGTGCTCCTCGTAATCGTGCACCAACTGGCGCAACAGCTTCTGCAAATGCGGCAAGTGCTCATCATGAAAACCGGCCATGACAACCGGCGTATATGGCTGGCATACGAGAATATTGGGAGCAGGCGAATACGTCTTGAAGCAGGCATCCTGCTCGCCATGCAATGGCTCCTCGATAAACACGATCGGGTAATGCGCAGCCAGCCTCGTCAACAAATGCTGAGGACGCTGATAGACGAAATCCCAGCGCAGATGAGAAAAAACGATAAGTGCAGAACTCATGCTATCTCCTTACCTAATGGCGCACGAAATGAAACGAAACTGCTCAGAAGGTCAAGCATCATCTGCCCGACGAGGATCGCGTACACAACGTTCATCCGGAATCACGCTGCGTTGAAGAATTGCGACGCAAGACTTGTGCCGATTGCCCTGGAGGACGAAGAAGGCATCGGCAAAATCCTGTCATCCGAGCGGAACTATACAAAATGCAAAAGTTTCCGCGATGACCTTTCTCAAAAACCGCAAATGCTTGTCGTCACAAAGAGATGCCGAAACCCCCGGTACGCTTCCTGCTTACCACTGCTTCAAGCCATAACTCGCGTTCGATTTCAATGTCGGCAGCACCGCACTTTCTGCCGCCACACAGGGTAGAGGAGGAATGTTAAACAACATGTAAAAAAAGCATCAGCAATGTAATCGTTACGCGGCAACCCGGCGACCTCCGCCATCAGATCGAAGAGAGAAATCAAATGACCAAAATTCGCAAAGCAGTCTTTCCAGTAGCCGGATTAGGGACACGCTTTCTTCCCGTTACCAAGGCATCACCCAAAGAGATGCTGCCCATCGTCGACAAGCCACTCATCCAGTACGCCGTCGAAGAAGCTGCCGCTGCGGGAATCAACGAAATGATTTTCGTCACCGGTCGCAACAAGCGGACCATAGAAGATCACTTCGACAAGGCCTACGAACTGGAAGCCGAACTTGCCTCGCACGGAAAGATGAAATTGCTCAAGGAAATTCAGACGCTGCTGCCCGACAATCTGCACTATTCCTATATAAGACAAAGCGAAATGCTTGGCCTCGGACATGCCGTGCTATGCGCCCGGCCGCTAGTGGGTGACGAGCCGTTCGCAGTGGTATTGGCAGACGACCTGATCGATGCCGAAGTGCCGGTATTAAGCCAAATGGTCCAATTGTACGAACAACACGGCAAGACATTGATCGGCGTGCAAAACGTGCCGCTAGAGCAAACCAACCAGTACGGCATCGTACGTCCGCAATCGTTAGGAGTACGCATGCATCGCATTGCCGACATCGTGGAAAAGCCGCAACCGGAAAGCGCGCCCTCCACATTAGGCGTGGTCGGACGTTACATCTTCAACCCGGAAATATTCGATTACCTGGAACGCACGAACCAGGGCGCAGGTGGCGAGATCCAACTCACCGATGCCATCGCCGCCATGCTGGACACGCATCCAGCGCTCGCTTACGAATTCAAGGGCAAACGCTACGACTGCGGCTCCAAGCTGGGCTATTTGCAAGCGTCGATTGTCTATGCGCTCAAGCATCCGACCGTGGCGAAAGAATTCGGCAGCTTCATCACCCAATTGCAGGTGGATAAGCATCAACGCAAACTTGGCGGACAAAGCGCATGATGCACAGGAGCCTGATATGCGCTTCATAACGAGCGCCCTCCCAGGCTCCACGATTTTTATCATTATCGGCGATCGCAACATTACTTCTGCATAAGCGCCTGCGAATTCGCGGCAACGCTTAGCGAAAGGAGCCAATTCAACCATGGCAGCGCCCGGGAACCATGCCTCCTCCTTCAGGGATAAAAACGCATATCATTACGCGAATTCGAATGAGATATGGCTGTTTCCCATGCCATCCCTTCCATCCAACGATGACTTTTGGCAAGCCAGGAACGGCTATCATCGCCTGATTGCCGATGCAGTGCCGGTGCTCCTTGCGCGCTGCGACCGCGATTGCCGTTTAAATTTCATCAACCGCGCCTGCACGGACCTGTTCGGCTATCGAGCGCAAGACCTGCTCGACAAGCTTGTGTTGGAAGTCCTCGGCGAACAAACCTTCACCCGCATCCGCCCCTATATTGACGCAGCGCTGGCCGGAGTCTTGCAGGAGCATGAAGTTCGCATCGGTGCCCCGCACGCCGAACAACGTAGCCTGCGCGTGATGTATGTGCCTGAATATGACAAGAACAAGCAGGTGCTGGGCCTGATCATCGCCGTCAGCGACGTCACCCGCCTGCGGCACGCGGAAGAAGAATTGCACCGGCGCGAGGTCGAATTCAAGACTCTGGTGGAAAACTCCCCGGACATCATTTCGCGCATCGACTCCCGCATGCGCCATCTCTACGTCAACCCCGCCATCGAAAAGCTGGCCGGCATCAAGGCGGAAGCCTATCTCGGCAAGACCAAGGCCGAACTCGGCCTGCCGGCGTCAGTTGTACACGCCTGGGACTCGGCGGCCTGCGCCGCCTTCGAAACCGGCGAAGAACAAAAGCTCGACTTCGATCAGCGCGCAGACAACGAACTACGCTACTTCTCCGGACGTGTCATCCCTGAAATAGGACGTGATGGCCAAATCGAATCGGTGGTGGGCATCGCCTATGACGTCACCGAGCGGGCGCGCATGGAAAAGGAGCGGGACGAGTTGCTGGTGCGAGAACGCGCCGCACGCATTCAGGCCGAAACCGCGGCCCGGGCACGCGACGAATTCCTCGCCATCGTTTCGCACGAATTGCGCGCACCGCTAAACGCCATTCAAAGCTGGGCGCACGTGCTGGAGAACTACCTGAAGGAGAGCACTTCATCGCCATTGGCGCAGCGCGCGCTGCAAGGCATCAAGACTGGCGTGGAGCAGCAGGTACGCCTGATCGAAGACCTGCTCGACGTCACGCGCATGATGAGCGGCCGCCTGCGTCTGGTCAAACAGCCGCTCGCCCTGCTGCCGGCATTGCAAGCAGCCGTGGAAAGCGTACGCGGCATGGCATCGGCTAAGGGAATCAACATCAGTTGCACCTATCGCATCACCAGTGAACAGATCGATGGCGATTCCGACCGCGTGCAGCAAATCTTCTGGAATCTGCTCTCCAACGCCGTCAAATTCACTCCTCAGCACGGCAACATATGGCTCACCGCGTCTCTCTCCAATGGCGAGATTCGCGTCACGGTACGCGATGATGGTATCGGCATCTCATCCGATTTTTTACACTGCCTGTTCGACCGCTTCAGCCAGAAGGACACATCAAGCACACGCCATCACAGCGGGCTTGGTCTGGGCTTGTTCCTGGTACGTCACCTTGTAGAGCTGCACGATGGCAGGGTGTATGCGGAAAGCGAAGGCGAAGGCAAGGGTTCCTCCTTCACCGTACATTTCCCGCTACGGGTCTGCGCCGACAGTTATGTTCCCGCCACCGTCATGGAAGGTGGCGGTATATGCGACATGCTGCTGCCATCGCTTCACGGCTTGCGCATTCTGCTGATCGACGATGAAGTGGAAGCGCGTGAATCGTTGAATGTGGTTCTGAAAACAGTCGGCGCCGAAGTCCATACCGCCCAATCGGCGAAAGACGCATTGGCGTGGCTATCGACGTTGAGCGACGACAAGCTGCCGGACATTCTGATCTCGGACATCGCCATGCCCGGCGAGGATGGCTATGCCGCGTTACGCAAGCTGCGTAACTGGGTATCGCGCAGCGGCTCGACCGCGCTGCAACGCATCCCGGCGCTTGCACTGACAGCTTTCGCGCAGCGCGAAGACCGCATCCGCGCACTCACTGCAGGTTTCCAGATGCATCTGACCAAGCCGGTCGCGCCTGAAGAACTGATTGTGGTGATCGATACGATGGTGCCACGTGCCCGAGGCGCCATGCCGTGACTTCGAAGAGCTGTGCAATCCCTTAGGAACGTGCACGGAATAATTTCCTGATTTGGACGCGTCTGACGGGATGCAATGCAAGGCACGAGGAGGAGTCATAGCGAGCTATGGCGACGACGAGCAACGCTGCAGTGCGCCCGTCAGACGTGGAACAAATCGGGAAATTATTTCGGGCACGTTCCTTAATGATAGGAATCGCTCCCTCCATTCACTGGAGGCGTATTCCCGCCCTTCTTCAGATTACCTTCATAAGGACCATATTCTTCCAGCCTGTTATACAAGGTCTTCAGACTGATGCCGAGAATATCAGCCGCCCTCTTCTTCACACCGCCGCACAACTCCAATGTCGCATAGATCAGCTTGCGATCGACATCAGCCAACGAGGTGCCGACCGGAATCGCAAGCGTCATGCCGACCGGAGACTGCGTCGTGATGACCGGCGCCAAAGCACTCGCATCGATCGTATGATCGGACAGGATGAAGGCACGCTGCATGTAATTGCGCAACTCACGCACATTGCCCGGCCAATGATAATTAGAGAGGCAAGCCAAGCCGTCCAATGAAAGCACTTTGTTCGTGCCGTGGGCGGCATTGAGTTCGTCGAGAAAATGCTGTGCCAGCAGTTCGATATCTGCACCGCGTTCGCGCAGCGGCGGTATCCGCAGTGGAAACACATTCAGGCGATGATAAAGATCCAATCGCAGTTTTCCTTCTGCCACTGCCTGCTCAGGGTCGCGGTTACTTGCGGCAATTACGCGCACATCGGTCTCGATTTCCTGATTACCACCGATGCGCATGAAAGTACCGGTTTCCAACACGCGCAACAGCTTGACCTGTAACTCGATAGGCATCTCGGTAATCTCATCGAGAAACAGCGTACCGCCGTTGGCGCGTTCGAAATAACCCTTGTGCTGCCGATCCGCCCCGGTAAAGCTGCCCTTCTCATGGCCGAAGATTTCACTTTCGATCAACTGCGGGGAAATTGCACCACAATTCACTGGCAAGAATGGATGCTTCTGGCGCAAGCTTAAATC
>Ga0207657_10003693_pt1 | contig 16278 bp, 16 predicted proteins | sample KBSC33metaG_FD_184316 | JGI IMG/M metagenome (GOLD analysis project Ga0207657, IMG submission 184316) | Corn rhizosphere microbial communities from Kellogg Biological Station, Michigan, USA - KBS C3-3 metaG (SPAdes) (version 2) | ecosystem: Host-associated > Plants > Roots > Rhizosphere > Soil ... | reverse complement strand
GTGAGGCCGTGATCGCAAAGCGAGCTGCCGGCGATGTTGTGTCCTCCGCCGCGAATTGAAATTTCGAATTTGTTCCGCCGCGCAAAACCGACTGCCGCCGCCACGTCATCAGCATCGGCGCACTGCACGATCGAAGCTGGCCGGCGGTCGATCATCGCGTTCCAGATCTGGCGCGCCTCCTCGTAACCCAAATCATCGGCAACTAAGACGCTGCCTTTGATAACCCCTTGTAGCTCTTGCTTCATCTCTGACATTTGCGTTCTCATAATATTCGCCTCCTTGTCAATTTTTTCACCGGAACAAAGGTGTGTTCGCAGCCTTTGGTACAATTTTGCCGGTGAATGACTGCGCCACGATCTTGTCGTCTCGTACGACAAACGTGTCCGTGCCTACTTCGTACACATTGTCGGCAGTCTCTGCGGTCCATAGAATGTAAGCATACTCGTCCTCGACGAACTGCTGTCTTATGCTAAAAACCGCGCCAGGTTTTCCAAATTCTGTAATCATCGCCTGGAATAACGGCCTAATCGCGTCGGCCCCTTTAAGCGGTCCGTCCGACGTGAACAGGACGGCACCCGGTGCATAATCAGATAGGATGCCCTTGAGGTTACCCTCGCCAAAGCATTTTAAGTGGTGGTCTAAAACGTCCTTCACTCTCTTGCTGTTCTTTGTTTCTGCAACCGACATAACTTTCTCCTGAGTTTTTTGAATTCTTGCTCAACAAAACATCGGCGCCATCGCCTCGATCTGTCTTTTTCCGTCGGGCGAGATCTGTTCGACCGTGGCCAGAAAGTTCGGATGCGTCATGCCCGTGCCGAGATAGGTCCAGCGCATCCCTTTGAGCACGGCGGCGGTCATCGCTTCACGCTCGCTTTTGGATAGATTTCTTCCTGTGGCTTGCACAAAGCTTTCGACGTCGAACTCCGTTTGCTGTTTGATGCCATTGTCCAGAAAGCCGCCGATGTCGGCGTATTCTTGAACGGCCTGCTCGATTTCCTTCTCGCTGGCGGCCTCCGCGAGCGCCTCGACGATCAATGTATCGAGCTTGGTGTGCTGTGATTCTTCCAGCCAGTGATGCTTCAGGAGACTCCTGAACTGCGGGTCAAGATCCTGATTATCCTTCACTCCCTCGATGTAGTGCCTGAGCGTCATCCATTCGATGTGCAGGATGGCAAAACCAACTCCCAAAGAACTGTGTGACAGAACAAACCGCTTCACATCCTCTGCGGGGCCGATGAAATCACACTTGATGCCGAAACCAGCTTCAAATTCCTCCCGGAATCGCTTGAAAAGATGAATGTGCTTTGCCTCCTCGCCGGCAAACTGGAGGAGAGCGCGGACGCGGTAGTCGTCGTCTCCCGAGACCTGCAACCGCGCATGGTCAATGACGTAGGGAAGGATGAACTCTTCGACCAAGCCAAACATGGCCAAGTACTCATAACCTCGAATCTGATTTAAAATTCGCTGCTCGTCCGGCGTAAGAAACGAAAGCTGCTTTACCTGAGCCAGTGGTTCCGGCATGAAGGGCTTAGTGAAATCGAGCCGCTTCTCGCCGCCGATAATATCCTCCACTCTCCAGCCGATCCGCTCCGATGTCTCAAGCGTGGCCTGATAGCTATAATTATTTTTCATACCGGTCCTCCTGAAATTGATTTGCTGTTCGCCCTAGCCTGTCCGGCGCATAGTGCTCGAACTATGCCAGTTGGCACGCTCAGGGGATCAATTGGAAATCCAGCGACTTAGGCGTGGCGAAAGTCAAAAGCCGATCACGAGAATTCGTAACCGCCGAGATCTCGGCAGCATTCCATGCAAGATTTCGTGAGCTCAACGCTTGCGTTCGATGTTGAGCGCCTTCATGCGCGAACTGAGCGTCGTGGGTTTGACGCCCAGGAGCTGCGCCGCGCCTTTTTCCCCGGCAACTTTCCATTCGGCGGCCTTGAGGGCAGCAATGATGTTACTACGCTCCAGCTCTTCGAATTCCTTGGCGGTGCGAACGTGTTGGGCCGTCGGCTTGTCGGCCACCACGGGCCCCAGCGCAGCCGCCGCCGCGTTAACGCTCTCGGGCAAGGCGCGGTCGAGATTGAGATGTCCGTCACGCGACGTAATCACCGCCCGTTCGATGATATTCTGTAGTTCGCGCACGTTCCCCGGCCAGTTATATGCCTGCAGGCGTCTCACGCAGTCATCGGACAGTGGCACGAGCCGCCGCCCCATCCGGCGCGCGAAGTTTCGCGCGAAGGCCGTGGCAAGCATGCCGATATCGTCCGGGCGCTCGCGCAACGGTGGGAGTTTGATCGGGTAGACGTTTAATCGATAAAACAGATCCTCGCGAAATTGCCCAGCACGGAGCAATTTTTCCAAATCGCGGTTGGTCGCAGCGATCACACGCACATCGACTTTGCGCGTCTGCGAGCTGCCGACCGGCTCAAATTCGCCCTCCTGAATGATGCGCAGGAGCTTCGCTTGGAGATCGAGGGGCAGTTCGCCGATTTCATCGAGAAAAATCGTGCCGCCGTGCGCGAGAGCGAAACGGCCATCTCGTTTCTTGGTCGCGCCAGTAAATGCGCCTTGCTCATGGCCGAAAAATTCGCTTTCCATGAGCGTCGCGGGAATCGCCGCACAGTTTACCTTGATCAGCGGTTTGTCACGGCGCCCGCTCGCAAGATGGATCGCCCGGGCAACCAATTCCTTGCCGGTGCCAGTCTCTCCTAAGATCAGCACGGTCGCATCGGTTCCGGCGACCTCCTTAACGTCGTCGAGAACCCGCAGCAGTGCATCACTGCGGCCAATAATCTCGTCGGCGCCAATCAGCTCGTTCAATTCTTCGCGCAAGTATTCGGCTTCGATGGTCAACGACTCGATTTTGCGCTCAGCCTGCAGGCGGTCGTTGACGTTCCTCAATACCAATGTGTAAAAAGGCTCGCGCTTTACATCAAAGCGCGACAGCGTCGCCTCGGCTTGAAAGCTCTCGCCTCCGTGAACCGTTGCCGTCAGCCCGCCGCCAATCCAAAGCGAACGCTGTCCTTCCGGACGGGTATCGAGATCGATGATCAGCCGCGCGAGCTTCTCGCGGGAATCCGGCGCAAGAAAGTGAGTGAACGTTTGTCCGGTCAATGCCATAGCGGAAGCGCCGAGAACTTTTTCGGCCGCCGGATTGACCTGATTGATTTTGAGATGCTGATCGAGCTCGATGATCGCATCCATCGCGCTCCCTACCAACCGGCCAAGTTTCTGCTCCCGCTCGCGTACCTGCGCTTCGGCCCTCATACGGCGCAATTCGGCAGCGGCGCGCGCGGCAAAAATTTGGAAAAGAGCTTGCGCCCTTGGCTCGGGGGGCATGGGCCGCAGGTCGAGAACCGCCAGATGGCCTAAAATCTTGCCATCCAGATCCAGCAACGGCATGCCCATGTAACTTGCCGCGCCCACCGCTTGGACATCAGGATCTTCAGCGTAGATCTCAAGGAGGTTATCGGGAATATGGATCAAACAGCGCTCGTCGATGACTCGCTCGCATGGGGTTCCGTTCACCACCATTTCCCAATCTTTCAGCCATTGACCGCCCATCCAGAAAGCCAGCGCTTTCAGCCGGCGCGATTCGGGGAAATACTCCGTCACCCATGCGCCATGGGTGTTCAAAGCGGCCGCTAAATTCTCGACCAGTGCTTTGAAAAACTGTTCACCCGTTTCGGTGGCGGTGCCTTCGAGAATTTTTCTGAGCGCGACATCGAGGTCAATGTCCTGAAGGGGTAGGTGTTCCATGGTCACCGCCTAGGGCATCACCAATGATGATCAAGAGAATCGTCGAACAAAAACCGCGGTCGCCGGAATTGCTCCAAAACGCGGTTCGAAACTAGGAAAGGTCAAAAGGGAATATCGTCATCCATTGGCGGTTGGCCGCCCACACCGCTCTCGTCTCCTGGACTCGCATCCATCTGGGACGGCAGCCGAGTTCCTCCGCCGCCACCGAGGAATTGGATGCGCTGCGCGACAATTTCCGTCACGTAGCGCTTAGTGCCGGTCTTATCATCATAGCTGCGCGTTCGAATGCTTCCTTCAACATAAACTTGCCTTCCCTTGGCGAGGTACTGACCGCATGACTCGGCCTGTTTGCCCCAAACGACAATATTATGCCACTCGGTTCGTTCCTGCCGTTTTCCGTCTCGGTCGTTCCATTGCTCAGAGGTGGCGATCGAAAAATTGGCCACGGCACTGCCGGTTTGTGTGTAACGGACATCGGGGTCTTTGCCTAGATTACCCACCAAGATCACTTTGTTCACAGACATGTGAATCTCCACCTGCCGGCGCGATTGGCGCGAAAGTTGAGCCAACTTAGCGCCCGCCTCCTACGGAGTCAACAACGAATTATGGGGTTGTGGCAGATTCGCGATCGCGCGCTCCGCTTCGGTTAATTCCAAACCGTGCATACCTCTGTGTGCGCGATCTACGACGTAAATGTCACCCCGATCGTCGACTTCGATGTTATTGGACGGTGACCGCCCGGATTGACTCACGTTGATTTTTCGCGGTTCCTCTTCTAATATTACTTGTTCACTTTCCAAACATTTAGCAGAAGAAGCTGACTTCAATCTTGATTTTTTATTTCCTCCGGCTCACGCTTGTTCTATTGATCACAACTATTTTGTCGACGTTCACGATTTTGCTGGGGGTTTTCGACCCCGATGGCAAGCGGGTCTATTTCATTAATCAGTTCTGGACTTGGTCAATCCTGCGGATCGCGCGGATTTCGCTAACGGTTCGCGGGCTCGAGAACCTGGATCCCAGCGAGCAGTACGTCTTTATGGTGAACCATCAGAGCAACATCGATATTCCGGTCCTGGTTCAAAGCTTGACTCAGTTTCAGCTCCGTTGGATCGCCAAGAAAGAGCTCTTGTGGGTGCCACTCTTTGGCTGGGCGATGTGGGCGACCAAGCATATCATCGTGAACCGCAGTGACCCGACCGATGCGGTGAAGAGTTTGGAGCGCGCCAAGCGACGGATTGCCGCCGGAATATCAGTGGTCGTTTTTCCAGAAGGCACGCGCAGCCGTAACGGCAAGCTCTTACCTTTTAAAAAGGGTGGATTTTTACTCGCTCTCAAAACCGGTAAAAACATCGTGCCGGTCACAATCAATGGCAGCGGCCAACTCTTGCCTTCTGGCGACTGGCGATTACGTTCCGGCAACGTTGAAGTGATTGTCGAGAAGCCAATCACGACTGAGACGTACCGTGCGGGAAGTATTCGATTGCTGTCGGATCGAGTCCGTCAAGCGATTGTCGCTCATTTGCGCCCCGTAGGAACCGTAGCTGCTCGCGACGGCGAACCTATGGTCACTCCGAGTATCAGCCCCGCATTGGAGAAACACCAACTCTGAACCTCTAATGGAAAACCTGAAAATAATACCGCTCGGCGGCTTGGGCGAGTTCGGTCTCAATATGATGCTCGTCGAATATGGCGATGCCGCCATTGCAGTCGACTGCGGTGTTATGTTCCCGACCGCCGACCTGCTTGGAATCGATCTGGTGATTCCTGACGTGAGCTACTTATTGGAGCGGCGCGACAAATTAAAGGGCATTGTCCTCACCCATGCGCACGAGGATCACGTCGGCGCTTTGCCATATATTCTCGAGCATTTTGATGTGCCGATCTTTGGCACTCGGCTAACGCTCGGCCTATTAGCCAGTAAACTCGCCGAACACGAGCTGGACGATACTGCTGACGTTCGGGAAATCACCGCCGGCGCGCCATGGGAAATCGCGCCATTTCGGATCGAAGGCATCCGCGTGACCCACAGCCTGATGGATTGCCTCGCGCTCGCCATCGAGACGCCGGTGGGCACCGTGATTCATACAGGCGATTTTAAAATCGACAACACCCCGATGGAAGGCGAGATGTTCGATTTCCAAACACTCGCCGCCTACGGCGAGAAGGGTGTATTGCTGCTGCTCTCCGATTCGACGAACGTCGAACGGCCGGGATACACGCCGTCAGAGCGCGAGGTCGCCACCAATCTCGAGCAGATCATGCAGCACAGTACGGGCAAAGTGCTGGTCTCGACATTTGCCTCGAGTATTCCGCGCATTCAACAGGTCATCGATATTTCCGAGCGCTGCGGCCGCCGCGTGGTCTTGAGCGGCCGCAGCATGATTCGAAATGGTCAGGTTGCCGCGGAGCTGGGCTATTTGCATTTGCCACGGAATTTTTTGACCGAAAGCGAACGCTGGCACGATTTGCCTGCCGACCAACTCACTTTTCTAACGACCGGCAGCCAAGGCGAGCCCCTCTCGGTGCTCCATCGGATCGCTCTCGACGATCATAAGACAATCAAGCTCGAAACGGGTGACACCGTTATTCTCTCCTCGAAGTTCATTCCGGGCAACGAGAAAACGATCTCGAACATGATCAATCACCTCTACCGGCGCGGCGCCGACGTGCACTACGAGAAAGTTTCAGAGATTCACGTCTCGGGTCACGCCAGTCAGGAAGAGCTAAAGACCATGCTGCAGCTCACCCGGCCGCGCTATTTCGTGCCCATCCACGGCGAATATCGGCACCTCGTGCGACACCGCCGGCTGGCTCAAGATGTTGGCATCCCGCCGTCCAATTGCTTCATTCTGGAAGACGGGGATGTCTTGGAGATCGGCGCCCATTCCGCGCAAAAAACCTCCCCCGTTCAGGTGGGCAAAGTGTTTGTCGATGGCCGAAGCGTTGGAGATGTCGGCGATGTCGTCATCCGCGACCGCCGCCACTTGTCGGAAGATGGCATGGTGCTCGTCGTCATGGCGATTCATCAGCAGTCCGGCGAATTGGTCGCGGGTCCCGATTTGATCTCCCGGGGCTTCATGGGCGCGGAAGGAAGCGAAGAGGTTTTAGAGAATGCCAAGAAGGTGGTGCTCGAGACTTTGGCCGCTAGCAATAGGGAGACTCGCACGGATCCGGCGGAGTTAAAAGAAGAAGTGCGGAAGTCTCTGCGACGCTTTTTTAGGAAAAAACTCGAGCGCCATCCGGTGGTGCTCCCTTACATTATGGAAACCTGAGGGTTATTCGCCATGTCCAGTGCTCCGGAAAAAAACCGGCTCCAGCGCGAAATTTGGGGCGTGGTCATTTGCCTCGTTGCTTTGCTGATCACGCTCAGCTTGCTCTCCTACGACCCGAGCGACCGATCACTCAACACTCCATCCGGCGCCATCAATACTCATAACTGGGGCGGCTTCATCGGCGCATTTCTCGCCGATCTCCTGCTACAAAGCCTCGGCATGACGGCTTATCTAATTCCGATTTTGCTCTGTCTGGCAGCGATTCGAATGTTTCGCACGAACTATAATGGCGTTCAGCTCACAAAAGCGCTGGCTTACGCGGTCCTGCTTTTGAGCCTTGGGATCATTCTGAGCGTTGCGATCGACACCGAGAGCGCGCGCGACGCCGGCGGCATCATCGGCGGTTTCCTCAACGAACGAGTTTTGGTTCCTCTTTTTGGCAGGCTGAGTGCGATTTTGATCGCCTGTTTCACGATGCTCTTGTCCGTGATGGTGCTGACGCAACACTCATTGCTCGACCTTTTCGGACATACCAAGAAAAGTTTCGTCGAGTTCAGGAAAGCTTTTGTGCCCGCGGTGAGCAACCGGCTGAAAGAACTCAAAGAAAAATCCGACAAGCGCAAAGGTGAAAACACCAAGAAGGACAGAAAGGACTACGTTCCGCCGCCGATCGTTCTGAAAGAAGAAGTCAAAGATGATCCGGTCGCGAGAAAATTGCCAAAAAAACCAACGCCGCCCGAGCAATTCAAGCTGCCGGAGGTTGGCGAGGGATACAAGCTCCCGCCCCTCGAGCTCTTGGATCCGCCGGAGGGCCAGCAATTCAAGATCGACAAGGAAACCCTTCACGCCAATTCACTTATTTTGCAAAAGAAACTCGAAGATTTCGGCGTCGAGGGGGAAGTCGTCGCGGTTCGTCCGGGGCCGGTCATCACGATGTACGAATTCAAGCCGGCCCCGGGTGTCAAAGTTCGCCGTATCGTCATGCTTGCTGATGATCTGGCGATGGCGCTGCGCGCGGTGAGCGTGCGCATTTTAGCGCCGATTCCCGGCGAGTCGGTGGTCGGTATCGAAATTCCCAATCCACGCCGCGAAACCGTTTATCTTCGCGAGGTGATTGAGAGCGAAGCCTACCGTATCACCGATTCCAAAATTGCCCTCGCTCTCGGCAAGGACATTGGCGGCACTCCGTTCGCCACGGATCTTGGCAGGATGCCCCATCTTTTGGTCGCGGGCGCGACGGGAACAGGCAAATCGGTTTCGATCAATGCGATGATTCTGAGCATTCTTTTCAAATCGACTCCGCAGGACGTCAAATTCATCATGGTCGATCCGAAGATGCTCGAACTGACGGTTTATGAGGAAATTCCGCACCTCTTGGTGCCGGTCGTCACCGATCCAAAAAAAGCCGCCGCTGCGCTGTTTTGGGCGATGGATGAAATGGACCGGCGCTACCGGCTCATGCGAGATAAGGGCGCGCGCAATATAGACAATTACAATCGGACCCTGGAAAGAGAAGCCGGAAGAAAAGCAGTTATTGACCTGACCGAACCAGAGTCCGCTGCAGAAAACCTGAGCCCCGGCGGTAATCTATCTCAGGACGCGCCTCTCGTCCACGAAAGGCTCCCGAGGATCGTCATTATTATTGACGAGCTTGCGGACCTCATGATGACGGTCGGGCGCGATATCGAGGAATACATCACCCGGTTGGCGCAAAAGGCGCGCGCCGCCGGAATTCACTTGATTCTCGCGACGCAAAGACCCTCCGTCGATGTCATTACCGGATTGATCAAGGCGAACTTTCCAGCCCGGATATCGTTTCAGGTCACCTCGAGAGTCGATTCACGAACGATTCTGGATTCAATGGGCGGCGAAAAACTCTTGGGCAACGGCGATTTGCTTTTTCTTCCCCCCGGGACCGCTCGTTTGATCCGCGTGCACGGTGCTTTCGTCTCCGATCAAGAAGTTCGCCGCGTGATGAAATTTATCAAGCAGCAGGGTCGGCCGAACTACCGGCCTGAAGTTCTCGAGGCCAAGCGCGAAACCGAGGCCGCTGCGGCCGCTGAAGATGAATACGACGAGATGTACGATCAGGCCGTGACTATTGTCACGGAGACTCAGCAGGCATCGATCTCTATGATTCAGCGCCGATTGCGGGTAGGGTACAACCGTGCGGCTCGAATGATCGAGCAAATGGAAAGGGATCGCGTCGTTGGCCCCGCCGATGGCGCAAAGCCTCGGGAAGTTTATGCGCGAAAGATTGAACCTTAGCCGTGCGATCGGGCTCATTGCCTCCGTTTTTGTCCTGGCTCTAGGCCTCGCCGCAAAAGCATCGGTTGCAGCGGATGGCAAGAACGCTGAAGCGATCGTCGATAGCCTGCAAAAAAACTATGATACGACGACGGATTTCACCGCCGATTTTCAGCAGGAAACTGAAGTTAAGAATATTAATCGCACCCTCAAGGCGTCGGGGAAGCTCTCCTTCAAACGCCCGGGAAAAATGCTCTGGAATTATGACGAGCCCAAAGGGCAGTTCGTGATCGCCGACGGAAAATTCCTTTATTTTTATCAACCGGATCAAAATCAAGTGATCAAAAGTCCACTGAAAAACGCCTTCCGCGGCGATATTCCACTATCTTTTCTTCTCGGGCTCGGCAACTTGAAAAAAGATTTCAATGCCACACTCCAATCGAGCGACGGTAATCTTTACGTTTTACGATTGGAACCCAAGGGCGAGGCCGGCGGCTTTAGCGAGATCTTACTCGCGGTCAACAAAGGGTCCTTTGATATCGTGTGGGTGAGCGTGCATGATGCCGCGAACAACGTCACCACCCTGCGTTTTGCCAACATGCGCAAAGGCGTCGGTGTCAAAGACTCGCTGTTTCAGGTACAAATTCCCAACGGCGCCGATGTTGTTGAACTGGGAACTTAAATGGGTCAAAGGCAGAAATTCAATATCATCAGCTTGGGCTGTGCCCGAAATCTCGTGGACTCGGAGGTCATGGCCGGAGTGCTGCACCAGAACGATTACGAGTTGGTGCCAGAGCCCGAAACAGCCGATATCGTTCTGATCAATACTTGCGGGTTTATCGCGGCAGCCAAAGAAGAATCGATCGACACGATTCTTGATGTCGCGCGCCTCAAAGAAGAGGGAAAAGTAAAGAAACTGATCGTCGCCGGCTGTCTGTCGCAGCGCTATCCGAACGAGCTGGCCAAGGAGTTGCCCGAAGTCGACTTTTTCATCGGCACCGGCGAAGTACCTCGAATCGCGGAAATCTTAAAAGAGCACGAGGCGCAGGCTCGCCGCCAATACGTCGGCCTCCCCAGCTATCTCTACGATCACAGCACGCCACGCATCCGATCGACTCCCTCTTACACGGCTTTCGTCAAGGTCTCCGAAGGATGCGATCACAAATGCGCCTTCTGCATCATTCCGCAAATGCGCGGTCCGCACCGCAGCCGATCGATCGACTCGATCTTCAACGAAGCATGCAAACTCACCGAGAAGGGCGTCAAGGAGATCAACCTGATCGCTCAGGATCTCACCGCCTACGGCCGAGACCGAAAAGACGGCACCACTCTCGAAGGCTTGCTTAGCGAGTTGGCAAACGTTCCGCAGCTTCATTGGCTTCGGCTTCTTTATGCTTATCCCAACTTTCTCGACGACGCCCTCCTGGAGGTCATCCGGGATAGCGAGAAAATTTGCAAATATATCGACATACCGTTTCAGCATATCAGTCAATCGATTTTGCAGCGCATGCGCCGTGGAAAGAGCGGCAGCTCGGTGCGCGAGGCCACGCAAAAGCTCAGGAAATTCATTCCAGGATTGACCCTTCGAACATCATTGATCGTCGGGTTTCCCGGTGAAACCGACACTGATTTCAGTGAACTCTTAGACTTTGTCGAAGAAACCGAGTTCGAGCGGCTCGGGGTTTTCAAGTATTCTCCAGAAGAAGGCACGTCGGCAGCGCGGATGGGATCTCAAGTTTCGGAGCAGGTGAAGGAGCGCCGCTGGCAAGAAGTCATGGATCTGCAGTCGGTGATCTCGCGAAAAAAGAACGAGGGCTTGATTGGTACTATACAGCGCGTTATGATTGACGACGTTGCTCTTAATTCCGAAAGAGTAACAGGCCGCACACAGGGCCACGCGCCGGAAGTAGACGGTGTGGTGTTTGTGGAGAGTGACGATTCACGACCGAAGCGCGTACCTGTTCGACCCGGCGATATGATCGATGTCAAGATCACCGGGGCTCTTGATTACGACCTGATAAGCGAGACCATCAATGCCTAAAACGGATCCTGACAAAGAGAAGAAGCAGCGAAAAGATTTTCTGAAGCAAGCTTCGGAAATGCTCGAAGAGATGAAGCGGCAACTGATGAGAGAAATGCAGAGCCGCGTCAAAGGCGAGACCGAAGGCATCAAGGATGATGGCCGTGACACCTACGATCTTGCCAGCGACGAGCGCGATCGAGAAATCAATTTCATTCTTAACGACCGAGAACGGGAAAAGCTCGTAGCCATCGATGACGCGCTACAGCGTATTGCGGATAAGACCTATGGAATCTGCGAAAGCTGTGAAGGCGAGATTCAGCTTGGCCGGCTAAAGATTCTTCCGTTCACTCGACTATGTGTCAAATGTCAGGAAGAAAACGAGAAGGAAGCCAAACGGCAAAAAACTCTTGAGAACGAACGAAGCTACCGTAAGCTCGACCTCGCCGATACTGAAGAGGAGGGTTTCTAGATCTCCATTTCCGGTTTGAATCTCTTTCCTGCTCTTAAGCTTGAGACAAAAAAATGGGCAGCGGCTTTCGCCGTTGCCCATTTTCATTTTTGTAGTTTAAAACTCTATTCGCCTTTGGCAGGCGTGAATTCCATCTTGCTGAGATAATTTTTGTCGCCTTTGGTGGTGTACTCCACAACCGCCGAAGATCCCAATCCGACATCGCCCATCTTCACCTTGGTTTCCTTGATTTCTTGCGCCTTGGTTTTTGAATTGAAATCGAGGGTGATCAATTTGCCTTCTTTAGTTACGACGATCATATAGTTTTTTTCGGTGTCGAGTAGGCCGATATCGCCGGAGACCTTCTCGGCCTTCGCCTTTGCCGGCTCTTCGGACTTTTTCTCAGCCTTTTCAGATTTCTCAGCCTTTTTTTCCTCCTGGGCAATAACCGGCAGCACCCAAGCTGACGCCAGCAGAATCGCCAGTCCGCCCACCGCCATAGTATTCGCTCTCATCTGTTTTCCTCCTAATCGTATGTTTAGACGCCAGCGGACTCCTTATTCGCCCTTGGCCGGCACGTATTCGATATTTGTCGCGACGTTCTTTTCGCCCTCTTTCGTATACTGCACAACTGCTGAAGAGCCGAGACCAATATCGGCGACTTTGCTCGGGACCGGTTCTTTCTGAATCGCTTGCAACTTTGGATCGAAATCGAGCGTCACGAGCTTGCCTTCCTTCGTGACAAGGATCATGTAATTCTTTTCGGTGTCCAGCAACCCCACATCGCCAGCGAGCTTAGTGGCTTTCGCCTTCTCGGCCGATTTTTCCGCTGGCGCTTTACCTTCGGCGTTCTCGGTCGGCGCCTTGGCTTCCGCTTTTGCTGCAGGGGCTGGGGCCGGGGCAGGTTTGGCCGCCATCTCCTCCTGGCTCGAGCATGCGGACAAAACCAGCATCAAGGATGCGGCTCCTACTCCAGTCATGGAAAACGGATTCTTCATTGTACCTCCGTAACTCAAAATCGATTTGAATTTGGAACGATACTTATCGTGACCTATGTGCCATCTCAATACGCATTAGGTAGGATTTTATTCGCTCTGGCGAGAGAGAAAATCAATTCGTACGACTTTAGTCCTACCGAAAATCAGAGCCAAAAACGACGGTTTGCAGTAGGTAAAATTTGATGTATTTTCACCTTGCACATCTTGCCGCAATAAGGGATGAAAGGTGCACGATGACCCCGATCAAAGTCGTAATTGCTGATGATCATGCGCTGTTTCGCGATGGGCTCAAAAAAATTCTTGCGCTGGAAAAAGACATTCTTGTAGTCGGCGAGGCGGCGAACGGTGACGAAATACCGAAGGTCGTCGACCGAGCAAAGCCGGACATTCTATTGTTAGATGTAAAAATGCCAAAAGGGGATGTCGTCCAAAGCCTGCTCGACGTGGCCGCCAGAAGTCCCGCCACCCGCGTCATCGTGCTCACGGCCTACTCTGAGGAAGAAAACATTTTAAATGCCGCCAAGGGCGGCGCCCGCGGTTATGTGCCGAAAGGCGTCCCGTCCGCGACTCTCCTGCAAGCCATCAAGGTAGTGCAAAACGGCGGATGTTGGATCGATAAAGAAATGCCGGCGTGGGAAACCTTTGAGGAAATTGTTCAAGATCAGTCGGGTTCGCTAGAAGCACCCCGTCAGTTCGACGAGAGCATCAAGGCACTCACCAAGCGGGAAATGGAGATCCTGAGACTCGTTGCCGAAGGACTGACCAATGAAGAAATCGGCAAAAAAATATTTATCAGCGAAAAAACGGTTAAAACCCATTTGACCAATATTTTTGACAAGCTCAAGGTGAATAACCGATTCAAGGCGGCGCTCATGTTGATGGGTCAGCCGAACTGATACTTTTAAAATTCCTCGCGATTTTTTAGTCATAAATCATGCGCAAATGGCTGCGCTGGACTGACAAACCGGCCATGACCGCAGTTGAAAAATTCACCCTCGAAGATGACTGGCTCCTGCACCGCGAACGAGCGGTGGCCTGGCTACGGGTTGGCTTTGCCGTGGTTGGAGTCATCGTTATCCAATTGAATCCCGAACGCGTCGCGCGCTTTCCGTTACTCTCGTTCTTTTCTCTCAGCTCATTTTTGCTCTACAGCATTGCGGTTCTTTACTTGGCCAAAAAAAACAAGCTCACGGCTCCGCCCATCGATATTCTGACCAACTCCCTCGACGTGGTATGGATTGCGGTGATCGTGTTTTCGACCGGCGGAACCCGCACACCGTTTTTCTTTTATTATTCATTCCCGGTGATCACGGCGAGTATTCGTTGGGGGATCAAGGGCAGTCTGCCTGTTGCACTCGTTGGCGTGGTTCTTTACGGGATCGTCCGCCTGACGTTGGCCGCGGAGTCCATGGACTCGCCGCTCGGGATTGACACATTGCTCGTCCGCAGCCTTTACCTGATCGTTCTCGCGGGAATTTTTGGTTATGTGAGCGAGTTTGAGAGACGGCAGAATCATCAACTGCGTATGCTCTCTAAAACCGCGATTCAAGCCGCCACTCTGCAGGAGCGCCGGAGAATCATGTTTGAATTGCATGACGGGATTTTGCAATCCCTGGCGACGCTGATTTTGCGCCTGGAAGGCTGTCGCGCCCGAATCCCTGATGCGGAAAAAAATTTAATCGATGAGATGCGCTCCCTTGAAGATCTCACCCGAGACTCGATGAAGGAAATTCGCCAGTTCCTCGCCGGCGGAACGACAAAACCGCTGATCACGGGAACACTGGTGGAGAAACTGCGCGAAGAGGCACGTTTTCTCCGGGACGGCATGGGGCTCGATGTGATTTTGGAGAGCGAACCCGAGGATCTCAAGTTATCTGCGGAAACCGAACGAGAAGTGTACTACGTTGTCCGTGAGGCTCTCACCAATGTCATCCGCCATTCTCATGCATCCAAGGTCGACATACACCTGACACAAAAAAATGGCCAACTTGCCGGCTCGTTCATCGACAATGGCGTTGGCTTTAGCACGGCAGCTCAGCATGACAACGGCGTTGGCTTGGCGGCGATGGCGCAGAGGGTAAAAAAAATCGGAGGAGAATTTTTCGTAAAATCCTCCCCCGGCAGTGGAACAAAGATTACTTTTTTCGTGCCGGCGACACAAACTAATTGATCACGGTTTCTGTTGATCCACTACTCGCCCTTGGCTGGTCTAAACTCCATCTTGGTCAAAAAGTTTTTATCGCCCTTCGTGACGTATTCCACGTTTGCGGAGGAGCCCAGCCCCACATCGGCCATCTTAACTTTCGTGTCTTTGATTTCTTGCGCTTTCGTTTTGTCGTTGTAATCGAGAGTAATCAGCTTGCCGTCCTTCGTAACGACAATGAGGTAGTGCTTCTCTGTATCCAGCAGGCCAATATCGCCGGAGACTTTCTCTGCCTTGGCTTTCGCCGGCTCCTCCGCCTTCTTTGCCTCGTTGTTCTTTTTTTCCTGCGCTATAACGGATGATGCGACGCTCAAGGCAACCGACAAAATCAGCGCGCTTGAAATCTTTGTTTTTGCTCTCATTCGGCTTTCCTCCTTCATCTTGTTCTCCCTACTCGCCTTTTGCCGGCCGATACTCGACGCTGGTTGCAACGTTCTTGTCGCCCTGTTTTGTATACTGGACAACAGCTTGAGACCCGAGACCAATGTCCGCGACTTTTGCCGGCTCCGGTTTGAGCTCGGTCGGCTGAAATTTAGGATCGAAGTCGATGGTCACGAGCTTGCCGTCTTTGCTCACAACGATCAGGTAATTTTTTTCCGTGTCGAGAAGCCCCACATCTCCGGCAAGCTTCGTCGCTTTTGCCTTCTCAGCCGCTTTTTCCGCCGGAGCTTTACTGTCGGCGGCCTTTTCGGCCGGCGCTTTCGCCTCGGCTTTTGCGGCGGGCGCCGGGGCAGGCGCCGGCTTGGGCGCCATCTCTTCCTGGCTTGAGCACCCAGCCAACAATAGTGTGGTCGCGACTGCCGCCGATAAACAGAGTAATCTCTTCATAATGCCTCCTCCGATACAACTTAAATCGTATTGTACGACAGAAGTCGTATAATTCATGTCGTCGCGAGTTGTCAAGCAGACTTACGGAAAATTTTTGTCGCTCGTGTAAAAAATCGACTCGATGATCTGGAGCATTACGTGTGAACCCAGAGAACCCGAGGCGCGCGGAGATAAATTCGAGACTCCTATTTCATCGAACTGCGGATTACTTCATGCGAGGAATTAAACTGACAGAACAGTGGGAATACGGTTTAGTCGGCTGTGAATAAAAAAGGGGAAGCGTTAAGCTTCCCCTTTTCCGAATGGCTGAATCTCCGCTAGAAAGTGTAGCGCCAATTCAGCATTACATCGACCCAGTCGCCGCCTTTGCCCGACCGACAATTCGTAGTGGCGCCGCCATTGACCTTGTCGCAAAGTCCAAGGTTATAGCCAGCCTGGCCGACGCGGTTATCGAGGTTAGTCGCGTTGTACCAGAGGATATTGATACCGGTGCTCAT
>Ga0207657_10003689_pt1 | contig 16287 bp, 14 predicted proteins | sample KBSC33metaG_FD_184316 | JGI IMG/M metagenome (GOLD analysis project Ga0207657, IMG submission 184316) | Corn rhizosphere microbial communities from Kellogg Biological Station, Michigan, USA - KBS C3-3 metaG (SPAdes) (version 2) | ecosystem: Host-associated > Plants > Roots > Rhizosphere > Soil ... | reverse complement strand
TCCGGGCAATTCCGACTACATCCGCGGCGACAAGATCCAGCGCCCGCAAGGGGGCGGCGGCGGTGGCGGGGGCAATCAGGCCAGCAACGAGGGCGAGGGTCAAGACGACTTCGTGTTCGAACTGAGCCGCGAAGAATTCATGCAGTACTTCTTCGACGACCTCGAACTGCCGCGTCTCGTCAAAACCCATCTGATGGCCGTGCCCACGTGGAAAAGCATTCGCGCGGGCTGGGCCGCCGAAGGCATGTTCCTTTGGCAGTCGCTGGTGCGTCACGAGATCCATGACGACGGTCCGGAGGGTGCTGCGGTCCGGGCCGAGGTCGCGAAGGCGGCCCGCGACCACCACTGGCGCATCTACGAGATGGTGGGCGCCGAGCTGGGGTACAGCTACGCCGGGTCGGCCCTCGTCGCCACGGAGGACGACGACCCCGGCGAGTGGGACACGGTGCACTACACACCGCACGCCCGACCGGGGGTGCGTCTCCCACATGTGTGGCTGCGAGACGGCCGCGCCGTGCAGGACGTCCTCGGTCCGAATTACTCGCTGCTCGACCTGACCGGCAGTGCGGACACCGCCGAGATCGAGTCGGCGTTCGCCGCTCTCGGGGCCCCGCTGCAGGTCTTTCGATCCGACGAGCCGGGCGCCCGGGACGTCTATGGCGCGCCACTGCTCCTGGTCCGCCCGGATCTCCACGTCTTCTGGCGGGGTACCGAACTGCCGGACGCCGACGTGCTGGCGGCCGGTGCCACCGGGCACACCGTGCCGTCGGTCCGCATTCCCGAGTTGACGGAGGCCAGCTGATGGCGGCGAACGAGAACAGCACAGACGTCGTGGTGGTTGGTGCCGGCCTGGCGGGGCACGTCGCTGCTCTGTCGGCAGCCGAGTCCGGGCTGCAGGTGGCGCTGCTCGAGAAGGGAGCCGAGTTCGGCGGATCGTCGACGATGGCAGGTGGCGGCCTGGTGTTCGCAGGCACGGATCTGCAGCGCAAGGCCGGCTTCGAGGACTCGCCCGCCCGGTTGCGCGCGTCCCTCGTGGCCACAGGCGGGGGCGTGGCGCGAGAGGATCTCATCGACGCCTACGTCGACCACCAGCTCGAGACCTACGACTGGATGGCGAGCCAGGGGGTCGCGTTCTCCATCGACGAGGGGGCGACGGCTGAGCCCTTCACCCGAGTGCACTTCACGGGCGCCGGCGTCGCGACCCGGCACCTGCACGACCTGGTGGAGCGCCACCCGGCCGTCGAGTACCACCCCAACGCACCGGTGGTGCGACTCGCGAGGGGAGAGCGCGGCCGCGTGGACCGAGTCGCCGTGATGGTCGACGGCGACGCGCAGTGGTGGAGCGCGACGCGCGGGGTCGTGCTCACGACCGGCGGCTTCTCCCATGGCACGGACCTGCTGCGCACGTTCAGCCCGATGTGGCTCGAGACAGTGCAGATGGGTGGCGCGCACAACACCGGAGACGGCATCGTCATGGGCTGGGCGCTCGGGGCCGGTATGGCGGACCTGCCATACGTCGCGGCTTCCTTCGGTGCGTCAGTGCCCAGCCATTCCGACCAGGACCGTCCGGCCGCAGAGCCGATGCTCCTCTATCCCAACTACAAGGGTGCGATCGTCGTCAACCGCGATGCCGTCCGCTTCGCCAACGAGGAGCTGCGGTACAAGGAGCTGGGACGGATCTGCGTCGACCAACCCGGAGGCATTGCCTTCGAGATCTTCGACGAGCCGGTGCTCCAGCGCTCCGACGAGTTCGCCGCCCCGCTTGACCTCAAGGCGGCCAAGCAGGCGGGATTGTTCAGGCAGGCTGACACGATCGCCGAGCTCGCCGAGATGCTCGACCTCGACCCCGACATCCTCACGGCCACGGTGGAGCGCTACAACGCGGCCGTCGAGTCGGGGGTGGACGCCGAGTTCGGCCGGCCGATGTCCCAGGACGGTGGGCCGGGTGCCGTGCCGATCACCACGCCGCCGTACTACGGCTACCCGACCAAGCCAGGTCTCACCTCGACGTTCGCCGGGCTCACCGTCGATGCCTCGATGCGGGTCCTCGACGTCTACGGCGCGCCCCTGGACGGGTTGTTCGCGGCCGGCGAGGTGGTCGGCGGCTTCCACGGTTCCGGGTACTACAGCGGGACGGCACTCGGGAAGGCTGCGGTGTTCGGGCGGATCGCAGGCAGGGCGGCAGCGGCCGGGTGACGAGGAGCCCGGCCGAGAGCGTTCGGGCGCGCTCTGCCCCGGCTTCGCGCGGAGCGCCGCGCGGGACGAGGCCGACGCTCGCTGTGACGCCGGTCGCTGTCCTGGCCGGGCTGGCGCCGTCACTGGCGTTCCCGTTGCTCGGGACGATCGCCGATCAGCTCCACGTCAGCCCCTCCACCGCGACCTGGGTGCTCACGTCGGCCTTCCTCGCCTCGGCCGTGGTCACGCCGCTCCTGGGGCGCCTCAGTGACCTCTTCGGCTATCGCCGGGTCCTGATCCTGGCGCTGACCATCGCCCTGGCGGGCTCTGTCCTGGTGGCGACGACGCCGAGTTTTCCGCTCCTCATCGCTGGCCGGGTGCTGCAAGGCATCGCGGCCCCGCTGTACCCGCTCGCCATCGGCCTCCTCCAGTCCGAACTCGAGGGCGAGCGCCTGCACCGGTCGGTCAGCCTGGCGTCCGTGCTGCTGGCCGCAGGCGCTGGCGCCGCGCTGGTGGTCGCGGGCTTCGGGGGGAGTCATTCGGACTACCGCACCGTGTTCTGGCTCCCGGTCGCGGTGTGCGTCGCGGCGATCGCCGCGGTCTCCACTTGTGCCCGGGCGACGGAGCCGTCTGCCGGCGGCCGGGTCGATCTGCTCGGGGCGCTGCTCCTCTCGGGAGCCCTGGTCCTCATCCTGCTTCCACTGTCGCGGGCGGCGCGGCTGGGGCTGGGGTCGCCCGTCGTGCTCGGTTGCCTCGCGGCCGGTGCGGTGGTGGCAGCTGTCTTCGTGTCGGTCGAGCGGCGGGTGACCCATCCGATCCTCCCGGGTCGGCTGTTGCGCAACCGCACCGTCGTGGTCTCGACGCTCACCTCGATGTGCGCGGTCAGTGCGGTCTTCGTGCCGATGGTCACCATCCCGATCCTCGCGCAGGCGGACCCGGCGATCATCGTCGGCGGTCCGGCATCGCCCTTGGTCGTCGCCCTGGTCTACCTGCTGCCGGGCACCCTCCTGGGCTCCGTCGGCGCGCCACTCGGGGTGTGGTCAGTCCGACGCCGAGGGGTTCGCGCGGCCGTGGCGACCGCAGGTGTGCTGGCCGTCGTGGGGTCGGCGACGATGGTGCTCGCACCGGCCGTGCCCCTTGCCCTGGTCGCCGGACTGACAGTGACGATGGTGGCGCTCTTCATCTGCTACGGCGCGATTCCGCTGCTGGTCATCGACCACGTGGACCGCGGTGACCTCGGGGTGGTGAACGCCGTCAGCTCCCTGGGCCGGTGGGTCGGTTCGGCGGTCATGACCGCGCTGGTCTCGCTGATCCTCTCCCTGTCTGCTGTGGGCGAACCGCTCGCACGCGTTGACTTCCGGTGGACGTTCCTCCTGGGCGTCGCTGCGAGCGCGGGCGTGGTCACCACCGCGTTCTTCCTGCCTCGGGCAGGCACGCGGCGCTCACCCTGACGAGCCACACCGCAAGAGCGGGCCTCGTTCCGGCGTCCGGAACTGGCGATTGGGTGACGGGCGCCACTCGGACCACCATGCGAGACCTCGGATCGTTCCCGGCGAGTGGGAGCGATTGAGGCAGCGACGAGCGTGAAGGGGTGCTTGCCTTGGCGGTTCTCGACGTGCAGGACGTGACCCTGGAGTTCGGCGGCATCACCGCCCTTGACGGACTGTCCTTCGTGGTCGAGTCCGGAAGCATCTGCGGTCTGATCGGCCCGAACGGGGCTGGTAAGACCTCGCTCTTCAACTGCATCAGCCGCGTGTACCGCCCCACGTCGGGCCGGGCGTTGCTCGACGGCCAGGACCTTCTTGACAGTCCCGCGTACAGGATCGCAGGCAGGGGCGTGGCGCGGACGTTCCAGAACCTCGGCCTCTTCCCCTCGATGACGTTCCTCGAGAACACGATGGCCGGCGCTCACCCGCACGGCCGCTCGGGATTCGTGCGGTCTCTCGTCCGATGGGGCGTCGCCCGCGAGGAGCGTGCGCTGCGGGCGGAGGCGTTCGAGCTGCTCGCGCGGCTCGGACTGGCCGACCTGGCCTTCGAGCGGGCCGGCGACAAGCCGTACGGGACCTTGAAGCGGCTCGAGCTCGCCCGCGCACTGGCCGCACGACCCAAGCTGCTCATGCTCGACGAGCCGGCTGGCGGCCTGACGCACGAGGAGGTTCACCAGCTCGGTGAGCTCATCCGTCAGGTGCGCGACGACTTCGGGCTCACGGTGCTGCTGGTCGAGCACCACATGGGTCTGGTCATGGGCATCTCGGACAAGGTGGTGGCGATGTCCTTCGGAAGGAAGATCGCGGAAGGCACGCCGCGTGAGATCCAGATCCACCCAGAAGTCGTCTCGGCCTACCTGGGGACGCCGGCGTGAACCTCGAGCTGCACGACGTGTCGGCCGGTTACGGCGCGGGCGACGTACTGCACCAGGTGTCCCTTGACGTGCGCTCGGGGGAGATCGTGGTGATGCTCGGCGCGAACGGCGCGGGGAAGACCACGCTGATGCGTGCGATCTCAGGAGTCATCAGCCGGAGGGGAACGATCCTCCTCGACGGGGTCGACATCTCGCGGGCCCGGGCGGACGAGATTGTGCGCCGTGGGCTGGTGCAGGTACCCCAGGGACGAGGGACGTTCGTCGACCTGACCGTGGAGGAGAACCTGCGGGTCGGCGCGCTGTCGCGGGGGGACGCGGTGGCGGTCAACAGCGACATCGACAGGTGGTATGAGACCTACCCGCGGCTCGCTGAGCGTCGCCGCCAGAAGGCGGGCCTGTTGTCGGGCGGCGAACAGCAGATGTTGGCCGTGTCGAGGGCCATGATGAGCCGCCCGCGGCTGCTGCTGTGCGACGAGCCGAGCCTCGGGCTGTCGCCGAAGCTGACTCGAGAGCTCTTCGCGTCCTTGGAGGCGATCAACAAGGAATGGGACATGGGCATGCTCATCGTCGAACAGAACGCCGCAATCGCGCTCAGCATCGCGACGCGGGGCTACCTGCTCGAGGTCGGCTCGATCACTCGGTCCGGCGATGCCGAGACGCTCAGCGACAGCGACGCGGTGCGTGCCGCGTACCTCGGGTACTGAGGTCGGCGCGCCATGGAGTGGGAGCTGCTCATGACCCGGCTGGTGCAGGGGATCGTCAACGGTGCCGTCTACGGCTTCCTGGCGCTGGCCCTGGTCTGCACCTACCGCGGCAGCAAGGCGCTGAACCTCGCACAGGGCGAAATGGCGATGCTGTGCACGTTCGTGGCGTGGAGCCTGTCGAACCACGGTGTCCCTCTGCTCTTGGCGATCGGAGGTGGCGTCCTGCTCGGTGCCGGTCTCGGCGGCGTGATCGAGCGAACCCTGGTCAGGCCCTTCGGCAGGGACGCGGAATACCCGGTACTGATCGTGTGCATCGGACTGTTCCTTGGGATCAATGCGCTCGCCGGCGTCATCTGGGGCGGAGATCCGCATGCCTTCCCCGCGCTCGTGCCGGACGCGCCGGACGACTACATCTCGATCCTGGGCGCGCGGCTGCGGTACCAGCAGCTGGTGATCCTCGGGGCGCTGGCGATCGTGGTCACCGCGCTGTACGCGGTGTTCCGGTTCACCCGCCTGGGATTGGCCATGAGGGCCTCTGCCAGCAACCCTGACTCGGCCGTCCTTGTGGGCGTACGGGTCTCCCGGATGAACGCGCTGGGCTGGGTGCTGGCCGGTGCGGTCGGTGCCGTCATCGGTCCGCTCATCGCGCCCAGCACGACGCTGTCCACCGGCATGTTCTTCACCTTCATCATTTACGCCTGTGCGGCAGCAACCCTGGGGGGGTTCGACAGCCCGATCGGCGCTGTGATCGCAGGCCTGGTCATCGGGGTGACCGAGAACCTCATCGCGAGCTATGTCGGCTTCATCGGCGACAGCCTGAAGCTGGCCGTGGCTCTCGTCATCCTGCTCATTGTCCTGATGGTCAGGCCGAGCGGCCTGTTCGGCTCGCGGGAGGTCGAGCGCATATGAGCTCCCAGCGACGTCGCCTGGTCATCGTAGAAGGAGGTCGACTCCAGCGCAGCATCCAGATCGCGGGAGCCGCTCTTCTCGTCATCACGCTCTGCGCCCTCCCCTATGTGCTCGAGCCCTTCCGGTTGGGCCAGATAACGCAGGCCTGCATCTACGCGATGGTCATCGTCGGTCTCAACCTCCTGTCCGGTTTCGCTGGCCAGATCTCGCTCGGCCACGCCGCGTTCTTCGGGATCGGCGCCTACACCACGGGTGTGCTCATCACGAGCTATGACGTCGCCCCACCGATCACCTTCGTCGTCGCGATCGCCGGCAGCTTCGTGGTCGGTGTCGTCGTGGCGTTCCCCGCGCTGCGGCTGAAGGGGATCTACGTGGCCCTGGTGACCCTGGCGGTCGGCCTGATCTTCCCCGCCGTCATCACCCGGATGGACCAGTTGACCGGTGGCTCGTCGGGCCTCTTCGGGATCTCCTACCCTCCGCCGGACGCCGCGTACTTCGCCGGCTTCGACGGCACGGTCTACTTCCACTACTGGCTGGCCGTCATCGGGCTCCTGCTGTCGTGCTTGGTCGTGCGCAACCTCGTTCGCAGTCGCTTCGGCCGCAGCATCCTGGCTCTGCGCGACAACGAGACACCCGCCGTCATCATGGGCGTCAACCGGACCGCGGCGCGCACGCTCACCTTCGGGACCTCAGCCGGCATCGCCGGACTGGCGGGCAGCCTGTTCGCCGTCACCACCGGCATCCTCACCCCGGCCACCTTCTCCCTGCTGTTGATGCTGACCTTCCTGGCGGGGATGGTCATCGGCGGCGCGTCAACACTGTGGGGCCCGGTCCTCGGCGGCTTCGTCATCTACTACGTGCCCCAGTGGGCGACCGACCTGTCGAGCATCAACGGGAGCCAGAATCTAGCCGGCGTCGCGTTCGGCGTGATCATCATCGTCATCACCTTCACGCTCCGCAGCGGTCTCGCCGGGCTGGGGCGCAAGCTGCTCGCCACCGTCGTCCTGGTCGAGCCGCGTCAGCCTCGGGGCGTGCTCCAGGGGACACCGTCGACCGTGGCCCGAGCGGCGGGCCCGTCGGAGCGCCGGCTACCTGCCCCGAGCCCGACGGACCTGGCCAACCATCTCGATCGAACCGGAGTCGGATCCACCGACGCCGCCCGCAACCTCTGACCGAGGACCTGCCCTAAGGAGAGAAGTGAGTACGAAACTGAGAACAGCAGCGCTGGCGGCCCTCGTCGCAGTGCTCGTCGCCGCCTGCAGCTCACCGTCGGGCGACGCGAAGAACGCTTCCGGCGACTCGGGCGGCACCGGAGGGAAGAGCGCGGCCGAAAAGGCTGCCCAGGAGCTCGGCATCGACCTGTCGAAGTGCCCGGAGGACATCACCAAGCCCCTCAGCGGGACCGTGAAGATCGGGTCGCCGCTCGCACTGACCGGCCCCGCGGCCGTCGCGCTTGCGCCGCTCGGGGCCGCACAGCAGGCCGCGGTCGACTACTACAACGACCAAGGCAAGCTCCCGTTCAAGCTCGAGCTCGTCCTCGCTGACGACCAGTTTGCCCCTGACAAGACCGTCGCGGCGACTCAGAAGCTCATTCAGTCCGACAAGGTCCAGTTCATCAACGGCACCATCGCCACGGCGAACGTCGCGGCGGCGAGCCCGGTGGCCGGGCAGCACTGCGTCCCGATCATCGCCGGCAACGCAGGTGGCCGGTCAGCGAACAACCCCGGACAGTTCCCCTTCACCACTGTGTGGTCGCTGCCGTCCTACGTCGACGTCCTGGCATGGGTCACTCATCTGAAGGAGCAGTTCCCCGACGGTGCCAAGGTCGCGGTCTTCACGGCCAACACCGAGTCCGGAAAGGACTACCTCGCGGCAATCGACGAGCTGACGAAGGGCACCAAGCTCGAAGTGGTGTCGAAGACCACGATCGAGGCCGCTGACGCAGCCGCGCCGTCAGCGCAGGTGACGACGATGAAGGCCAGTGGCGCCAATGTCCTGTTGGCGCAGCCGACCCCAAGCGGTCAGTGCGCGTCGCTGATCAAGGAGGTCGCAAACCAAGGGTGGAAGCCTGACGCGTTCATGCTCACCAGCTCGTGCTCGACCCTGGCGCTGATCTCGCCCGCTGGGAAGGCTGCGAACGGCGTGATGATCAACCTGTACATCGACGACCCATCCTCGGCCAGCGAGGACGTGCAGATGATCACTGACGCGATGAAGAAGTACCAGCCGGGTAAGCCGATCGTCGGCTCCACCATGAGCGGCTGGAGCGAGATCGAGGTCCTGGTCAAGGCCATTGAGCAGGCTGCTGGATCGCCGCTGGGGGTCAGTCGGCTCGGCATCCTCGACGCCGCGTCGCACATGTCCTTCCAGTCGGCGGGCATCCTGCCAGGAGTCACCTACAGCCTGAACTACCCCGACGACCAGGTCGCCATGGAGGGCGCGCAGCTGAGCAGCTACGACGCCGCCAGCGGGTCGTTCAAGAAGATCCAGGTCTACGACTTCAACGGCGAGACCACGGGCAAGGCCAGCGTCGAGTGAGCTCGCGACGGAGATGAACCACCGACGTCCTGGGAGGCTCTGCGTCCCAGGACGTCGGTGTGCCGATTTCGGATCGGGACACAGCGGTCGGCGAGGGAGGAGCAGCGTCTTGGCAGGAGCGCGGCCGCCGCGCGGCGACCGAAAAGCCGCCCACCTCGGTGATGTGAGTCAGGTGTGCCTCATCGCGTCCGACTTCATGAGGACGATCGACGGTCTCGTCCAGCTCGGAATCGGGCCGTGGCGCCTGATGAGGCTGGGGCCGCACAACGTCACCGACCAGCTCTACCGAGGGCAGCCTGCGACGTCCGAGATCCGGGTCGGCCTCGCGCGGTGCGGGCGCACTGAATGGGAGGTGATCACCCCGATCTCCGGACCGAGCGTCCACGCCGACTGGCTGGCGTCCCACGGGGACGGTGTGCACCACCTGGCCATGAGGTCCAGTGGTGCCTCGTTCGAGGAACGCCTGACCGCTGCCGCTGCAGGCGGAGCGGTTTGCGTGCAGTCGGGCACCTGGAGCGGGATCCGGTTCGCCTATCTCGACACCGTCGACCGCATCGGCACCTACATCGAGCTCATGGACGTACCGGAGGGCTTCCACCTGCCTGATCCCGACGAGTGGTATCCGCGCGAGCCGCGTTGAGGTCCCCGCCTGACCCGCGCGCGAACTCCCGACGCGACCGTGACGACCTGATCAGCCCGTGGCCGACGGCTCGCGGAGCTGCGCCCGATTGCGGGCCTGGGCGCCCTCGCGTCCCGCACTGATGTCCGATGGGGCGAGTGCCGCCAGGTGCTGGGTACCGCGCGTGCGCTCCAGCTCGAGCCCTTGCGCCATCGAGACGGCGTACCCGTCGTCGATCAGGCTCTTGTAGGCCTGCACCACGCGCTGGTCGGAGCGTGCGACGTCGTGAGCCAGGTCGATGGCAGCGCGCATCAGCTCCCCTGCTGGGACCACCCGGTTGACCAGGCCGATGTCGAAGGCGTGCTGCGCGTCGATCGGGTTCCCCGTGAGCGACAGCTCCTTGGCACGCTGCGGACCGACCTGACGCGCCAGCCGCTGTGAGATCCCCCAGCCTGGCAGCAGGCCTACGCGGACATGGGTGTCTGCGAACCGGGCGCTCTCGGATGCGAGGACCATGTCGGTGGCCAGAATGATCTCCACGCCGCCGGTGATGCACAGGCCGTTCACGGCGACGATGACCGGCGTCCGGCAACGATCCAGAGCCGCCACGGGATCGGCGTCCGCGCCCGCGATCGCGTCGGTGCCCTCGGCGGCCTCCTTCAGGTCCATGCCGGCGGTGAAGGCTCGGTCTCCCTGCCCGGTCAGCACGATCGCGCCGATGGACGGGTCGGCGTCGCAGGCGTCGAGCTGGCGAACCAGCTCTCTGAGCAGCGCGGAGGACAGCGCGTTCAGGGCCTCCGGTCGGTTCAGCGTGAGGACGGCGACATCGCCGTCGCGGTCGTACAACAGTGGCTCAGGCATCCCTCACTCCTGACATGAGATCATCTCCGGCGATGGGTGCGGGCGCACCAGCTGCTGTCGGCTCCCGTAGCGCGCTGCGCTGCAGCTTGCCAGACGCGGTGTGCGGCAGCTGCTCGACGAACTGCACGTTGGTCGGGCACTTGTAGGCGGCCAGACGCGCCCGGGCGAACTCGATCAGGGCCGGTGCCGTCACGCTCGGCTCCGGCAAGCTCACCGGGACGACGATGGCCGTGACGGTCTCGCCCCACTTCTCCGACGGCCGTCCGACGACGGCCACCTCCGCGACGCCGGGGTGGCTGGCGAGGACCTGCTCCACCTCGCTCGGGTAGACGTTCTCGCCGCCGGAGATGATCATGTCGTTCAGTCGGTCGACCAGCGTGAGGTAGCCGTCCTGCAGGGTCCCGATGTCGCCGGTGCGCACGAAGCCGTCCGGAGTGACGGTCGCCTGCGTCATGCGCGGCCGCTTCCAGTAGCCGGACATGATCGTGGGCGAACGGACCCACACTTCGCCCGGCCCGCCGGAATCGGTGACGTCGACGCCCGTGGCCGGTTCGACCAGACGCACCGTCACCTCCGGGATCGGGCGCCCCGCGGTGTTCGGAAAACGGTCGTGCTCCTCATGGCTCAGGACGCTGATGCCCAGGGCCTCGGTCGAGCCGTAGACCTGGAGCAGGCGCACGCGGGGGAGTGCCCGCCTGGTGCGCTCGAGCAGGCCGGCCGGCATGGGTGAGCCGGCGTAGATCAACGTCCGGAGGCTGGAGAGGTCGCTGGAGGAAAACCCTGGTGCGTCCAGGAGGTTGCGAATGAGTGTCGGGACGAGAACGGTGTGGGTGACGCGATGAGTCTCGATCAGCCGAAGCAATGAGCTCGGGTCGGTGTCCCGCGCGATCACACAGCGCCCTCCGGCCCCGAGCACGTTGATGGCGGCTGCGGTGGCGTTGGCGTGGAAGATCGGGGTGGCGACGAGGGACACGGTGCTGTCCGAGATCTCCAGCAGGTCGGACGTGGCCATGGCGGCCGCGATTGCGCCGGCCGTGTGCATGACGCCCTTCGGATCGCCGGTGGTCCCGGAGGTGTAGGTCTGCATCGCGACGTCATCGGGGCTGTTCGTGGTCCCGGGCTCCTCGGGAACATGCTGCGCCAGCCATGACTCGTAGTCGCGCAGGCCATCGGCCGCTCCGACCTGGTCGGTGACCACACCTTGACCGATCACGATGACGGTGATGTCGCTCTCGAGCATCGCGGCGGCAGAGTTCCACAGTTCGACGAAGTCGGCGCCGAGGAAGACCACGCGCGCTTCAGTGTCGGCGAGGACGGCGGCCACCTCACGCGCTGACAATCGCCAGTTGATGCCGGTCGGCACAGCTCTGATCTGCGAGCAGCCGTAGAGGACCGCGAAGTACTCCAGCGAGTTGCGCCCCAGGTAGGCGACGCGGCTCTGCGGCGTCACTCCTGTCGCGCGCAGCCCGTTGGCCACGCGGAGGCTGCGCTCCCACAGCTCGCTCCACGTGCGGGTGGCGCCTGCGCACTCCAGGACGACCGAGTCGGGCCGGGTTCGGGCGCCCCGGCGCGGCGTATCGGCGAGGTTCGAGGCCGTCTCGGCCGCGGTCCTCCCGTGTTCACCGTCGACCGGGCCCTGCCGGGACTGCATGGGGTGACTCCTTCCCGGACATGGTGCGTGCATCCTGCTCTCAGTGAACATGGTCGCTCACGGATGGCGTACGAACCGTCCCGCTCGCCGGAAAGGTCCCGGGAGCCCGAACTGGCGGTGGACGTATGCCGCTTGCGCCATGACGATCTACCGGCGCGTACCGGATCCGACTACCGGGCCCGTGAAGGAAGCCCCTGTCCAAGGAGGTCCAGATCAACGGAGCGGTAGCAGGTCCGACGCCTCGAGTCGCGGCCACCATCGCCCTGGTCCGCGACGGAGGCAGGGGGATCGAGGTCTGGATGATGCGCAGGGTCTCCGCGACGTCGTTCGCGGAAGCAGGAGTCCTGCTCTCGCGATCGGTGCAGGGCGGCGATCGGACGGTGGACAGGCGGGCACTCGAGGCGAGGACACCTCCATGGCGGACCTCCTGGCGGCCACTGATGATGCGCTCGACGTGTCACGACCCATCCCGTGGGCGGGCTGGGTCACTCCACCCACCGAGCCCAGGCGCTTCGACACGTGGTTCTTCGTCTCGCCCGCCTTCGCACTAGCTGGCAGGCAGCGCCTGACTTGCCGAGTCGGTTGCCGAGAGCACCTGCCGCTGTGCGGACCACGGGTGCGTGAGCGGCTCCTTCTCCTCCGGCGGGTGCACCTCGCCCGTGATGAGCTCGTCCCACCGGCGCCACCACGTTCGCATCTGCAGCTCGTCCTGCCCGGTGTTCACCGTGCTGGCCATGCCGCGGGAGATGTCGGACCAGGGCAGCTCCTTGTGGGTGGCGAAGCCCCGCTGGGCGCTCTCCAAGGCCTCGACGTCGTCCGGCGACGCCAGTCCGCCGGGGCCCCAGAACGTCAGGAAGTTGTCGAGCCGCTGGGCCCGCAGGTCCGGGCCTTCCTCGGGCGGCACGATGTGCCAGGCGGTGACCTCCATGTAGTCAGGGGTGATCGGGTCGATCTTCCGGATCAACACGCCCATCACGAGGTCGATCACGACGAGGTTCGGGAAGATCACGAGGTTGCGGCTGCCGCGAAGCCGCTCGGCCCAGCCGTCACCGTGCTTGGCCGCGATCGAGGCGTACCGCGCAGCCCGTTCGGCTTTGCCCTCGTCGGAGAGAGGCCGGCCGAGCAGCTCGTCGCTTCCCGCGGGCGCTGCCACGACCGCGTGCCCGTTGCCGAGGGCGATGCCCCGTTCCTTGCCCACCAGGGAGATGTCGACCTTGTCGCCCCGCGCAGCGAGCACCATCTCGAAGTAGCGCTGGTGCGTGGACATCGCGTGGTAGCCGTCGACGCTGTTTTCGACGAGGAGCTTCCAGTTGGCCTTGCAGGAGTACTCGTGGGTCCCCTCGATCACCTCCATGCCGACCTCGGACTGGTCGGCGATGAGGTCGAGGTACTCCTTGGCGCCTGCCAGGTAGTCCTCGAGCGACACGATGTCCGGGTCGAAGCTCGCGAAGACGAATCCACGGTAGGAGTCCAGACGGGGCGGGCTGGCCAGACCGGGTCGCTCGAAGTTCTCGCCATAGGCCTGGTCGCCCGGCATCGAGACCTGCTCGCCCGCGGTGTTGAAGGACCAGCCGTGGTAGAAGCACGTCATGAACCGCGCGTTGCCGGCTCGGTCACGGCACAGCATCGCGCCGCGGTGCGGGCAGGAGTTCAGCCAGACCCGGATCTGACCGGTGTGGTCCCGCGTGAAGATGATCGGGCGACCGGCCAGGGTCCGGGTCTTGAAGCTGTTGGGCTTCTTCAGCTCCGACTCGTGTCCCACGTAGAGCCAGCTCTTGTCGAAGACGCGACTGCGCTCCATGGTCAGGACCGCTGAGTCGACCATCGCCGTGCGGTTGATCTTGAACTGATGCGCGTCGCGGTCGTCGCGGACGTATTCGGACATCTCAAGCACCTTCTTGTCTGACGTGGGAACGACTGTGCGTGACCTGCTGTGCGGGAGCGGCCGACACGGCGTGGCGATCGCGCCACGCCTGCGCCAGCGGAGTCGGTCGCGGCTCGACCTGGGCGTTGAGCCACTCGAGGGTGCGCTGCCAGTAGTCGAAGGAGGCGGCCAGCTCCAGCGACTCGGTGCTGCGCTGGTAGTAGTCGGCCGCCACGCCCGGGAACCGAACCACCTGTGCGTACTTGACCGCCCTCTCGTCGAGGACCCCGGCGAGGGAGGTCAGTGCGGCAGTGGGGGCCGAGGGATCGCAGGACCCGACCATGATCAGCCAGGGGGTGGCGACGGCGGACACCAGGTCCGGGAGGTCGCCCGCAAGCCCGTGCGTCCCGTCCTCGACCAGCCCCGTCGGCGAGACCGTGACCAAGGCGCCGAACCCGGCGTCGGCGCCCACGCGCGCGGCCAGGCGGATCGGGCTCTCGAAGCCGACCACGCCGACCTCGCCCGGATGCCATCCGCGTCGGGCCAGGCGCTCCATCATCCTCTCGACGATGGATACCTGGGTGTCTAGGCCCTCGGTCCCGTCGACCGTGGCCGCGATGCCTTCGTAGCCGTGCATGGCCAGCTCGTTGAGCACGTGGCCGTCCTCGCCGCCGCGCTGCCGGTCGGAACAGAGCACGAGCGCCGCACCACGAGGGACGCCGCCCAGGGCGATCTGCGCGACCTCGACCGAACCACCGGCGTGGGCGAGCTGGTCACGGTTCGGCGTGATCCGTACGACTGACTGCACGACCCTCCTCCGTGCTCCGGTGGTTGCTTGGGGATCGAGCGATGGTGTGCTGCTGGCCCGGTGGGCAGTAAGCCCGTGTCCCGGGCACCGGAACTCGCGCGCTCACCCGGCCCGGCGCGGTTCCAGCCGCTGGGACCTCGGGTTCTCCAGGGTCGTCGCTGCGAGGAGCATGCCCGGGACGCACGCTGGGGTGCTGAACCGATGCCGAGGACGAAGGCGAGGCTGATGACAGATGGGAGTCTCTCGCACGATGGAGCGGCGCTTTGCATGCGCGACCGAGGAACTGGCGCCAGGTACCTCGATGACGGTCCCCGGTGACCCCGACATCGCGCTGTTCCGGAACGAGGCCGGCGACTTCTTCGCCACCGAGGACAACTGCACCCACGAGGACTGGTCCCTCGGCACCGACAGCGACCTCGACGACGAAGAGGTGACCTGCCCGCTGCACATGGCGAGGTTCGACATCAGGACGGGGAAGCCGCTCTGCTTCCCGGCGACGATCGCGCTGAAGACCTTCGAGGTCGAGGTCGATGGGGACGGCCGGGTGTTCGTGCTCGGCTGACCACTCCGGACGGCCAACGCCAGGATGCGGCGGTTCCGGTGACCGGCACACCTCGTTGAGCCGGATGAGCCGCGCTAGGAGGTTTGCACGGTGGGCACACTCATCGTCGGCGCATCCGTGGCCGGGGTCCGCACTGCGCAGGCGCTCCGCATGATGGGGTACGCCGACGCCATCACGCTGCTCGGCGAGGAGCCGCACCTTCCCTACGACAAGCCGCCGCTGTCGAAGGAGATGCTGGACGAGGATGGGGCGCCGGTGCCGCTGCTGACGGAGGTGGAGCTGGCTGGCCTGGGGCTCGACCTCCGGCTCGGTACCCGAGCAGCCGGCCTGGACACCGCGCGACGTCAGGTCCGCACCGAGGCGGGGGAGGTCCTCGACTACGGAGACCTGGTGATCGCCACCGGCGTCAAGCCACGAGTGCTCCCCAATTCCAGGCAGCTGGAAGGCGTGCACACGCTCCGTACGCACGATGACGCGGTGGCGGTCCGGGGGGCGATGGGTCTCACGCGACACCTGGTGGTCATCGGTGGTGGCTTCATCGGCTCGGAGGTGGCTGCCGCGGCACGGCGGCGCGGCCTGACGGTCGAGATCGTGGAGCCGCAGCAGATCCCCATGGCGCACCTGTTCGGCCCCGAGGTCGCGGTCGAGCTGGCGCAGCTGCACGAGCTCAACGACGTGGTGGTGCACGCGGGCGTGGGCGTCGCCGACCTGCTCGGAAGCGACCACGTCACCGCGGTCCGACTCACCGACGGTCGTGCCCTGGACACCGATCTGGTTCTCGGGGCCGGATGTGACCCAAATCTGCGGGGCAGCGGCGAGCGCACGCCGGTACCGGTCCGGCGTGTCGGGCTGGAGCTCTACGCTGATCTTCACATGAGCGCACCGTTCACTGATTGATGAAGCCTGCTACGGGGTGAATGGTAACGCTCGAACCAGCGCTTGTCAGCGGTTGCGCGCTGAAACCATTCCGGAGCGTTCCGCTCTAACGTGATCGGACCTCGTCTAGCCCGATGGACATCGACCAACGACGACCCGGCGGCCGTTCGGGCGAGCGCAGCCTGCTCGGTTGTAGGTCGCACGGCAGAAAGATCCTCCCGGACCGTTCTCCGTCGGTGTAGCGCAGACGAGCGATCTCCCAGAGAGATCCGATCATGTTCCGCGCAACGTCGGTAAAGGCCAGGCTCTCGCTGACGTCGATCCATGTAGTGGTGCGCTTCCATGAGCGTCGGTTGTC
>Ga0207657_10003682_pt1 | contig 16298 bp, 12 predicted proteins | sample KBSC33metaG_FD_184316 | JGI IMG/M metagenome (GOLD analysis project Ga0207657, IMG submission 184316) | Corn rhizosphere microbial communities from Kellogg Biological Station, Michigan, USA - KBS C3-3 metaG (SPAdes) (version 2) | ecosystem: Host-associated > Plants > Roots > Rhizosphere > Soil ... | reverse complement strand
ATCAAAAATCGAAAATCAAAAATCGAAAATCAAAAATCGAAAATCAAAAATCGAAAATCAAAAATCGAAAATCAAAAATCGAAAATCAAAAATCGAAAATCAAAAATCAGTGCTACTACTCGGGGCGATCGATTTGAGCCTTCTGCAGGCGGTCGGAGTAATCGACGTACACCGCTTTCCACTCGGTGTAGAAGTCGATGGCGCCGATGCCGCCTTCGCGGTGTCCATTGCCGGTGGCCTTGACGCCGCCGAAGGGCAGGTGAACTTCCGCGCCGATGGTGGGAGCGTTGATGTAGGTGATGCCGGCGTACAGGTCGCGCATGGCTTGGAATGCGCGATTCACGTCGCGCGTGTAGATAGAAGAAGAGAGGCCGTACTCGATGTCATTGGCAATCGAAATCGCATCTTCCAGACCGTCGCAGGGCATGACCGAGACGACAGGTCCAAAAATCTCTTCCTGCGCGATGCGCATCTTGCGATCGACATCGCCGAAAACCGTGGGTTGCATGAACCAGCCGTGCTGATAGTCACCCAAATCGAGGCGATTGCCACCACAGAGCAACTTCGCTCCCTCATCTTTGCCGATGCCGACGTACTTAAGGTCGGTTGTGAGCTGGCTTTCATTGATGGCGGGACCCATGTCGATCGATTCATCCAGACCATTGCCAATCTTCAAAGTTTTTGCACGCTCGACAAGGCGTTCAACAAATTCGTTATAAACGCCCTTCTGGACGATGATGCGGCTGGTGGCGGTGCAACGCTGTCCGGTGGTGCCGAAGGCGCCCCAGAGGCCGCCTTCGATGGCGAGATCGAGGTTGGCGTCATCGAGCACGATCATGGGATTCTTGCCGCCGAGTTCGAGCGAGCAGTGCTTGAAAGTCTTGGCCGCGGTGGTGCCCACGATGCGGCCGACTTCAGAGGATCCGGTCAGGGAAATGGCCCGGATTTCAGGGTGCTCGGTGAGGGGTGTCCCAACGCTCGATCCGAATCCGGTGACCACGTTGACTACGCCTTTAGGCACGCCAGCATCGGTGAGGGCACGCACCAGATTGAATGTGGATAAAGGCGTGTCTTGCGCAGGCTTGATCACGCAGGTATTGCCGCAGACCAGCGCGGGCAGCAGCTTCCAGGAGGGAATCGCCATGGGGAAGTTCCAGGGCGTGATCATGCCGCAGACGCCGAGAGGCTGACGGACGGCCATGGCGAATTTATTGGGCAACTCAGAAGGAGTGGTCGGTCCGAAGAGACGGCGGCCTTCCCCCGCCATGTAGTAGGCGGAATCGATGGCTTCCTGCACGTCGCCGCGGGTTTCTTTGATGACCTTGCCCATTTCGCGGGTCATGTCGCGGGAGAATTCTTCTTTGCGCTCAAGCAGGATTTCGGCGGCGCGATAAAGCAGTTCGGCGCGGCGGGGAGCCGGGACCAGACGCCACTTCAGGAAGGCACGCTTGGCGGCCTCGACGGCGGCGTCCACGTCTGCCTTGCCGGACTTCTGGAAGATGGCTACGACCTCGCGGGTATCGGCGGGATTGCGGTCCTCAAACGTCTCACCGGTAACGGATTCGACCCACTCTCCGTCGATGAAGTTCTTGAGAACGCGGGTGCGGACGTTTTGGCCGAGCATGGGGGCGCCGGTGAGAGTATCGGTAGCCATAAAGCCTCCTGAATAGGTGCCTAAACCATTAATGGTACAGGGCGGAGTTAGAGGCGGGCAAGTCAGGGAAACTGAGCAATGGTAGAGTTTGAACCTGCGTGGCAGGACAGTGCAGAGGGTTTCCGTGAGCTCGGGAGGGAAGAATGTCAGCTTCTATGTTTTATCGAATCGCTGCTGTGCTTCTGCTACTTTTCGCGGTAGGACATACACTCGGCTTTCGCCAGTCTGATCCGCAATGGGGAGTGGATGCCCTTCTTGCCTCAATGCGGTCAGTTCACTTTGAAGTGCAGGGGTTCAACCGTACGTATTGGGACCTGTTTGTGGCTGCTGGATTTTGTGTGGGCATCTTTTATCTATTCGCGGCCATATTGGCATGGCAGCTAGCACGTCTTCCAGCGGCAACTTTGGCCCTGATGCGGGGCATTGCGTGGGCGTTTGCGGCGTGCTTTGCCGCCGTCACGGTGGTGAGCTGGAAATACCTCTTTATGCTGCCTGTCGCTTTCTCAATCCTGATTACATTATGTTTGAGTGCGGCGGCATGGCTTTCATCAAAGCAGGTTTCCGTGTCTTCCGTTGCGGCAGCAAAGTGAGAGCATTCGAAATACACCACTCCTGAAGTTGTCCATCCGCACCACAGAGACAGAGCCGGGCGCGGTGGCTTTCTGCTGAGAGCTGCCCCATAAGCGAAATCTCCTAGTTACTTCAGTAAGAGAACGGAGGTGTGTACTCTGTTCCGACGGCTGAGGGCTTATGGTACGCTCCGAATTATCCATATTTCTCAACGTCTAAAGGGATTTCGCAGGTTTCGTGTCGGATAAAAACAAAGCGGGAATCTACCTTGCGTGGAGAACCGTTACTTATCGCAGCGTAGTGCTGATGATCATGGCAGTGCTGCTGGTAGCGGTAGTGGTCATGCATTTTGCTCTGCCACAGGTCACCGACGCGGGCGTGCAGCAGGTCTCGAAATTAACCGACCGGCTCCTGGAAGGAATTGCGGGCGAGGCTGGAACGGAAAAAGCCAGCATCGCGACGGCGCGCCAAGCTCATTTCACGAACCTCGATGGCGTTGTCAAAGTAAAAAAAGCCAGCAGCAATACCTGGGTGACGGCCAACTACAGCTTGCCATTAGAAAAGGGAGATGTGGTTCAGACCAGTTCTGAAGGTATGGCCAAGGTCGTGTTCAACGATGGCACGAACTACACCATCAAGCAGGACTCGCTGATCGTGGTTGAAGAAAATGCTTCGAACGACAAGCAGCAGACCAGCGTGGCGGTGACGGTCAGTACCGGAACGGTAGATCTGGCGACAGGAACGTACCTGCAGGGTTCGAGCTCCAAGGTGAATGTGGCCGGGGCCACCGCGATGCTGGCACCGGATAGCGCCGCGATGGTGCACAACGATCCGAAAGCCGACCACCACGAAATCCTGGTCAAAAAGGGATCCGGCGACGTGGTTCGCAATGGAGAGACGGTTCACCTGGCTGATTTCGAGAAAGTCAGTTTCCAAGGCGAATCTGGCCGGATGGAAAAAGCTAAGGAGATTGGGCCACCGACGCCGATTTCGCCTGCTAACATGATGCCCATTTTTTCGGCGGACGGCGGCAAGGCTGTAGATTTCTCCTGGACGCCGATGGCCAACGCCGCCGGGTATCGCCTGCGGGTCTCGCGTAACCCGTTCTTCTCCTCGACGATCATCGATAAGAAAGTTCCGACAGCCGAGGTTGAGGTCTCAGGCCTGAGCGAGGGAGCCTACTACTGGGCGGTGCAGTCCTACGATCAAAATGGCAAGGAATCGATGGAGAGCGAGAAGAATCGCTTCACGATCATCGCCAAAGGCGGGGACACGGGACAGTTGAACCTGGAGCTCGACCCTCTGATCCAGCACGGCCATGTGATTGAAGTAACGGGGAAAACCGAGGTGGGTGGCCGGGTCATGGTTAATGGCCGCGAGGTCCCGATGGTAACCCCCGACGGCACTTTCCATTACTTCACGCCGCCTCTGCCGGTGGGCGAAAGCGTGATCACCATCACCGCGCAGAATGCGCGCGGGGGTGTAAATACACAGCAGAAGAAGGTAGTCATTCAATAGAGTTCGCGCCGGGCGAGAACTGACTTCCAGGTTACCCGTCAGTGCAAGAACTTTGGTTTCAAGCAGAGAAGCACAACATCCATATAGAATTGTGGATAGTTCGCTTCCAAACAACAGGTAAGAAACCGGGAGAAATCCCGGCACGCGTCGGAAAACACGAGAGAGAGAAGTCTGAGCATGTCATCCAACGGATTTCACACCAACGGTTCGCGCATTCATAATCTGCGCTCGCTTTTCAGCGTCTTCTCCAGCGATCTGGCAATTGACCTGGGCACTGCCAACACGCTGGTGTATGCGCGTGGCAAGGGTATCGTCGTGAACGAACCCTCCATCGTCGCCATTAACAAGAATACGGGCGAGGTAGAAGCCGTTGGCAAAGAGGCGAAAGAGATGCTCGGGCGCACGCCGGGCAACATTGTGGCCATCAAGCCGATGAAAGATGGCGTGATTGCAGACTTCAAAGTTACCGAAAAGATGTTGAATTACTTCATTCAGAAGGCGCACAACCGCAAGATGCTGGTACATCCGCGCATTGTGATCGGCGTTCCTTCCGAGATAACGCAGGTAGAAAAGCGGGCCGTAATGGATTCCGCATATCGCGCGAAAGCCAGCGAAGTGCATCTTGTGGAACAGGCCATGGTGGCCGCGATCGGTGCGGGCCTGCCCATTACTGAACCCAGCGGCAATATGGTCGTTGATATCGGGGGCGGGACAACCGACATTGCGGTGATTTCTTTGAGCGGTATCGTCTACTCGCGGTCGGTGCGGATGGCCGGCAACCAGATGGACGAAGCCATCATGAATTACCTGAAGCGCAAATATAACCTGCTGATCGGCGAGCGCACGGCCGAGCAGATCAAGATCGAGATTGGATCGGCGTATCCGCTGGACAAACCGCTGACGATGGAAATCAAGGGACGTAACCTGATTGAAGGTGTGCCGAAAACCATCACTGTGGATGACAGCGAGGTTCGCGAATCATTGAGCGAGTGTGTTTCGACGATCATGAATGCGATACGGGTCGCGCTGGAACGTACGCCGCCGGAGCTATCTGCGGATATTAGTGATCGCGGCATTGTGCTTACGGGCGGAGGCGCGCTGCTGAAGAATCTGGACAAACGCATTCGGGAAGAGACCGGGCTGCCGGTTTCGATCGCCGACGATCCGCTATGCAGCGTGGTGCTGGGTACGGGCAAGATGCTCAGCGACTTCAAATTGCTGAGAAAGATATCGATCGAGTAGCCGCTTCGTGTTTCGGGTTTCGTGTTTCTGGTGTCCGAGCCCGGGCGAGATGAACAAACCTTGCGTGGGCATCCCAGGTGCCTTGCGGAACCAGAACTAAGAAACTGGAATTTTTGCAGTCATGGAAAACATTCTCAGCCGCCACCGGAACGTCAGCATCCTGGTGGCGGTTTTGTTTGCGCAGATTCTAGGACTGGCAGTGCAGGTGAAGCGTGCGGGCGCCAGCGGAGAAGGGCAAGACACGCGCCTGATCCGGGTCTGGACAGTTCGTGCGGTGACACCGTTTGAGAAATCGCTGGTCTGGATGCAGTCAAGTGCCAGCGGCCTGTGGCACAACTACTTCTACCTGCGAGGCGTGCGGGCGGAGAATCGGGAACTCAAGCAGCAGATTGAGCAGATGAGAATCGAACAGGTTCGCCTCTCTGAGGATGCGGAACAGGCGAGGCGCCTGCAACTGTTGCTGGATTTTCGAGAGAAATTCATCTCCAAAACCGTTGCTGCGCAAGTGGTGGGCACGAGCGGCAGCGAACAGTCACGGTCCGTCTACATCGATAAAGGCAGGGCTGATGGAGTGAAGCCGGATCAGGCGGTGATCACGGCTAACGGAATTGTCGGCAAGGTCCTGCACGTTTATGACGACCACACTGCAAACGTGTTGCTGGTGAATGACCAGACCAGCGGGGTGGGTGTGATCCTCGAGAAGTCGCGGCTGCAAGGGATTTTGCGCGGTACTGCCAACGGGGAACTGGCGGTGGAAAAGATCATGAGCGATGAGACGGTTCAGCCCGGTGAGCGGGTGCTGACCAGCGGGGGAGACCAGATTTTCCCCAAGGGTCTGGAGGTGGGAACCGTTTCGAAAGTTGCTCCGGGAAAGGATTCCTTTCTCGATATTCGGCTTCGGCCTGCGGCGAACCTCAGTAGGCTGGAAGAAATCCTGGTGGTAACGAAGGTGGAAGACAGGTCGCCCTCTCCGAGCGAAGTGGCGGGACCGGTGCGCGCAGTAGATGTTTTGACCCGCAGACTGCCATCGGTACCCGATAAGCCTCCTGCAACTACGACGCAGGGCACAGCGACGCCGGGTTCGACGACAGTCAAGCCGGGAGTGCCCGGCCAGAGCGCCACGGTCGCGCTGAAGCCTTCTACATCAACAGGCTCAACGGGAACGGCTGCCACGACATCTGGCGCACAAAAGCAGGGCACCGGGCCTCAGCTCTCAGGAGAAACGGGAGCTTCGAAACCTGTAACTGGCAGCGTGGTCAGCACGGGAACGGCGCCTAAACCTTCGAACGCACTATCGACGAATTCGGGGCAAGCGACTTCAGGACAGAAACAGAATAAGGATGCTCCTCCAGTTCAAGCTCCCGCGGCAGCCAGTGGGACTTCCACCCAGAATCGGCCCAAGCCGACAGAGGTGAAGGAAGTTCCTGTGGAGGCGCCTCCGAACCCAGGGGCGTTAAACACGACCCCGAATGCCAGGGTGCCATCCACTTCCGGCGTGAAGGCAGTTTCTCAAACAGGCGGAGAGGTTCCGGCAACTGTGAAACCGGCAGTTGTGCAGAAGCCCGCAACTCCGGCTCCGAAGGCGGCGGATCAGAGCGCGAAGCCGGCAGCAACGCAAGCCAAGCCGGCGAACAAAGCGCCGGCGGAGGGGAATCCTCAGTAGCCGTGCCGATTCTCTACACTTCGCAGGATCAGATTGAGGTTTACCGCTTCAATATTCCCACGGCTATTTTTGTGCCGCTGGCAGCGCTGTTTCTGCAGGCGTTTGTCCCACTGCGCTTTCCCGGTTTTGCCATGCTGGACCTACCGCTGCTGGTAGTCATCTTTTTCGGAGTGGCGCGGCGAAGCCAGGTAGCGGGACTGCTCACGGGGGCTGTGATCGGGCTACTGCAGGACTCGCTAACGCACCAGCCAATTGGTCTGTACGGCATTGCCAAGACCGTGGTGGGCTATGGCGCATCGTCTTTGGGCGTGAAGATTGACGTGGAAAACATAGGCGCACGGTTTCTGGGAAGCGCCTCTTTTTACCTGGTGCACCAGTGCATCTATTTCGTGGTGGCCAGGGGCATGGTGCAGTTGCGTTTGCAGTGGAGTTGGCCGCATGAACTTCTCGCCGCCGTCATCAACGCCTTTGTAGCGGTGTTCTTGTTTGCGGCGCTGGATCGCCTGAAGCAAAGGACATGACTGTTATCAGTGACCTTCGTCACCGCCCCCAAGCCGCATGTGAACTCAGGCACCAGAGAACGATTAGAATACAGGCAACACCCCTCCAGATGTGCTTCGCCGCAGCAGGAAGTGTGTTAGAGCCTCAATTCAGCCTCGCGCCTTGCCAAGAGACTGAAAATTTGAGACGAGAGTCGGGAACTGATGTTTGGTCGCGATGAAAAGGTCTCGCCCGAACGGCTGACCGCCGTGCAATACATCATTCTCGCCATTTTTTTGCTGCTCGCTTACGGCTTGTGGCGGCTTCAGGTTGTCGATAGTGACCGCTATTCCTCGTTGGCAGAAAAGAACCGTGTTCGCAACGTGCCGATACTGGCGCCCCGGGGAAAGATCCTCGATCGCAACGGCCGGATGATCGTCGATAACTATCCTTCTTTCTCCGCCCTGCTGCTGCGCGATCAGAGCCGCGATCTGAACGCCGATGCAGACCTGATTGCGCAAGGCTTGCATATAACCGGCGCGGAAGTCAGGGAACGTGTCCGCAGATTCGCCGCCATGCCGCAGTACCAACCGATATTTCTGAAAGAAGACATTACGCCCGATGAACTCGCTTTCATCGAAGCCCACCGGAACGAACTGCCTGAACTGGACACGATCATGGTGCACCGGCGGCTGTATCCGCGGAATGGGTTCATTGCACACCTGGTTGGGTATGTCGGCGAAGTCACCGAGGACATGCTGAATCAGCCGCAATTCGAGCTGTATTCGCCGGGCGATGTTGTCGGTGTGTCTGGAGTCGAGAAGCAGTACAACGATCTGTTGATGGGGAAGAATGGCTCGCGACGCTCTGTGGTTAACAGCAGGGGCAAAGAAGTGCAGCAGCTTGACTCGACGCCTGCCATTCCGGGGAAGCAACTGAAGCTTACGGTTGACATCGACCTGCAAATTGCCGCTGAGGAAGCGTTGGCCGATAAAAATGGCGCGGTAGTTGCGATGGATCCGCGCACCGGCGAAATTCTGGCGATGGTGAGTCGCCCCACTTTCGATCCCAACAATTTTGCAGTTCGCATCAAGCGTGACGATTGGAGCAAGCTGGTCAACGACGAGAATCATCCGCTGATGAACAAAGCCATTCAGGCGCAGCTCGCTCCCGGATCGGTGTTCAAGATTATTATGGCGACGGCGGGTCTGCAGGAAGGCATTGCGCAGGATATGAAGGTGAACTGCGCTGGCGGCGCGAGTTTCTACGGGCGCTACTTCAAATGTTGGGTGCTTGCCGAACACCGTGTGCATGGGGCGGTCGACATCAGCAAAGCGATTTACCAGTCTTGCGATGTGTTCTTTTACACGCTGGCGGAGAGGCTTGGTATTGGACGAATCGCAAAGTGGGCCACTGCTTTCGGGCTAGGCCAGAGAACGGGAATTGATCTGCCGCAAGAGATGTCGGGCGTCATGCCTTCGGAAGAATGGAAGATCCGCAACTTCAAGCAGAAATGGTACGCGGGTGAGACGATTTCGGTTGGGATTGGTCAAGGCGCGGTGGCGACTACGCCTATACAACTGGCCCGCGCGATAGGGTCGATTGCCAGTGGAGGAGTGCTCCGCCGTCCGCACGTTGCGTTCCCACAGGAACTGCCTCCCAATTATCAGCCCGCGGGCGGAGTTCCTGACGAGGTGAAGATTCCGATTGACCCCGCGAACTGGCAGATCATAACCGACGCGATGGCGAACGTTGTGTCGCCCATAGGAACAGCGAACAGCGCGCACCTCAAAGATATCGACTTCGCCGGGAAGACCGGCAGCGCTCAAACCATCAGCAACACGGCAAAGGCCCGTTTAGCTAATGGAAAAGCCAAGTTCAAAGATAACGGGTGGTTTGCCGGGGTCGCGCCGCGTCGCAACCCGGATATTGTGGTGTGCGCGCTGCTGGAGGAAGGTGAGCATGGATACTTGGCGGCGCGGGTAGTGTCACAGGTGATCAAGGCCTACGTCGAGAAGCAGCGCCAGATACCGACCAAGGTAGCGGGGACTGCCCCGGTGGAAGTGGGCGGCGTGTGGAGCGTTCCCGATGCGGCAGGCGACCCCAAGCTTCAGGCGGGACGGTTCTTCGTTGATATTCCGAAGAAGCCGTTGGTTATGGCCAGTGGTGCACCTGGGATGAATTAGTGCCTCTGAACCTGAAGCCATGTTGGGTTTGGCGATGGAATATAAGTTCTGGGTTTACATGGTGGCGAGCCAGACGGGCACGCTCTACATCGGGATGACAAACAACATTGAACGCCGGATGTCGGAGCACAAGAGTGGCGAGTTCGAGGGATTCGCGCGCGAGTATGGATGCAACCGGCTGGTGTACTACGAGAGCTTCGATGAGGTGCAGAAGGCAATCAATCGGGAGAAACAGCTGAAAGGATGGGTTCGCAGGAAGAAGATTGCACTGATTGAATCAATGAACCCGAGGTGGGCAGACCTGGCTGAGAGATGGGCGCCGAGATGGTGTTCGCAGGCGAGTCGATTAAGGGCCGGTGAGAATTCCCTGAGACAGCATCGTCCGGGAGAAAGACGAGGGGTCCTTCGACTGCGCAGCCTTCTTCGCAAGCGAAGAACGCTGCTCCGCTCAGGATGACAGAGTAGGGGATGCTAGCGGCTGAAGCGGACGGCTGACGATAACGGCTGACGACCAACGACTAACGAGTAACGACTATTAACCGATGTCTCGCTATGTTTCATTCCGGGATTTTGATTGGCTGCTGTTGGGCTTTGTGCTGCTCATTTGCGGAGTGGGGGTCATGGAGATTTACAGCGCGACCCTGCACACAAAATTCGCGGGAGCGCATGTCAAACAGGTCTATTGGATTCTGGGGGGCCTGGTGGGCATGTTCATGCTCAGCCTGGTCAATTACCAGGCGATGCTGGAACATATTCACTGGTTTTGGATTGCATCGACCGCATCTTTGATCGCGGTACGCCTGTTTGGCGAGAAGTATCTGGGGGCGCGGCGCTGGATCAAGATGCCCGGGTTTCACTTCCAACCTTCGGAATGGGTGAAACTAATCCTGATTCTTGCGGTGGCGCGGTATTTCGCGGAAATGCGGCAAAAAGAACTGTCCTGGTCGGACTTCATTAAAGCCGGGCTGATTGTCGGGTTTCCGATGATATTGGTGCTGGTCCAGCCCGATCTGGGGACCTCTCTCACTTACTTACCTATTGCCGTCATGGGCCTGTTTCTGGGCGGCCTGAGGGCCAAGCAGGGGCTGGCAGTGTTGCTGTTGGCAGGTTTGACTCTCCCGGTGGGGTGGCACGTCCTGAAGCCCTACCAGAGGGACAGGTTGACCAGTTTCATGAACCCGGAAGCGGACAAGCAGGGCTCCGGGTATCAGGTGATTCAATCGCAGATCGCGGTAGGTTCTGGGGGGATCTGGGGTAAGGGAACGGCGAAAGGTAGCCAGACACATCTGGCGTACCTGCCGGTGCCGCAAACTGACTTCATTTTCGCGGCTTTTTCAGAAGAACATGGATTCGTAGGAGCTTTAGGCGTTCTGCTGCTATACTTTATTGTGCTGATGCGTCTGACGCAGAACGCGCAGACAGCGCCCGACCGCGCTGGTACGTTCGTCGTCATGGGAGTGGTAGCTGTGCTTAGCTTCCATATCCTGGTAAACGTCGGCATGGTGGTTGGCTTTATGCCAGTCACTGGAATACCCTTGCCGCTCATGAGTTATGGCGGGTCTTCCGTTTTGTTCATGTTTCTGGCGTTAGGAATCGTAATGAACATTCGTATGCGCCGGTTTGTGAACTGAGCTAAGCGGAAGAAAGGCAAGGACTTGCTGCGCCAGCCATGCGCAGCCCCAGACAAGATTACGATCGCCCTCGCGTAAAGAGGGCATTCACCGGCCAGGAAGAAGGGTGAAGGCCGGGCAGGATTGTGTAACGGCGCCACCAGGCGGGGTAACGGCCCCCTCACGAAGTGAGAGAGCGGTCACAGACCTGGTTCAAGCGCGAATGCGATAAGTGCATACGGACTCCAAGCTTGTACGAAGGGTTGTGTCCCGGGGCGGTGCCCCAGGAGCAGGCCGTCGTGTAACTCGAGCAGCATCCATCGCAGGACTCGATCCTACCTGTCCTTAGGCCCGTCTCGAAGTCCGGTGAGCTTTGCTTCCGAAGAGCGGAAGCAAACCCGGAGTCAGCATGACAAAAGAACTATTTGTGTCTTCCACTCCCCACGAGACCAAGGTGGGACTGGTGGAGGACGATCAGCTTGCAGAAGTTTTCATTGAACGCGAGAACGAGTACACACTCGCGGGGTCCATCTACAAAGGACGTGTGACACGCGTGCTTCCTGGCATGCAGTCAGCGTTCGTCGATATAGGGTTGGAACGCGACGCTTTCCTTTATGTCTCCGACTTCATGGAATTGGAAGACCATGACGAAGACCTCAGCGATGTTGTACCTGTGAGCCGTGGGATACCAGACCTGGCCTCTCCCGGGCAAAACCAATCGGCGACGACAACGGAAATTGCGGCAGCGCCTGCGGTATCTACGGGACCGAGCTTTGTAATTGAATCGGAACCTCTCGAGGAAGAGGAGCCCAGTCAAACCGAGCCCACTCACGCAGAAACAGCCGAGCACTCGACAGCTGCGCCGGAGGAGGGAAACGCGCCGGCACGTGAGCCTCGGGAATGGCGTGGACGCCGTCGTCGCAGGGGTCGCCGGGGCGAGAGAGGCTTACCGGAATCACGCTTCTCGCGACCAGCGCAGGACAGTGCCCCAGCCATTCGATCGCAAGAGCGACCAGATCGGTCCACCCGGCCAGAGTATGGTCCGCCTCCCGGATACCAGCCGATCATTCTCCCCGGAGAATCCATCTCGAAATACCAGCGATTCCAGAATTCAGCGTCAGCTGCTGCGCCAAGCGGCGCCCCTTCAATGTCGCGTGAGGAACCTCAGTCGATGGCGGCATCACAGGTGTTTGCGGATGATGAACCCATGTTTGCCAGCCCGCAGCCATTTTCGGGTGACGGTTCTGGCGCCGCTGCGGAGCACCCAGTAGCCGAGCCTAAGTCTGAGCCTGTGGCTGAGAACGGTCACTGGGATAGAGCGGCGCTTCGCGCAGCGTCTCAAACTTCGCCATTACGGCATGACCCGCCCGAAGAGCATTACGAGGAAATGCAGGTTATCGGCGACATCGGCGCTGATGAGGTGGACGCTCAAGAGGATGATTTTGAAGAGGTGGCCGAGGCACCCACTCAGGACTTAAAGCGCTCCCAAAATAGCTCGTCAGAACCTGCTTTCGCCAGCCCGGGAACGATCGAAGAAGAGGAAATTGAAGAGGAGGAAGCGGATCTAGCGTCCTATGTTGAGGAAATTGAGCAAGATGCGCACTTCGAGGAACTCGAGGAAGAAACCCAGGCAGCCGACGGCAACGGGCACCTTGAAGAGCATGCTCTAGCCGCATCAAGCGAGTCATCCTCGTCGGAAACTCCCGCAGCGGCCGCAACTGAAGCGGCGTCACCTGAAGATCAGGCCACAGAAGCTGTCGAAGAAGAAGACGAAGAAGCCGAACTGGAAGAAGCCCAGGCCGAAGCGGAAGCCCTTCTGGACGCCGAAGCTCGTGGCAATGGTACGGTCGAGGCGCGTGCCGAGGTACGTGCGCCGTCGGGAAGTGCCGGCTATCAGCAGCGCGCACGGCGGCCGGGATTTGATCGCCGGGGACGGGGAGGACGGCGTGGTGGCGGTGGCGGTGCTCGTCGCTTCCGGCCTCGCCGGGAGTTGCAGAATCAAGCAACGCCTCTGATTTCCGACCTGCTCAAGGAAGGGCAGGAGATCCTGGTGCAAATCGCCAAAGAGCCGATCGGAAAAAAAGGCGCTCGCATTACCAGCCACATTGCCTTGCCGGGACGCTTCCTGGTGTACATGCCGACTGTGAACCATACGGGAGTGTCCAGGAAGATTGCCTCCGAGGAAGAGCGTCAGCGGCTGAAGCGGATCGTGCTCAGCGAGCGTGAGAACGGACACGGTGGCTTCATTGTGCGCACGGCGGCGCAAGGAGCTGCGGAAGAGGAGCTTCGCGCCGACATTCGATTTCTTAAGGGATTATGGAATGAAATCAAGACCCGGGCCGAGAATGGCAAAGCTCCAGCTCTGATCTACCATGATCTTAACGTCGTAGAACGCGTCCTGCGCGACCAGGTTACGTCCGACTTCTCCCAAATCTGGGTCGACACCGAGCAGGAATATGAACGCATCGTGCGCTTTGCCAATCGCTTCCAGCCTGCGCTCGTGAGGCGAGTGAAGCTCTACAGCAAAGAGACGCCGTTATTCGAACAATTCGGGTTAAGCGAAGAAATCAATAAAGGTCTCAAATCGAAGGTCTGGCTGAAGAGCGGTGGGTATATCGTTATCAACCAAACCGAAGCCCTGGTAGCAATCGACATCAACACGGGTAAGTACGTTGGCAAAACCTCACGCCTGGAAGACACCATAGTGAAGACCAACGTGGATGCAATCCGCGAGATTGTCCGGCAGATCAGGTTAAGAGACCTGGGGGGAATTATCGTTATTGACTTCATCGACATGGATGAGCGCCGAAACCGGCAGAAGGTGATGCAGGCGTTGGAAGAGGCCCTTCGCAGTGATCGCGCCCCCTCGAAAGTGCTGCAATTCAATGATTTCGGTCTGGTGGCGATTACCCGTAAGCGGGTGAAACAGTCGCTCGAGAGAACGATAGGCACGCCATGCCCGTACTGCACGGCGACTGGGTACGTGAAATCCGTGACCACGGTGTGTAACGAGATCTACACGGAGATGAAGAAGATCTCAAAACATCTGGAACACAGCGATGTCATGTTGCGCGTGAACCCGGAAGTGGCAAAATCGTTGAAGACCAACAATGGAAAGTGGCTCATCGAAATGGAAGAGCTCACCTCGAAGAGCATCATCGTGAAATCCGATCCTGCTCTCCACCAGGAGCAGTTCGACATCAATTAGAATCACGTTACTGAGCAAATAAAAACGGCTGCCGTGAGGCAGCCGTTTTATCTTCCCGCAACGAATCCGGCAGGTTTTCCGGATTATGGTTGCGGCGGAGGTGGCGTCGTCTTGTCCTCAACCTTTTGGGCGCCCGACTTGGTTTTGTGGGCCGCTTTGTGGGTTCCCTTCTTGGTAGTGTTCTTTACTTTATGGCCTGTCTTCTTCGTTGCTTCCTTGGTGGAATGGCCGGCGTCTTTGATGTCCTGGCCGGCGCCCTGATCCGACTGCCCGACAGCAAGCGTCAGTGATGTTGCCAAGAGCACTGCGAGGAACACGATCTTGTGTGCAAGCATGCGCATTGATGTTTCTCCTCAGACTGCAGTACCACGTCAGACTGCGGTACTACGTCCGCTTAGCAGGTTAATGATCAGCACGATCACCGCAATCACCAGCAGCAAGTGGATCAGACCGCCAGCGACGTGAAAGCTAAAACCAAGTAACCACAGGACCAGCAGGATAACGAAAATCGTCCAAAGCATATCGAGCACCTCCGTTTGTCGACTCTTCGATAGCAGCCAAGCTCAATGAGTTGTTTTTCTACGGTGATTTTTGGTCCTGAATCGACAGAGTAGGGATAAGGATGTAGAGCACGGACCGATAATGCCCCCTTGACCGGGCTGGATTTACCGGAGTTGCTGTAGGAAGCAACGGGAGGGCACGTAGAGAGTCTTGCTAGTCGAAAACAACCGTCTTGTGGCCATAGAGTAGAACGCGATTTTCAATATGCCAGCGCACGGCCCGTGACAAAACGATCTTTTCCAAGTCACGGCCTTTCTGAATCAAGTCTTCCACCGCATCGCGATGAGAAATGCGAACAACATCCTGCTCAATGATGGGTCCGTCGTCCAAGACCTCAGTGACGTAATGACTGGTGGCGCCAATCAACTTAACTCCCCGTTGAAAAGCCTGATGGTAAGGTTTAGCTCCAACGAAGGCTGGTAGAAAAGAATGATGGATGTTGATGATGCGCTGAGGGTAAGCGCTGACAAACTGGTGCGAGAGTATCTGCATGTAGCGCGCGAGAACGATGAAATCGGGATTGTGTTGCTTGAGCAATTCGAGGATCTTTTGCTCGGCGACCTGCTTTTGCTCTTTCACGACAGGAATCGTCTCAAACGGTACACCGTAGAAATCCGCAATGGGTTTGTTGTCGGGATGATTTGAAATGATGAGCGGAATTTCGCAGGTGAGTTCGCCACTGCGGTGTCTATAGAGAAGATCGGCGAGGCAATGATCGTATTTGGAAACCAGGATGGCCATTCTGGGTCGACGCGCGGACTGGGCCAGCCGCCATGTCATGTGGAAGCGTTTCGCGATCGGGTCGAAGTGGCGGGCAAAATCAGCCAAGTCGATGTCGAAATCCGCGGGATCGAATTCCACCCGCATCAGAAACAGATTCGAACCTTCATCGGCGTGCTCGTCGGCATGCAGGATGTTCCCGTTGTGGCGATAGACGAAGTCGGCGATCGTCGCCACAACCCCTTTCTGATCGGGACAGCTGAGCAGAAGGATGGCGGTGCTTTTTAGCACGTGCTCGGTTGTCATGAATCCACCCGGTTTATTTCTTCAAAGCTTTCAGGATTTCACGCGCTGCGTTCGCCCCCGAGCCGCCGGTCAACCCTGCGCCGGGGTGGGTTCCTGATCCACACAAATACAGATTATTGATCGGCGTGCGATAACGGGCCCAGTCGAGCAATGGGCGCATGGTGAAGAACTGGTCGAGCGAGAGTTCTCCGTGGAAGATGTGCCCATTGGTCAGGCCATAGGTTTCCTCCAAGTCCTTTGGCGTGATGATCTGGCCGTCCATGACGAGGCCGGGCAAGTTGGGCGCATACTGAGCAAGGGTCTTAACGATTGTGTCTCCAAGCTTGCCGCGCTCGTTTTCCCAATCGCCGTTCTTTAACTTGAAGGGCGCGTACTGCATGTAAATCGACATGACGTGCTTACCCGCAGGCGCAAGCGAAGGATCAGTAAGAGACGGGATCGTGACCTCGAGATAGGGATTCTGGGAAAAGTGTCCATATTTCGAGTCATCGAAAGCACGTTCGAGATAATCGATCTCCGCACCAATGTGAATACGGCTGCTTAACGCGCCATTGGTAGCGCCCTTCAGTGCAGTGAATTC
>Ga0207657_10003681_pt1 | contig 16302 bp, 13 predicted proteins | sample KBSC33metaG_FD_184316 | JGI IMG/M metagenome (GOLD analysis project Ga0207657, IMG submission 184316) | Corn rhizosphere microbial communities from Kellogg Biological Station, Michigan, USA - KBS C3-3 metaG (SPAdes) (version 2) | ecosystem: Host-associated > Plants > Roots > Rhizosphere > Soil ... | reverse complement strand
CTTCGCCTGAGGCGGCGCAAAATCGAGAAGGAGGGCCTCCATGGATGCCAAGATGTACCGGGTGAACCACACCGACGCCGAGTGGAAGAAGCTGCTGACTCCCGAGCAGTATCAGGTCATGCGCGCCCACGGCACTGAACGGCCGGGAAGCTGCGCGCTCCTGCATGAACACCGCGCCGGCAGCTTCACCTGTGTCGGGTGCGGTACCCCGCTGTTCCGGTCGAACCTCAAGTTCGAGAGCGGGACCGGCTGGCCGAGCTTCAACGACCCGTTGCCGGGTGCCGTCGAAACGTCGGTGGATCGCGGTTTCGGCATGGCTCGCACCGAAGTGCATTGCGCCACTTGCGGCAGCCATCTCGGCCATGTGTTTCCCGATGGCCCGCCCCCGACCGGCCTGCGCTATTGCGTCAACGGCGTGGCCCTCAACTTCGTCCCCGCCACCGAAGCCGCGAACTAGCGCGCCCCCACCAGATCACGCTTGTCAAACCCCGCCGCGCCCGTCAAAACCGGGTTGCGGCGGTTTTCGCCTGTCCAGGATTTCATCATGACCATATCCATCTACTCCTCCAGCGTGCCGGTGCTGTCGCGCAAGCTCTCCGCCCTGCTCGCCATCCTCAACAAGGCGGAAGCCTATGCCGCCGAGCGCAAGTTCGATGCCAACGTGTTCGTGCAGGAACGCCTGGCGCCGGATATGCATCCGCTGAAGTTCCAGATCACCAGCGTCGCCGACCACGCCAAGTTCATCGCGGCGCGCCTCTCCGGCAAGACGCCGCCAGTGTGGAAGGACGACGAGCAGACCTTCGCCGACCTCAAGGCGCGTATCCAGAAGGCGATCGATTATCTCGCCACTTTCACGCCGGAAGATCTCGCCGACGGCGCGACCCGCCCGGTCGTCACCCGCATTCGCGGCGAGGAGAAGACCATCACCGGCGAGGAATACTTCCTCACCCGCGCCTTGCCGAATTTCTACTTCCACCTGACCACCGCCTATGCCTTGCTGCGCAAGGGCGGGGTGCCGATCGGCAAGGGCGATTTCCTCGCCTGATTTCACGCCCGAGCAACGTTGACAGCGAAAGCGCCGGAGGCCATGCAGGGTCACCGGCGTTTTTTCGACGGAGGCATCGTGCCAAGACTGTCCTTCGTCATCCCCGCCTACAATGAGGAGGCCCTCGTCGGGCCATGCATCGAATCGGTGCTGGAGGAAATCCAGCGTTCCGGTGTCGATGCCGAGGTGGTGGTGGTCAACAACGCTTCGATCGACCGTACCGGCGAAATCGCTCGCGGCTATGCCGGGGTGAAGGTGGTCGATGAGCCCAAGAAGGGGCTGGTCAATGCTCGCCATGCCGGGTTCGAGAATTCGACCGGCGAACTGGTCGCCAATATCGACAGCGACACCATCGTGCCGCCGGGCTGGCTAACCACGGTGGTCGAGGCGTTCGCAGCTGACCCGAAGTTGGTGTGCATCAGCGGTCCTTATGTCTATTACGACATGTCGCTGTGGAACCGCGTACTAATACGGCTGTTCTACTACCTCACCTGGCTCATCTACGTGCTGAACCACTACATCTTGCGGGTCGGCTCGGTGGTGCAGGGCGGCAATTTCGTCTTCACCCGCACCGCCTGGCTGCAGGCCGGCGGCTTCGATCGCAGCATCGCGTTTTTTGGCGAGGATACCGACGTCGCCGTGCGGTTGAGCAAGGTCGGCAAGGTGAAGTTCACTTTCCGCCTGCCGATGAAGACCTCCGGCCGCCGCCTCGAAAAAGAGGGTGTGTTCAAGACCGCCGGCACCTACACGCTGAACTTCTTCTGGGTCACCTTCCGCGGCAAGCCCGTGACCAAGGAATACACCGACATCCGGCCGAAGTAGTCGTTCGGCGCCCGCCTCAGAAGTGCAGCGCGTCTAGCTCGGGCAGCAGCACCACGCTTTCCTGCTCGTTGGGATCGGTGCGGGCGATGATCGCCGTCGCCGTTTCGGTCTGGCTGGTGTTGTAGGGCAGATGCGGCATGTTCGCGGGAATGTAGAGGAAGTCGCCGGGCCCGACCACGACGTGGTGCTCCAGCCGCTCGCCATAATACATGCCGGAGGTGCCGGAGAGGGCGTAGATCGCCGTCTCGTGCCCCTCGTGCTTGTGCGCCTTGGCCCGGCCACCGGGCGGAATGGTCAGCAATTGCATGTGGATCGCCGAGGCGCCCACTGTCTCGGCCGAGATCGCCGGTAGGTAGGTAAAGCCCTGCTTGCCGACGAACGGCGCGCCGGCGCGCACCACCCGGCAGGTCACGTCATTCTCGCCTTGATCCATCATCACCACCTCCCGCTCTTGTCCCATCCTAACCGACATGCCCGATCGGTTAGAAGGGGAGGCGAGGGTGACGCTATGTCGCCCCCACGGCCCCGGTGGCTTCGGCGATCAGATCCTGCGGGATGTCGTCGAAGGATGCGTAGTTCAGCGAGTAGAGTCGGAAATACAGCCCCTTCTTCGCCATCAGCTGATCGTGGTTGCCCTGCTCGATGGCATGCCCGTTCTGCAACACGATGATCCGGTCGGCGCCGCGGATGGTGGCCAAACGGTGCGCGATGACGATGCCGGTGCGGCCCTCAAGGAGCTTCGCCAGCGCCTTCTGGATCAGCATCTCGGTATAGCTATCGATCGAGGCGGTTGCCTCGTCGAGCACCAGGATCTTCGAATCCGCCACGATGGCACGGGCAAAGCTGACCAATTGGCGCTGGCCGAGCGACAGGTTGCTGCCGCGCTGCTCGAGCCGCGTGTCGTAGCCGTCGGGCAGGCGCATGATGAACTCGTGCGCGCCCACCGCCTCGGCCGCCCGGATCACCGCCTCGCGGGTCGCATCGGTCTTGTGGTAGCGGATGTTCTCGATCACCGTGCCGGTGAACAGGAACGGCTCCTGCAGCACCATCGACACCTGCTCGCCGAGGGAATCCTGGGTGATGTCGCGCACATCCGTGCCGCCGACCAGCACCTGGCCTTCCCACACGTCGTAGAAGCGGTGCACCAGCGAGGTGGCACTGGTCTTGCCCGAACCGGTCGGCCCGACGAGGGCGACCGTTTCCCCGGGATTTACCCGGAAGCTCACATCCTTGAGGATCGGCTGGCCCGGGACGTAACCGAAGGTCACATTCTTGAACTCGACCGAGCCGTCCATGTCAGGGCTCAGAACCTTGGCGTCCGGCTTGTCGGTGATGTCGACCGAGACGTCCAGCACCTCGATGATGCGCTGGCCCGAGGCCATGGCGCGCTGCATCACCGAGTACTGCAGGGTCAGCGAGCGGATCGGATCGAAGAAGCGCTGGATGTAGAACAGGAATGCCACCATCACGCCGAGATCGAGGCTCTTGTTGAGCACCAGCGAGCCGCCGACCACGATCACCACAGCCATGGCGATGCCGGTGAGGGTGTCGACGATCGGCACCATGATCTGCGCGTATTTCGACGCCTTCAGGTTCGCCGTGAGGTTGTCATAGGCCTTGTCGTCGTAGAGCGCGAAGTTGACATCCTGCCGGCTCATCGCTTGCACCGTGCGCACGCCCTGAATACCCTCGGCCATGGCGCCATTGGCGATGGAGGACGATTCGCGCACCTCGATGAAGGATTCGCGCGCCTTGGGCAGCCAGAACAGCCGCACCACGAACAGCGCCGGCATCACCGACAGCGTCAGCAGCCCGAGGCGGAAATCGAGCCACAGCAGCACCACGACAATGCCGATGAGCAGCACGAAGTCGCCCACCGAAAACACCGTGGTCTCCATGAACTCCTGCATGGAATTCACGTCGCCCTGCAGCCGCGACATCAGTCGGCCGGCCTCCGTCTTGTCCATGAAGCCGAGGGACACCTTCTGCAGGTGCCGGAACATGTCGCGCCGCATGTCGGACAGGACGCGCTCGGCGGCGCGCCCGATGACCATCTCCTGCAGCCAGCTCATGGCATAGTTGACGATCGCCACCGCGGCGAAACCGAGCACGATGTAGGTCAGCATCGTACGGTCCGGGGCGCCCGGCCGCATGCCGTTGTCGATGGCGTAGCGGATGACCAGCGGGATCGCGAGCTGGGTCAGGGTGAAGGCGAGCACGGCGCCGACCGCCAGCATGATTTGCCCGCGATACGGCGACACAAACCCCCACAGCCGCAGCACCACGCCCTTGTCGTAGACCTTGCCGAAGATCTCCTCTTCCTGGCTGACCTGCGAGCCGACGACGGCCTTGGGCGGCCGGTTGCCCGGGCCCTCCCGCGCCTCGCGCCGACTGCGCGGTGCCGTTGAAGAAATGACGTTGGATTGGGAAATGTTGAGCGGCATCAGGCGTTACCCCGCTTCGTGCCGGTCGCTGCGGCGGTATCGCTGGGGCGCACCTGGAGGTCGTAGAGTGCGCGATAGCGGCCGCCGAGGGCCAGCAGTTCCTCGTGGCTGCCCTGTTCGACCACCTTGCCGTTCTCAATGAACAGGATGCGATCGGCGTGCATAAGCGAGTTGAGTCGATGCGCGATGATCAGCGTCACCCGCTCCTTGGCGGTGCGGGCGATGGCGCTGGTGATCTTCTGCTCGGTGGCGGCATCGATCGCCGCGACCGAATCGTCGAACACGATGATCTTGTGCTTCAGCACCAGACTGCGCGCGATGGCGAGCCGCTGCCGCTGCCCGCCCGACAGCGACACGCCGCGCTCGCCGACCAGCGTGCCATAGGCGGCGGGCAGGCCGACGACGTAATTGTGCAGCTGCGCCGATTCCGACGCGCGCGACAGCCGTTGATCCGGTGCCCACGGGTCGCCATAGGCGACATTGTTCTCGATCGAGGCGGTGAAGAGGTAGGAGTCCTGCTGCACCACGCCCACCGTCCGGCGCAGCGAACTCAGCGATACGTCGCGGATGTCCTGCCCGTCGATGGTGATGCGGCCGCCGGTGGCTTCGTAAAAGCGCGGAATCAGGTGCGCAATGGTCGACTTGCCGCTGCCCGGCGGGCCGATGAGACCGATGGTTTCCCCTGGTCGCACCGTGAAGCTGAGGTCGGCGATGACGTCCTCAGTGTCGCCGGCGTAGTGGAAATCCACATGCTCGAATTTCAGCACGCCCTCGGTGATGGCGAGATCGGGCGCGCCCGGCTTGTCGGCAATTTCCGGCTTGAGGTCGAGCACCGCGAAGAGCCGCTTGCCGCAGGTCGCCGCGCGGGCAAATGAGTTGACCATCAGCCCGAGCTGCCGGACCGGCATCTGCAGGATGGTCATGTAGGTGAGGAACGCCGTCAGGGTGCCGAGGCTGATATGGCCGTCGATCACCTGGTTGCCGCCGATCCACAATACCAGTCCCATCGAGCAGAGGAACGAGAAGTTCATCGCCGAGGTATTGTTGACCCGGATGCCGACGCGCTTGAACGCCAGATCCAGCGCGTGCTGCGACGCCTTGAGGAACTTGTCCATTTCATGCTGCTGGGCCGCGAAGGCGCGCACCACGCGAATACCGGCGAGGTTTTCCTCCATCACCCGCGTCAGCACGGCGAGCCGTTCCTGCATGACCGCCCAGGTGGTGCGCAGCATGATCTGGCACACCGACGAGCGCCAGGCGACGAACGGCACGAAGCTCAGCGCCAACAGGCCAAGCACGAGATCGGTCGACATCAGCTCGTAGGCGCCCACCCCGATCAGGATCGTCAGGAACACCACCCGCAGCGCTCCGGTGCCCGGAAACATCCGCACGCCCTCGAGATCGAGCAGGCCCAGCGTGATGAGATCGCCGGTATGGATGTGGTCGTGGAACGAGAAACTCAGCTCCTGCAGCTTCTTGTAATACTGCAGGCGAAGCTCGTAACCGATGTGATGGCCGACCGATTCGCCAAAATAGTTCTGGAACAGCGTGAACACGCCACGCAGGATGCTGGCGGCCAGCAGGGTCAGCCCGATACCCCACAGCGCGCTCTCGGCCGCCCCGGCATGCGCGTCCGTGGTCAGGATGCCCTGCGCCTGATCGACAGCGTTGCCCAGCAGTCGCGGAATGGCGAGTTGGAAGATGCAGGCGATGATCGTCGATATCACGGCCAGCGCGCACTGCCATGGGTGGCCGAAGGTCATGCGGGTAATGCGGGCGAGAACGTTCAGGCTGCCGTTTTTCTCGGGTTGCCGAGCCGTCGAGCTTGGGCGATCAAAATCCGTCGCACCCGATAAAGTGCTACTCGTCACGCTTGAGATCCGGAATGTCGTTACTGACGCAAAGTCGGAACGGGGGAAGGGGCCAGTGCGCCATGAGTCTGGGCAGGCCAGAATGGGCCCATTCCAGAGGAGCTTCAAGTCTACTTTCGCAGCATTTGCCGTAGGAAGATGGACTCAGGCGGTCCGAGGCCGGATCGACCAGGCAAGCAGCAGGACCAGCAAGGCCAACACCGCCGGCACGATAGCCAGCAGCCCCGAACCGGCCGCCAGTACCGCCGCCGCTCCCGCCCACATGATCGAGGCAAACGCCTCGCTGAGGGTCGCGGCACGCGACGAAACTTGGCGGCGCCGAAACATCGAGCGGCGCGCCTGGGCCCGGAACCACATCTGGATGGCGGTCGCCGAGGCCGCCGAGAGCGTGATGCCGAGCGCCGTGATTGCGGCCGCCGCTGGCGACAGCAGTGCAATCAGCAGCAGGATCGGGGCTACGACGATGGCGATAACCACGATGATCGACTGGATCTTGGCGATGAGCGCCACGCGCGGCGCAATCGGCGCCGTGACGACAAGGTCGTAGGCGTCCTCACCCGACAACGCCAGCCAGGCCAGACCGCCCGCCAGCTGCCCGGCGGCCATGACCAGCACCGGCACGACCACCACGGCGGCCCCGGCGCTGCGGCCGAAATTCAGCCACAGCAGCAGCGCCGGCGGCACGAGGTAGAGAATCTGCATCAGCGTCTGCGACAGCAGCCAGGGATCGCGGCGCAGCAGCAGCCATTCCTTGCGCCGCAGCGCCTGCTTCTGTGAGCTGGCCCGGAACACGGCGGCGCCGTCGGCCTGCCGGACGCCCAGCCGCGACACACCCGCCGCGGCGATGGCATGCTTGGAGAAGCTGGTGGCCGACACTGTGATGGCGATGGCCAATGCCCCGAACCCGACCAGCATGACCAACAGCAGCGCCATGCCGTCACCCATTGCCGCCCGCGCCGGCAACCAGACAGGGTTGCCTGGATCGGGGGCCAGCGCGATGAAATCGCTCGATTCAAGCACCTCGAAGCGGTTCATCGTGCCGTAGGACAGGATGGCTGCCGCCTGGATGCCGATGATGAAACCGGCGCCCACCACCGCCGCGACGATCTGCGCAATGATGCGTGTGCGGCGCGGCCCGACGAGGTTGAAGAGCGCCAGCGTGATGCCCACGCCGACGGCCACCGCCAACGCGCTGCCGGCGGCCAGCACGCCATAGGCGCTGAGCCATCGCGGCCCACCATCGATTGCCAGCATGTCGATGACCGGCGCCCCGAGCAGCCCCGACAGCAGCATGGTGGAGGCGGCAATGGCTGCCGTACGCACCGCAAACAGCTTTCGCGGTGAGGCCGGAGAAGACAGGATCAGGTCGAGGTCGGAGCGGGCATAGTAGGCGCGGGTCACCGATTCCAGCGCCTGCGACAGCATCACCGACCAGAACAGTACCCCGCCGCCGGTCAGCAGCACCAGTGTCGACTTGTCAGGTGTCACGCCTTTGGCGAGCCACGGCCCGACCAGCGCGTGCGCCATCAGGTGCAGCAGCACGGCCGCCACCAGCAGTACGATGGTGAGCACGATGCCGCGGGTGCGGCGGCCAGCCGTCATCATGCCGATCCAGTCGCGCCAGAACAGCCCCAGCTCGTGCCGGGCGAACCAGGTGAGCGAGGCGGTAGGCGCGCTCATGCGGCGGCGCTGCGTTCGTTTTCGGCGACGAGGTCGAGAAAGACATCCTCGAGGCTCAGTCCGCCATGCTGGGTCCGGGCCCGCAATTCGTCGAGCGTACCCTCGGCGATCAACCGGCCGGCGGCAATTACGCCAATCCGCTCTGCCATGCGCTCGGCCACCTCGAGGATGTGCGTTGTCATGATCACCGTCACCCCTTCGCGCACCTTGCCGAGCAGCACGTTCTTGACGGCCCGGGCCGAGCCGGCATCGAGCCCGGTCAGCGGCTCGTCGAGAATGATGAGGCGCGGCTCGTGCACCAGCGCCCCGGCCAGCGCCACCTTCTGCAGCATGCCCTTGGAAAAACCGCCGCAACGTTCGTTGGCGTGTTCGGCAAGCCCCAGCCAGCCGATCAGCTCGTGCGAGCGCACTTCGGCGATGTCCGCCGCCACCTCCCACAGTCCGGCGATGAACTGCAGATATTCGAGCGGCGTCAGCCGGTCGTAGACCATCGGCTCGTCCGATACCCACGCGACCACCCGTTTGGCGGCCACGGGGTCGCGCGCCGTATCGATGCCGAGGATCGAGATATGGCCGGCATCCGGTTGCAGCAGGCCTGCGACCATGCGCAGCAGCGTGGTCTTGCCGGCGCCGTTGGGTCCGAGCAGGGCGTAGAGCTCGCCTGTCCGCACCTTGAGGTCGAGTCCGTCGACGGCCGGACGATCGAAGCGCTTGCTGAGCCCCTTGATATCGAGGGCGAGAGTTGGCGTGGGCATGGCAATAGGCTCCGAAGCACTGCTGCGGAACATAGCCGGTACCGGTTGCAGCAAAATGAATCGGGGCGCGCCGAGTTTAGCGGCCGACCGCTGGGCGCGGTTCAGTATTTCTCGTAGAAGGCGTTGCCGCCGGCCACCAGCACGTAGTGCATGTTGGTATAGGGGAAGGTGAGGCCGGCCGTGTGGAAATGCGTGGTGTAGGCCAGGGCTGGGTGGCGCGCGCCGCGCAGCACCCGGTCCGCCACCTGCGCGACGAGGCCGATACTGCGTTCGCGCATCGGCTGGTCCAGCACCCCTGAGGCGAATTGGCCGGGCTGGCCGACAACCCCGCAGATGCTGCGCGGATAACCGGGGGCGCCGACCCGGTTCATCACCACTGTGCCCACGGCGAGCAGCCCTTCGGGGCTAGACCGGTTGGATTCGAAATACATCGCCCGCATCAGGCATTCGCGCTCGGACAGATGGCGGCCGAAATGAGGAAATAACGCGCAGCCGCTGAGCGCCAGACACAGCGCCATGACGGCAAGCAGCGACAGGCTGCGGATTCGAACAGGCATGCGAGGCTCCGCGGCAAGGGCCTCGCAGTTTCCGCTCGCGCGGTTAAGTTTTGGTCTGCCCGCAGGGTTAGCGCTTCGTCAACTCTGCGGCGCCGAGCGGGCCTTAGGCCACTACCCGGCGATAGAGGTGCCATGTCGCGTGCCCGAGCACCGGCACGACGATGGCGAGGCCGATGAACAGCGGGATCGACCCGACGACCAGAGCCAGCGCAACGATGATGCCCCAGAGCAGCATCGGCCCCGGATTGGCGACGACGGCCCGCATCGACGTGGTCACTGCTGCGACGACGCCGACGTCGCGGTCGATCAGCATCGGAAACGCGATCACCGTAGTGCAGAGCGTTACCAGGGCGAACAGGAACCCCAGCAGATTGCCCCAGAGAACCAGCGTCCAGCCCTGCGATGTGCCGAAAACCTCGCCGAAGAATGCCGAAAGCGAAGTCGGAGCCGCCAGTCCGAACAGCGATTGATAGAGCGTCTCGGCAACGGCAAGCCAGGCGTAGAACAGCAGGAACAGCCCGAGCCCGACGACGATGATCGAGGGAACCGCCGGCGAACGCAGCACTTCGAAAGCGTGCCGCCACGACGTGTCGAGTCCTGCCTCCCGGCGGCGGCTGATTTCATAGAGGCCAATGGCGGCGATCGGCCCGAGAATCGCGAAGCCCGACATCAGCGGGTAGAGCAGGGGCAGGGCATTGTACCCGGTGGTCCACATGCCCAGCAGCAGCCCGACGATGGGATAGATCAGGCACAAGAAGACATAGTGCGAGGGTTTCTGCATGAAATCGTCGAACCCGTCGCGCAAGGCGCCGAACAGGTCTGCGGTGTGGATGCGGCGAACGATCGGGCGGGCGATTTCGTCATTGGCGCCGGCGAGCACGTGGATGGCCATGGCTTCCTCCTTCGTGGAAGCAGGCAGCGGTCACTTGCGGAGCCGTGATGGTTTGTGGCTGGGCGCGTCACCGCGACCTGCGCGGTCAAGCCTACTCTTTTGTCCCCGCGCTGTCGTCCCTGGGTGGGTCAGCTTGTCGTGAGCATCCGGCAAGCCCCCCTCGACGGGCGGCCACTTTCCGCCTAGCAGGATGGCCCCATGATCGAGACGCAACGCTATTTCCTCGACGTCGAGCGCTCGGCGAGCGGCCGCAGCTGGGTCGACCGGCTCGATGCCGCCGCCGCGAGGACGGCGACCGCCATCTCCCAGCACTCGGACATTTCCGAGATCCTGGCGCGCGTTCTTGCCGGACGCGGCGTTGCTGCCGAGGCGGCCGAAGCCTATCTCAGCCCCACGCTGCGCGACCTGATGCCCGACCCCTCGACGCTTACCGCGATGGACGCCCTCGCCGAGCGGCTCGCCGCCGCTATTGCCGGGGAGGAGGGGATAGCGCTGTTCGGCGATTACGATGTCGACGGCGCCTGTTCGGCCGCGCTGATGGCACGCTACTTGAGGCATTTCGGGCTGGATCCCGAAATCTACATCCCCGATCGGCTGTTCGAAGGCTATGGGCCCAATATTGCCGCCATCGACCGCCTGATCGACGGCGGCGCGACTCTCCTCGTCACGCTCGACTGCGGCACCACCAGCCTTGCCCCCATCGCCCATGCCCGCGGCCGCGGCGTCGACGTGCTGGTGGTCGACCACCACCTCGCCGATCAGGCGCTGCCCGACGCCACGGCGCTGGTCAACCCCAACCGACCCGACGACGTGTCGGGCCTGGGCTATCTCTGTGCCGCCGGCGTCACCTTCATGGTGCTGGTGGCTGTCAACCGGCTGCTGCGGGCGCGCGGGGTGGATAACTTGCCGGACCTGATGGCGCTCATCGACCTCGCGGCGTTGGCGACGGTCTGCGACGTGGTGCCGCTGCGCGGACTCAACCGCGCCTTCGTGGTGCGCGGTCTCGAACTGATGCGGCCGCCGCGCAATCCCGGGATTGCCGCGCTGGCTCTGGCAGCCCGTGTAGGCGGCCCGCTGACTCCTTATCATCTTGGCTTCATGATCGGCCCGCGCATCAATGCCGGCGGCCGCATTGGGGACGCAGCATTGGGCGCCCGGCTGCTGTCGCTTGACGACGACAGCGCGGCCATGGCGATTGCCGCCCAGCTTGATGTCCTCAACAGCGAACGCCAGCGCATCGAACTCGAGGCGGTCGAAGAAGCGACGCGCGTCGCCGAAGCCGAGATCGGCGGCGGCGAGGGACCGCCGGTGCTGGTGCTGGCCTCTGCCGCCTGGCATGCCGGCGTGGTTGGCCTCGTCGCCGCACGCTTGCGCGAGCGTTTCGAACGACCGGCCTTTGCCATCGCGCTCGGGCCCGATGGCGGGGGCACCGGTTCGGGCAGGTCGCTGCCCGGCGTCGATCTCGGCCGCGCCGTGCTGGCCGCGGTCGAAGCCGGCCTCGTCGCCCGCGGCGGCGGTCACGCCATGGCGGCCGGTGTCACCTTGCGGGCCGGTGACCTCGGCGGGTTTCGTGCCCATCTCGTTGAGACATTGGCGACGATGGTGACCACTGCCCGCGCCGCCAAAGGGCTCGAAATCGACGCAGCGATCACGGCGCGCGGCGCGACACCGGGTCTGGTGGTCGATCTGGAGCGGGCCGGCCCATTCGGCGCCGGCAACCCGAGCCCGATGTTTGCCTTTCCATCGCACAGAGCGAAATTCCCCGATATCGTCGGAGCCGGCGGCCACGTCCGCTTTACCCTCACTTCGGAAGACGGCGGGCGGCTGAAGGCCATCGCCTTCCGCGCCGCGGCAACCCCTGTCGGCGCGGCGATCATGTCGAGTGGCGGCGACCATCCCCTGCATATCGCGGGCACGCTCGGTCTCGACCATTACCAAGGCCGGGCCGAGGTACAGCTCCGCGTCACGGACGTCGCAAGCCCCGGTAATCCCTGACGAATCCGTGGCATAACAGGCTTAAAAATCGCGCATCCCAGGCATCCGGCGCTTGCATATCCCATGCCATCGGATAAATTGCTCGCCGCAACGACGGATGCTTTGCTGGGGCGGCAAGGCGCGTTATTGATGCCGGGCGGGTGGCAACAATATTGGGCCCGAGCCGTTGTCGGGCAAGTTCGGAAACAGTCACGATCATGAGCAAAGCTGCCGCTGAACAGACTTCTGGCGCGCCGACGCTGTGGACGCACCTCGCTTCGCGTTTCGTGGAGTGGATCGGGTTCCCCTTGCTGGGGCGGCCGGCGCATGGCTCGCTGACGGTGGTGCTGCCGAATGGCCGGACCCGTACGCTCGGCAATCCAGCCAGCGGCCTGCACTCTGTGCTGAAGCTCAACAACTTCAAGGTGATCGGCGCGGCGATGCGGCGCGGCACCCTTGGCTTTGCCTCCGCCTACATCGACGGCGATATCGAGATCGACGATTTGACGTCGCTGTTCCGTTTCTTTCTCAAGAACAAGACCATGTTCGAGAGCGCCAATCCAGGCCTGTTCCGGCGCGCCGCGCAGGATCTGCACTACCATTTGTCGCGGGCCAACACGAAGGAAGGCTCCAAGCTCAACATCTCCGAGCACTACGACCTCGGCAACGACTTCTACGCGCAGTGGCTCGATCCCTCGATGACCTATTCTTCTGCGGTGTTTGCCTCGGGCGACCAGTCGCTGGAGGCCGCGCAGGTGGCCAAATATCACCGGGTCGCCGATATGGCTGGCGTCAAGCCGGGCGACAAGGTGCTGGAGATCGGCTGCGGCTGGGGCGGCTTCGCCGAGACCGTGGCGCGGGACTACGGCGCCGAGCTTTATGGCATCACCCTCTCGAAAGAGCAGCTCAAATACGGCCAGGACCGGCTGCAACGGCAGGGCCTCGACAATTTGGCGACGCTGCACTTCGAGGACTATCGCGACACCCAGGGGCAATACGATCACATCGGCTCGATCGAGATGATCGAGGCGGTCGGCGAGGAGCACTGGCCCACCTATTTCCAGGCGATCTTCGACCGGTTGAAGGCCGGTGGCACCGCCGCCATCCAGGCGATCACCATCGCGGAGCCTGATTTCGAGGGCTACAAGGCCAACCCTGACTTCATCCAGCGCTACATCTTCCCCGGCGGCATGCTGCTGACCAAGACGGCGATGCGCGAGCAGGGCAAACGCGTTGGCCTGATACTCGAGCAGGTCGAGAATTTCCGCCTCAGCTATGCCAAGACGCTAAAACTCTGGCGCGAACGGTTCCTCGAGCGCTGGAACGTCATCTCGCCACTTGGTTATGACGAGAGCTTCCGGCGTAAATGGGTGTATTATCTCAGCTATTGCGAGGCGGGTTTTGCCGAAGGCGCCATCGACGTCGGCATTTATCAGTACCGCAAGCCCGCCTGATCCTGGCCCCATAGGCTGCTGCGACAATTCGCCTTGATCCGCAGCCGTTGCGGAACCGCAACACCCCCGTGACGTTCACCCGTCGCAGTTCAATTTACGGCGGGTGACGACATGACGGGCAAGGCAGCAACAATCTACGGGCGGGCAATCGCCATCCTACTGGCGCTCACCGGCCTCGCCTTGCTGGCCGGCGGTGTCTGGCTCGCCACTCTCGGCGGCTCCTGGTACTATCTGGTCGCCGGGCTCGCGTTCATCGGCTCGGCCGTGCTGACCTGGCGTCGCGACCCTTGGGCGCTTTGGCTCTACGCTGCCCTGACACTCGTCTCTGTCGGCTGGGCCCTGTGGGAAGTCGGGCTTGATTGGTGGCAACTCGCCCCGCGCGGCGACGTCATCATCATCCTCGGAGTGCTGCTCGTCCTGCCATGGGGCGTGCGAAGCCTGGATCGCGTACCGACCAATGTGGCGCTGGCGCAGGGCGGTTGGCGTACCCTTGCTGCGAGCCTCGCGCTCTCGGTCGTGGTGGCGGTCGTGGCCTATTTCGTGCCCTGGCACGAACAGGCCGGCACTCTGCCTAACACGCCGGCAGGCAGCGTCATCGATACCGCTGGGGTGCCCGACGGCGAATGGTGGGCTTATGGCCGCACCAGCTATGGCGACCGCTACTCGCCGCTCGATCAGCTCACTCCCGACAATGTCGGCAAGCTGCAGGTCGCCTGGACCTATAAGACGGGCGACATCCGCAGCGCCGACCGCGACCCGGTCGAGACCACCTACGAGGTGACACCCCTGATGATCGGCAGCACGGTCTATCTGTGTACGCCGCATGATCTCGTCATCGCCCTTGATGCCGAAACCGGCCAGCAGAAGTGGAAGTTCGACCCGGCCATCAAGGAGCCGCCCAGGATCGACGCGCAGCACCTGACCTGCCGCGGCGTTTCCTATGCGCCGCCCGCCGCAACGCCTGCCGCGACGGCGCCGGCCGCCGGCAGCACTACGCCAGCGACGACCGCGACGAACAGTCCGGCAACCGGCACTCCTGCCGCTGCGAACGGAGACTGCGCGGCCCGCCTGTTCCTGCCCACCGTCGACGGCCGGCTGATCGCAATCAGCGCAGCGACTGGCAAGATCTGCCCGGGCTTCGGCGGACCCTCCGGGACCGTCGATCTCTGGGCGAACATGCCCAACGTCAAATCCGGCTCCTACTACTCGACCTCGCCGCCGGTCGTCACGGCGAACCTCGTGATCATTGGCGGGGCGGTGAACGATAACGTCTCGACTGCCGAGCCGTCCGGCGTCATCCGGGCCTATGACGTCAACACCGGCGCGCTGGTGTGGAATTGGGACAGCCGCAACCCGGATGCCACGTCGCCAATCGCCGCCGACGGCAAATACACCGAGAACTCGCCCAACAGCTGGAGCGTCATGAGCTATGACCCCAAGCTAAATCTCGTCTACATCCCGATGGGCAACCAGCCGCCCGATCAGTATGGCGCGGGCCGCGACGCCAATGTCGAAAAATTCTCCTCGTCGGTGGTGGCGCTGCACGCCGACACCGGCAAGCTCGCCTGGGTATTCCAGGGCACCCACCATGACCTTTGGGACATGGACGTGCCGGCCCAGCCCAGCCTTATCGACCTCACCATCGACGGCAAGAACGTGCCGGCACTCGTCGCACCCACCAAGCAGGGCGAGATCTTCGTGCTCAACCGGCAGACCGGCGTGCCGATCCTGCCGGTGAAGGAGGATCCTGCCCCGCAGGGCGCGGTGTCCGGCGACACGAGCTCGGCCACGCAGCCGCACTCGGCCTTGTCGTTCAAGCCCACCGACCTTACCGAAGCCTCGATGTGGGGCGTATCGCCGTTCGACCAGATGATGTGCCGTATCGCCTTCCGGTCGCTGCGCTATCAGGGTCGCTTCACGCCGCCCTCACTGCAGGGATCGATCATCTATCCGGGCAATTTCGGCACCTTCAACTGGGGCGCCGTGGCCGTCGATCCGGTGAAGCAGTCCGTGTTTGCGATGCCGGTCTACCTGGCATTCACTTCGCAGCTGGTGAAGCGTCCCGACGCCACCTCGCGCGTCGTGACCAAGCCTGGCGAGCCGCCGTTCAACGAGAATTTCGGCGCCCCCTACGCGGCGAAGATGGGCCCGTTCCTGTCGCCCCTCGGCTTTCCGTGCCAGAGCCCGCCCTGGGGCTATGTGGCGGGTGCCGACCTCACCACCGGCAAGATCGCTTACCAGCACGTCAACGGCACGGTCCAGGATCTGTCGCCCGTGCCCGTACCGCTGAAACTCGGCGTGCCCGGCATAGGCGGCCCAATCCTCACCAAGGGCGGGCTGGCGTTCCTCTCGGGCACGCTCGACTATTATGTCCGCGCCTACGACGAGACGAGCGGCAGGATGCTCTGGGAAAGCCGGCTGCCGGCCGGCGGCCAGGCGACGCCAATGACTTACCTGTCGCCCGCGAGCGGCCGGCAGTTCCTGCTGGTGGTCGCCGGCGGCCACGGCTCGACGGGCACCAAGGCAGGCGATTCGATTATCGCCTATGCCCTGCCGAAGAAGGGCTGACAGCGCTGGGCGGTAATGCTTGACGCCTCGTGACTTGAGCCGGCGGACCCGTTGTCCGCTGGTTCAAATCATCGTCAAGAGTCGATGTAGCTGGCAAGTTCAGCCAATCCTCGCGCCATGAGCGGATGCTGCGGCATGCGGAAGGCTGGGAGGAGGAATGCGGTTGGCGCGCCCAAGGGGAATCGAACCCCTGTTCCCGCCGTGAGAGGGCGGTGTCCTGACCGCTAGACGATGGGCGCG
>Ga0207657_10003680_pt1 | contig 16303 bp, 16 predicted proteins | sample KBSC33metaG_FD_184316 | JGI IMG/M metagenome (GOLD analysis project Ga0207657, IMG submission 184316) | Corn rhizosphere microbial communities from Kellogg Biological Station, Michigan, USA - KBS C3-3 metaG (SPAdes) (version 2) | ecosystem: Host-associated > Plants > Roots > Rhizosphere > Soil ... | reverse complement strand
GGCCACAAATCCCACCAGGGCCAGCGCGATCGCCACATCGACATAGAGCGCCTGGTGGACGTGCACTGCAAAAGTCGCAATCAGTCCGATGCCGATCGTGTTGGCGACGTCGAGCGCGAGGATCCGGTCAGCCAGAGTTGGCCCCAGGATCAGGCGAGAGACTGCCAGCATCATGGCGATCCCCAGAAGGCCGAACGCGATGTCGGTCACGACCTCGATCATGTGAGCGCCCTCAACACCTGCGTTTCGAAGCCGGCCGCGATACGACCGATGAGCAGTTCCCTGTCGGCCACGTCGACGGCGTGGACGAAGAGCGTTTTGCGATCCTCGGAGACATCGACGCTGAGCGTTCCTGGCGTCAGCGTAATGAGGTTGGCAAGCAGGGTGATCTGTGCGTCGCTGGTCACTGTGAGAGGATAGGCGATGAACCCGGGGCGCAGCCGAAGCCTCGGCTGCACCGCGAGCCAAGCGACCTGCAGTCCGCCCAGGACAAGTTCTTTGACGAACAGGACCAGAAGTCGAAGCCAGTTCATGGCGCGAGCCCCACTGCCGCGACATAGCGGGCCGGGTCGCGCAGGTCGCCGGCCGCCACGCCGCCGGCCTTGATCAGGAGACTTGGCGCGATCCCGAGCAGAAGCACCGTACCGGTCAGAAGGATGGCCGGGGCGTAGCCGCGTGGACGTGACAGAGGCTCCGCCCGTGCATGCCAGAAGGCGAACGACCACAGGCGCGCACCGGCGACCAGGCTCAGCAGCGAGTTGAGCAACAGGCTGAACACTAGAAGCCAGTTCCGGTCGGCAAAATAGCCCTGGAGCAGGAGAAGCTTCGGCCAGAAACCGAGAAAAGGTGGCACGCCTGCGACGCCCAGGATCAATACCAGGAACATGATCGACAAGCGCGAACTCGCCGCGTAGAGACCGCCCATGTTGCGCGTATCGACGCTGCCGGTGGCGCTCTCCAGCAGCCCCGCGACGAGGTAGAGCGCCGCAAAGGCGATGATGGACTGTCCCACATAAACGATGGCACCGAACACGGCCCCCTCCGTGACCGCTCCGGTGATGGCCACACCGACCCCGCCAATGAGCAGGAAGCCAATCGAGCGTCGAAGATTGGTCTCGGCGATCGCCGAAAGCGGCCCCAGCAGCATTGTCGCAACGGCCGCCGCCGTTATTCCGGGAACGAGGAGAGAGCGCTCCGCCGGCAACAGAACAACCATCAGACGGAGGAACGCGTAGACGCCGACCTTGGTGAGGACGCCGCCCATCAACGCCGAGATCGGCGCCGGTGGCGCGTGATAGGAGGCCGGCAGCCAGGCATTGACGGGGAACACCGCCGCCTTCATCCCAAAGGCGAGGCAGAAGACAGCGGCCGTCGCGGCCAGCGTCAGCGGATCGGCCCTGGCGGCGACGCCGATGACGTCGGCCATGTTGAACGTGCCGAGTTGCCCATAGAGCAGGCCGAGCCCGGCAAGAAACAACGCCGTCGCGACGACGTTGAGCACTCCGTATTTGACCGTGGCATCGAGCTGGATGGGATTGCCCGCAATTGCCACCAGGCCGAACGATGCAATCAGCATCACCTCGAACCAGACATAGAGGTTGAAGAGATCGCCGGTCAGAAAGGCGCCACTCACGCCCGCCATCAGCAGCAGCACGAGCGGGTAGACGCCATCGCGAACGGCACCTTCCGGCGCTTCGAGCGCAAGGGCGAGAACCACGCCAAAGGCAACCAGGCTCGAGACCAGCGCAAACAGCGCCGACATGCCGTCGGCGGCGAAACTGATGCCGAACGGCGGAAGCCACCTGCCCATCGTCATTGCGACCGGGCCGGTCGTGAGCGTCCTCTGGAGTAAAGCCGCATCGCACAAGATCACGCCGAGAAGCACAAGGAGCGTGAGCCACGGCTGCCAGCGCAGGACTCGTCGGAGCACCAGCAGCAGCGCGCCGCCGCCAAGGCCGAGGACGACTGGCAGCACCACCAGCCAGTCGACAATGGGCGTGAGGTGAGAGATCACGCTCAATACTCCAGTGGCGGCTGCGGTTGTTGCTCTGGCTCAGCCAGCCGCATGTGATCGGTATTGTCGGCATCCATCTCCTGGTAGGCACGGAGGGCCAGGACGACCAGGAAGGCAAACATGGCGAAGCCGATGACGATGGCGGTGAGGATCAGCGCCTGCGGCAGCGGGTTGGCGAAGACGCCTGCGGGAGCCGCTGCGCCTTTCGGAACAATCGGCGGTACCGCGGTCGTCACTCGGCCAGCGACAAAGATCAGAAGGTTGACGCCGTTGCCGAGCAGGACAATGCCCAGCAGCACTCGGATCAGAGCGCGGGAGAGGATAAGGTAAACCGCGGCGGCAAAGATGAGGCCGACCAGCAAGGCAAGTGCACCCTCCATCACGCGCCCCCGTCACCATCTTCGAGCGCCAGCACGACCGCGGCCACGGTGCCAAGGACGACAAGGTAGACGCCGATGTCGAACACGCCCGGGGTTCCGAAGACGTGCAGCGGCAACCACAGACCCGTCAGGAACGGCGCTCCAGCCAAGGCCGACAACAGCCCGCTCAAAATCACCACAAGGATGCCGAGACCGGAGATCACAATCGGGTTGATGCGCATGACACGACGCACGGTGCCGACGCCATGAGCCATCCCCAGGACAGCGATCGCCGAAGCTCCGATCAACCCTGCGAGGAAGCCGCCGCCGGGTTCGTTGTGTCCTCGCAGCAATATTATGACTGAGAACAGCAGCATGATCGAAGCGATGAGCGGGGCAGCGGTGCGGAAGATCAGCGAATTCATGCCGCGCCCTTCATATCTTTCGTGCGGTCCTCGGAGGCAGCCTCGCGTTTATGCTGGCGACGCAGCAAGGCGAGCGCCGCAATTCCGGCCGTCATGACGACAGCGATTTCGCCCAGCGTGTCCAGGCCGCGGAAATCGACAAGGATCACATTGACGATGTTGCGACCGTGCGCGGCCGGCACACTGTTGGTCGCAAAAAACGCGCTGAGCCGACCATCGAATGTCCCCTGCAGGACGCGCATCAACAAGAGCGAAAGCGCGGCGCCACAGATCAGCGCGAGCGCGCCATCTCGCAACCAGTCTTCGAACGGTCGCGGATCGCGAGCGGTCAGGTGAAGCCGTGTCATCGCGAGAGCGAGAACGACGACAGAGAGGGCCTCGACCAGGAGCTGCGTGAAGCCAAGATCTGGCGCACCGAAGAACAGGAAGAGAAGTGCCAGCGCCAGCCCCTGGATGCCCAGGGCGATGATCGCCGCGAGCCTGGTGCGCGCCAGAACCACCATCACGAGGCCCACGGCCATCAATGCGACACCACCCCACTCGTAGAAGGTGAGCGGCCTGACACTCGGCCAGCCCGGCCAGGCACCCAGCAACGTCATCGGCAGGACAATCGTTACCGCGAGCGTCGCAAAGACCATCACGAGATAGAGTTCGAGGCGACCATGGTGGAACGCCCTCGTCCATCCGCGTGCAAGACCGAGCAGCGCAAGCATGGTCGCGTCAAAGCCCTTGTCGAAGCTCCAGCTCAGATTGCGCTCCAGTGATCGCAGCATCTGTCGGACCTGGCCAATGCGCCAATAGATCAAAGCGGAGAGGGCCCAGGTTATGACCGAGAGAACCATCGGCAAGCCTGCAAGATCCAGTCCGAGGCCGAGGTGGCTTTTGAGTGGATGGTTGTCGGTGGCCGAGGCCATGGGCGCCACGATGAGCTCGCCATATGTGCTCACCCCAAAGACGACAGCCAGCCCGAGCAAGCCGAAGATGGCCGGGCCAATCCATAGAGAGAAGCCACCCTCGCGAGGGTCATCCGGCGTCGGGAGTCTGTCGCCCATGAACGGCTTCAGGCCGAGCGTAAGTGCGCTCGCGCCCAGCAGCACGTTTCCGAGGACCATGACGATCACTCCGACGATGGCCGCGAGATTGTCCGCTCCGAGGCTGGCGTAGATTTCTTCCTTGGCGAACCAACCCAGGAATGGCGGCAGGCCGAACATCGAGATGGCCGCCAGGGCCGAGCAGATGAAGCTGATTGTGAGATGATCGCGCAGACCTCCCAGCTTGGTCACATCCCGCGTGCCGGTGCCGTGGTCGATGATGCCGGCAACGAGGAACAGCCCTGCTTTATAGAGGGCGTGCGCGACGAAATAGGCGGCAACGGCCATCGCCGCCGCGCTTTCACCGAAGCCGAGGAGCACCACCATCAGGCCGAGGGACGCGACGGTCGTGTGCGCCAGGATTTGCTTGAGGTCCGTTTGCTTGAGCGCCATCAGGCCCGCCCAAAGCATCGTCACGCCACCGATCACGCACAGCGTCCCCTGCCAGATCCATGTGCCCGACATCAGCGGGCTGAAGCGCGCGAGCAGGTAGATGCCGGCCTGTACCATGGTGGCCGAATGCAGGAACGCCGACACCGGGGTCGGCGCTTCCATGGCGTTGGGCAACCAGAAGTGAAACGGGATCTGCGCCGACTTGGTGAAGGCGGCGATGGCGAGAAATGCGAAGACGATTGGATACGACCATGCCGCCTGCGTGAGGCCGGGAGCGGTCACCAGGTCCGAAATCGTCCATGTCCCTGCCAGGACGCGCAGCAACACTCCTGCGGCCATCAGAGCCAGGCCGCCGAGTCCGGTAATGACGAGAGCTTGAAAGGCGGCCCGCCGCGCCTCTGGCCGTGTGTGCTCGAATCCGATGAGCAGGTAGGACGCGACCGCGGTGAGTTCCCAGAACACAAACAGCGTAACGAGGTTGGCAGCGAGGACCAGGCCCAGCATCGCCCCCGTGAAGGCAAGCATGATGGCCATGAACCGGCCGCGATGGACATGGCTCCTCAGGTAAGCGCCGGAATACACCAGGATCACGGCGCCGATGCCTGAGATGGCAAGCCCGAAAACCAGGCTCAGCCCGTCGACGAGGAAGCTGAAGCGCAGGCTCAGGTCGGGCACCCAGTCGATACCGAAGCCGATGGCGTCGCCGTGCGCGACCTCGCCGATCAATGTCACGAAGGCCGCACAGATCCCCGCCGGGACGATGGCCAGAATCCACCCCGCGGCAGGCCCCGTTTCCTGGGTAATCAGTGGCGCAATCAGTGCGATGGCAAACGGCGCGAGCAGGAGCGCTATGGCAAATGCATCAAAATCGAGAGCCATACGCCGGCACACCGTCTGGATTCGGTGGCGAAAGCTTAGCCGGCATGACTGCGAAAGCCACCGGAAAGGGCGTTCGTCCCCTGTTTGGCACCACGGCTGCCCGGGTTGGCGGGCTTGGGACGGTTCCTATATGAGCCTGACCATGAGCAAACCGCAGATCGTCCCCCCGCTGGCCGAGCGCCGCCAGCATTCCATCACCCAGTTCGGCGTTACCCGCGAAGATCCATATGCGTGGTTGCGCGCGGACAATTGGCAGGAGGTGATGCAGGCGCCCGAGACCCTGCCCGCCGACATCCGGGCCTATCTCGAGGCGGAGAATGCCTATTTCGCCGAGGCCTTCGAGGTGCCGCACGCCGATCTCACCGAGAAGATCTTCCAGGAGATCCGCGGGCGCATCAAAGAGGACGACAGCGGCATCCCCAGCCCCGATGGACCGTGGGCCTACAATTCACGCATGCTCGAGGGCAAGCAGTACCCCGTGATGGTGCGCACGCCGCGCGACGGCGGTCCGGAGACGGTCCTGCTCGACTGCAATGTCGAGGCCGGCGAGGGCTATTTCGGCTTTGGCGGGTCGGACCACTCGCCCGATCACAAGCTGCTCGCCTGGGCGGCGGACCGGCAGGGTTCGGAGTACTACACGATCCGCATCCGCGACCTCGCGACGGGCAAGGATACCGACGAGGTGATCGTGGACGCCGCCGATGGCGGGACATGGTCGCTCGACGGGCGGGCGATCTACTACACCGAATTCGACGAGAGCCATCGGCCGTTCCGCGTGCGGCGGCATCAACTGGGGACACCGCAGAGCGCCGACGAGATCGTGTTCGAAGAGGCCGATCCGGGGTTCTTCGTCAGCGTCGGCGAGACGCTGAGCCGCAAGTTCACGGTGATCGACGTGCACGATCATCAGACGTCGGAGGGCTGGCTGATCGATCGCGAGACCGGAACCCCGCGGCTGGTCGCAGCGCGCGTGAAAGAGCGGGAATACGACGTCGAAGAGCGGGACAATCTCCTCTATCTGCTGACCAACGCTGACGGCGCCGAAGATTTCAAGATCGTCACCACCCCCGCCAATTCTCCAAATCCCGATACCTGGGTCGATCTTGTCCCGCACAGCCCTGGAGTGTTGATCCTCGACATGGTGGTCCTGGCCAACCACCTGGTTCGCCTGGAGCGCGTCGAGGGCCTGCCACGCATCGTGGTGCGTGATTTGCGGGACAGCCGCGAGTGGGCGGTCAAGTTCGACGAGGAAGCCTATTCACTCGGAATGTCAGTGGGATACGAGTTCGACACCAGCAGGATACGGTTCACCTATTCGTCGCCGACCACGCCCGAACGAACCTTTGACCTCGATCTCGAGACGGGCGAGCGGGTCCTGCTCAAGGAGCAGGTCGTGCCGAGTGGTCACAATCCGGGCGACTACGTGACGCGCCGCATCTTCGCCCGTGCCCAAGATGGCGAGCGGGTGCCGATCACCCTCCTCTATCGCAAGACCACGCCGATCGATGGCACGGCCGCCGCGCTTCTTTACGGTTATGGGGCGTATGGCATCTCGCTGCCGGCGTCGTTCTCGGTCTCGGCGCTGTCGCTGGTCGACCGCGGCGTAATCTACGCGACCGCACACGTGCGGGGCGGCATGGAGAAGGGCTATCGCTGGTACAAGCTCGGTCGGCGCGAGAACAAGGCCAATACGTTCACGGACTTCATCGCGGCCGCCGAAAAGCTGGTGGCGGATGGCTACGCGGACGGAAACAAGATCGTCGCCGAGGGCGGTTCGGCAGGCGGCATGCTCATGGGTGCCATTGCCAACATGCGCCCGGATTTATGGGCCGGGGTTCTGGCGGTTGTGCCGTTCGTCGATGTCCTAAACACGATGAGCGACGACACCTTGCCGCTCACCCCGCCGGAGTGGCCGGAATGGGGCAATCCGTTGGAGTCGGTGGAGGACTTCGAACGGATCTCCTCCTACTCGCCGTACGACCAACTTGGCGAACATGATTATCCACCGATCTTGGCGCTGGCCGGGCTGACCGATCCAAGGGTCACATACTGGGAACCGGCAAAATGGGTGGCGAAGCTTCGCGTCACCAAGTCAGACAAGCGGCCGCTCTATCTCAAGACCCACATGGACACCGGGCACTCCGGCGCGTCCGGTCGTTTCGACAGGCTCAAAGAAACCGCTTTGAGCTATGCCTTTGCTCTGAGCTGCGTCGGATTGGCATAATCGTCCAATCCGGCGATTGGCGCGGTTTGGCAAAAAGGCATATATCCATCGGCGAAGGCCGATATTGCCTACACAAGAAATCCAGAAACTGGAGCGATCCTCATGGCACTCACCCTCCCCCCACTTCCGTATGCGTACGACGCTCTTCAACCCTACATGTCGAAGGAAACCCTCGAGTTCCATCACGACAAGCACCACCAGGCCTATGTCACCAACGGCAACAAGCTGATGGAAGGAAAAGGGCTTGAAGTGCTGGAGCTCGAAGACCTCGTAAAAGAGGTGTTCGGCAAGGACCCGGGCCTCTTCAACAATGCCGGACAGCACTACAACCATGTCCACTTCTGGAACTGGATGAAGCCCAATGGCGGCGGCGGCGCCGGCAAGGTCCCCGGCGAGCTGTTGAAGGCGATTGAGAGCGATCTCGGGGGCTTCGACAAATTCCGCGCCGACTTCATCAACGCGGGTACGACGCAATTCGGTTCAGGCTGGGCCTGGCTGAGCCTCAAGAACGGCAAGCTCGAGGTCAGCAAGACAGCAAACGGCGAGAGCCCGCTTGTGCACGGTAACGCTCACCCGTTGCTGGGCGTCGACGTCTGGGAGCACAGCTACTACATCGATTACCGCAACGCCCGGCCAAAGTACCTGGAGGCGTGGTTCGACAACTTGGTGAACTGGGAACACGTGGCGTTCCTGCTCAGCGAGGCAAAGTAGGCCCTCCGGACGAGTCCCGATCAGTTCAAGAGCCCGCTGGATACTCTCCAGCGGGCTTTTTTGCGTTTCCAACAGAGGCGCCTGCTTCTAGCCAATCCCGGGCCGTGTTAAGACTTCCTTAACCATGGCCGAGCCGATCAAGACCGTCGCTGTTCTCGTTGCCAACCCGGCGCTGTCGTCGATTCTGTCGATGACACTGGCGGGAGCGTCCTCGCTGCGCGTTCGGCCGTTCGACACGCAACTGGCGCTCATGACATACCTGCGCCTCGCACCCGCGGACCTGGTGGTTGCAGATTTCGACAGCATTCCATCGCGGGCGGACAAGCTCGCCGAGGACTTGCGACATGACCGCATCATCGGCGCGCGGGAGCTGCAGGTTATCGCCCTCGCCAGTGCTCTAACGCCGGAAACCAAGATGGCGTCGATCCACGCGGGAATCGACGAAATCATTATGAAACCGATGTCGCCGAAATATCTGGTCGAGCGAGTGCTAGCGCGGCTGGCAAAGAGAAAAGCCGATGTCCCGTCGTCGCAGCGAACCGACCGTCGGAGTACGTTGCGCAAGCGTGACTGGTCGAGTTTTGGAGACAATGTCGTGCCGCTGATGCGCCGGCAACCACAGCTCGAGCGACCGCTGTAGCGTTTTCCTAGAGGACGGTTGCGCCCTGGTCGATCAACCAGGAAATCTTGTTCCACATGTCGTCAAGGTTAGCCGCGAACTGCACGTAACGGTCGTGGTTCCTGATCGAATTGGAGATGACGTCAGAGGCAAAGCCGCGCACGACTTTGAACGCGTCGTGATGATCGAAGAAGACCACCGGCTTACGTCCGGGGCCGCCCCCTCCCCGCGCCCAGGTCAGATAGAGGTTCGAGGCAGAGGCGAGCGAGCCCGGCAGAACGACATAGAGCTGCGACAGACTGGCAAGGCGCTGCAGCCGCCCCTCGCGGTCGGGGATATGCTCGACTGTGACTCCCTCAAATGCCGAAGGCTCGGAATAGTCTCCGGACGCGATAAGCGTCACCTCCCCGCCGGCGGTACGCGCACTGGTAAGTAGGGGCACGGGCACCGCTTCGTCGCCCAGACAGACGAGCCGCGCGCCCTTTCGGGCGAGGAAGCTGCCGACCTGCGACATGATGGAGGCACGCTCCGCATCTCCCGGTCCGCGGTCGGATGCGAAGACGCCGAGAACTGGATGAACGTCCGGACTCATCGGAGGCCTTTGCTGAGGCTACCAAGGATGCCGCGGACCAGCGAGCGGGTGACCGAGCGGGTCAACTGGCCGGTGACGTTGCGCGCTACGGATTTGATGACCGCTTCGCCGACTGACTCGCGGTTCGATGCTCGGCGGGCGGGCGGAGGACCGGCATCGTCACGATAGCGAGGCGGGCCACTCCGCGGCGCGGTCTCGGGCTGGTATTGCGAGGGTGGCGCCGATTGCGGCTGGTACTGAGGCTGCGGCGATGACGGAGCTGGAGCGGATGGCGGAGCGGTCTTGGTTTCAGCCTTCTTCTGCAGCACCTCGAATGCCGAGTCGCGGTCGATGACTTGATTGTACTGCGCGCCGACCGGCGATGCCGACATCACGGTTTGGCGCTCCTCAGGCGTGATCACACCAACGCGCGACGACGGCGGACGGATCAGCGTGCGGCTGACGACGGACGGCACGCCGCCGTCCTCCAGAACGGAGACCAGGGCCTCGCCGATTCCCAGCTGCGTAATAACTTCTTCCGTCGAGAAGGCCGGGTTGGCGCGGAAGGTCTCGGCGGCGACTTTCACCGCCTTCTGGTCGCGTGGTGTGTAGGCGCGCAGGGCATGCTGCACCCGATTGGAGAGTTGGGAGAGGACCGCGTCAGGCACATCGATCGGGTTCTGGGTGACGAAATAGACGCCAACCCCCTTGGATCGTACGAGCTTGACCACCTGCTCAACCTTGTCGACCAGCGCTTTGGGCGCATCGTCGAACAGCAGATGCGCCTCGTCAAAGAAGAAGACGAGCTTGGGCTTGGGCGGATCGCCGACCTCGGGAAGTTGCTCGAACAGTTCGCTCAGCATCCACAATAGAAAGGTCGCGTAGAGGCGGGGCGACTGCATCAGCTGGTCAGCCGCGAGAATGGAGATCACGCCGCGACCGTCCGTGTTGGTCCGCATCAGGTCGGAGATTTCCAGTGCCTTCTCGCCAAAGAAATTCGTCGCTCCTTGTTGTTCGAGCACGAGAAGGGCGCGCTGGACTGCACCGATTGTCGCGGTCGCGACATTTCCGTATGTCGCAGAGAGCTCTGACGAACGTTTTTCGACTTCGACCAGCAGGGCGCGAAGGTCCTTCAGGTCGAGCAGCAGCAGTCCGTTGTCGTCGGCGAATTTGAAGGCAACGTTCAGTACACCTTCCTGAGTGTCGTTGAGATTGAGAATGCGCGAGAGGAGCAGCGGGCCCATCTCGGAGATGGTGGCGCGAACCGGATGCCCGGATTTGCCAAAGAGGTCCCAGAAAATCGCCGGGAACTTGTCGTTCTTCCAGTCGTCGAAACCGATGTCCTTGGCGCGCTTGACCAAGAAATCCTTCTGCTCGCCCATCTGCGAGATGCCGGCCAGATCGCCCTTTACATCGGCGAGGAACACCGGGACGCCGGCGCGCGCAAATCCCTCCGCAAGCCCCTGCAGGGTGACGGTCTTGCCCGTGCCGGTCGCACCGGTGATCAGGCCGTGGCGGTTGCCGTATTTGAGCAGCAGATATTCAGGCTTGGTGCTGACGCCCATGAAGATGCGATCTTCGAGCAGCATATTGGGCATGAGGCACTCCTTGGGATTCTCTTGCTGAAGCTAACTGGGCCGCGCGCCCTGCGCCAGCCCGGGTTGTCGACGGCGGGCGCGGCTCCTATGTCAGGGCCGCTTGACCGGAGGATGCCATGCTGCTGTCGACGACCGAGGAATTGCAGGGATTTACCATCACCGACTATCTCGGGCTGGTGCACGGGGAGGTGGTCTCGGGCGCCAACATCCTGCGCGACGTGATGGCGACCGTGACCGACTTTGTCGGCGGTCGATCGGCGGCGTACGAGGAAGAGCTCGTGCATTCGCGCGAGGCGGTTGTGCGGGAATTGAGCGACCGCGCGCAGCGCATGGGCGCCGACGCGGTGGTCGGGCTGGAGATCGATTTCGAGGTCATCGGCAGCCGGGGAGCCATGATCATGGTAACGGCGGTCGGTACGGCGGTGCGGCTCAAGAAGAACTAGCGTTCACCACAATGGCCGGGAGTCGTGGCGCTCGGCACCGGATTCCACGACAATTCGCGCATGAACGGACATACTATTTCGCGCCGGAGCGTGCTGGGCGGGCTTGTGGCCGGGTTGGCGCTGCCGGCTTGTGCGACCAGTGGGCGGGCGGCGCAGCCCATTGATGCCGCACAGGATTTCGGGCTCGATCCCAGCGACGCAGGCGACCAGACGCAGAGGCTGCAGGCGGCGCTCGATGCGGCGGCCAGCGAGGGGCGGATGTTGCTGCTGCCGGCCGGAGCGTTCGGGGTCGCGGGGCTCACGCTGCCGGATGGGCTCAATGTCATAGGCATTCCTGGCAAGACGATCCTGACGACGCCGGGCGCGAGTCGCCTTGGATTTATGTCAGGTACCAGCAGGGCATTGTTCACGGGGATCACCTTCCGGGCGAATGCACCTGACAAGGCCGCAGGAGTGAACGGGCTGATCGAGATCGAGAACTCGACCGGCGTCACCTTCCAGCAGTGCGCATTCCTGAACGCAGCGGGCAACGGCCTTGCGGCAAACGGGTCGGCCATCACGATCGAGGATTGCCGCTTCGAGGGCGCGACCTCGGCAGCAATCCATTCGCAGAATGGCCAGGGCTTTGTCATCCGGGGCAACCGGATCAGCGGCGCCGACAATGCCGGCATTCGAATCTGGCGCGACTCCCCCGGCACCGACGGCACGATCATCACCGGGAACCAGATCGGCAAGATCGACTGGAAGGATGGCGGCAACGGCCAGAACGGCAATGGAATCTCGATCTACAACGCCGACGACGTGATCGTCTCGGACAATCACATCAGCGACTGTGCCTTCAGCGCGGTGCGGATCAACACGGGCAAGAACTGCCAGATCCGGGGTAACATCTGTGTCGGGTCGGGCGAAACCGCGATCTATTCGGAGTTCGCCTTCTCGGGCTCGGTGATCGCCGACAACACCGTCGACGGTGCGGCAACAGGCATCGCCATCACCAACATGGACCAGGGCGGACATCTCGCGACGTGCACGGGCAATATCGTCCGCAACATTGCACCGCACTCGACGACCAATCCGGACGCGCAGCCGGTGGGCATCTATGCGGAGGCAGACGTCGTGGTTGCCAACAACACCATCGACACGGTGCCGGGTGCCGGCATCGTTGCCGGCTTCGGACCCTATGTGCGCAACGTCGTCGTCACCAACAACCTCATCACCAATGCGATGATCGGCATCGGGGTCAGCGTCGTGCAAGAGCAGTCGCCAGGCCCGGTGCGCGTGACCGGCAACCTGATCTCGGGCGCCCAGCAAGGCATCATCGGAATGGAGTGGCAGAAGGTCGTGAGCCAGGACCTCGCCAAGGACGCGGGCCGTTATCCCAATATCACTGTCAGCGACAACACGGTTAGCTGAGCGCTCTGTCCAAACGAGCCCGACGAAGGCTCGCTCGACCAACCGTTGGGTCAGCTGAGCTTGGGGCGCATGGCGGCGGTGGCCTTGATCATGCCAACATCGAGCCCGCGAACGTTGCGGATCACCTGCACCGCGAAGCGCTTGAGCACATGTTCCTGCTCGGCGTCCGGATCGGCGATGGCGAGCAGCAAGGTCGCGACCATGGCGTGTGACGCCATCATATTGCCGTCGTCGACCTTGAGCGCGTAGCCCCATCCCTTGTTGCGGATGGCGCCGCATTGAACGCCCTCGGCGCCACCCTTCTGAAAGAGGCGGCCGCCAAAGGCGCGCATCACGTCGGAATCGAGGCTGCCGGTGCCACCAACCAGTTCGGGATGCGAGGTCGCGGCATCGAAGATACGCTTGGCGCCCGCCGCGAAATCATCGGGTAGTCCCTCCCCCGTGGCCATGCGGGCGAAGCCCGAAGCAAAATCGTGCAATGGCGCGGCCCAGGTCGGAATCGAACAGCCGTCGGTACCGCTGCGCTCGACGTCGAGCGGCTCATGCAAGACCGTCTCGATCCCCGAGCGAACCTCGACCTGAACCGGATGATCGCGGTCGACATAGTGCGCGGTGGGCACCCCCAGCGCCTTGGCAACGGCCAGCATGCCGGAGTGTTTGCCCGAGCAGTTGTTATGAACCGACGACGGCGCCTGCCCGCTGTCGCGCAACTTGTCGCGCGCCACGGCCAAAGTCGGAGCATGAGCCCCGCATTCGAGGTCGGAGATGCCGAGGCCGATATGGTTCAGGAAAGACGTGACGCCGGCGACATGGAAGTCCTCGCCCTGGTGGCTGGCGCAGGCCAGCGCGAGCTCCTCGTCAGTCAGCCGAAACTTCTCGATGGCTCCAGAGGTGACCAGGGCCAGTGCCTGCATCGACTTGACCGCCGAGCGGGGGAAAATCGGTCGCTCGATATCACCGGCAGACGCGATCACATTGCCTTGAGCGTCGGCGACAACGAAGGCGCCACGATGCCGGTTCTCGACCCAGGTGCCGCGCGTCGTCTCGGCGAGGATGGGATTGGCGTCCATGAAAAAATCGGCCTCCGTGTTGCCTTGGAGGGACAACAGGAGGCCGGCAAAGTCAAGAAGAGGAGGTCGGGGTAGGCACGTGCATGGGACCGGCTGGGGAGCCGGGGGAGGAAACTTACTTGCGCGGGGCGAGCTGGAGGCTGAGCACGTCGTAGGAAGGTCCGATGAGCTCCGAGCCGGCTTTCACGTTGCCCTTGCCGGCGAGAGCCGGCTGGATGGCGAAGGCGCCGGCGCCGACGATGATGATGCCGGCAAGGATGCCGATCAGCAGCTTTTCGTGGTTCCTGGTCATCTCAATCTCCCCGTGCGGGTGAATTTCGTTGTGGCGGTTCTAGGCGCCGGCAACTGAAGTAACGGTGAGGCGTGCATTCAGTTTCCGTTCATTAGACGACGCCGGTCTGCTGCTCCTTAGGTTGCCTGGGCGGGCGGGCGGTGAAATGATTTGGATCAAAGGAGCGAAATCATGACGAAAGTGATCGTAACCGGCGGCAGCGGGAAACTGGGCCGCGCCGTGCTCAAGGACCTCGTGGCGAACGGCTATGAGGTGCTCAACATCGACCAGATATTGCCGCGCGAGCCGATCGTTCCGACGGTGCGGATCGACCTCACGAACTTCGGCGAAGTTGCGGCAGCGATCCTGAGCGGCGTTGACGAGCGCAAAGGTCCGTTCGATGCGGTGGTGCATCTCGCGGCGATTCCGGCGCCCGGCCTGTTCGCCAATGCACGCACCTTCGCCAACAATGTGCCGTCGACCTACAATGTGTTCGAGGCGGCGCGGCTCGCCAAAATCAAGACCGTGGTGTTCGCGTCGAGCGAGACGGTGCTCGGCCTGCCGTTCGACACGCCTCCCCCCTACGCTCCGGTCGACGAGGAGTACTACCCGCGACCCGAAAGCGCCTACTCTCTCGGCAAGCTGGTGGACGAGACGGTGGCGCGGCAATTCGCACGCTGGGATCCAGAACTGAAGATCGCCGGACTCAGGTTCTCGAACGTGATGGATGTCGAGGACTACAAGGCGTTCCCGAGCTTCGATTCCGACCCAAAGAAGCGGAAATGGAACCTCTGGGGCTACATCGACGCACGTGACGGCGCACAGGCGGTCCGCAAGGCGATCGAAGCAGAGTTCAGGGGCTTCGAGGCCTTCATCATCGCAAACGCCGATACGGTGATGAGCCGCGCCAACGCCTCGCTGATGGCGGAGGTGTTCCCTGGCGTCGAGACCAAGCCCTCGATGTCAGCGACGGGTACGCTTCTGTCGATCGAGAAGGCGAAGCGGATGCTGGACTACAACCCGCAGCACAGCTGGCGCAATCACGTCTGAAGGCGGCTGTAGTCGGTTCGATACCAGTCAACGACAGCGGCAACGCCTTGTGTGATCGACGTTGCCGGTGCCTGACCGATCAGTGCGCGAAGCAGCGAGACGTCCGCCTCGGTGGCAGAGACGTCGCCCGCCTGCATCGGTAATAGGGTCTTGATGGCGGTCCTGCCGAGGGCAAACTCGAGAGCGGCGATAAACTCGGCCAGCGGCTTCGGTGCGCCGCCAGCGATGTTGACAACGCGCCAAGGGGCGGCCGGCGACAGCGTGTCGTGGGCGTGCGCTGGCATGCCGAAGGGGGGCTTGCCAGAGAGGCGGATCACGGCTTCGACCACATCGGCAATATAGGTAAAGTCGCGCGACATGCGACCCTCCCCGTAGACCTCGATCGGACGGCCATTGGAGATGGCGTCGACGAACTTGAAGGCAGCCATGTCGGGGCGGCCCCATGGTCCGTAGACAGTGAAGAGGCGGAGGCAGGTCGTCGGAATCCCGAACAGCGACGCATAAGAATGGGTGAGCGCTTCGGCACCGCGCTTGGTCGCTGCGTAGATCGACAGGGGGTAGTCGGTGCGATCGATCTCGACGAACGGTCCGGGAGGATGGGCGCCGTAGACCGAACTCGTGGACGCCACGAGCAGATGGGCCGGTGGATGCGCCCGCAGCGCCTCAAGCAAATTGAACGTGCCGTCGAGATTACCCGACACATAACTCTGCGGATGATCGATGCTGTAGCGGACGCCCGCCTGGGCCGCGAAGTGCAGTACAAGGTCGGGCTTGAAGTCGCTCACCACGGCGCGAACTAGATCGGCATTTTCGAGCATACCGGTGACGGCCCGAAACCTTGGCGACGAGGCAAGGATGGCCTGGCGAGCGTGCTTCAGGCGGACGTCGTAATAGTCCGTCAGGCCATCAAGACCGACGACGTCGTGGCCATCCGCCAGGGCTTTCCTGGCCAAATGGAAACCTATGAACCCTGCCGAACCGGTGATCAGCGTGCGCAAGCGTGGCTCCCCATCGCCTCAGACCTAACAGTCGGAGGCGACGACCGACAACCGTGCAAGCAATCGCACAGAGGCGTTTGAATGGCTGGGGCGCTAGGATTCGAACCTAGGAATGGCGGTACCAAAAACCGCTGCCTTACCACTTGGCGACGCCCCAACGGCGCGGTTCCTACA
>Ga0207657_10003679_pt1 | contig 16310 bp, 8 predicted proteins | sample KBSC33metaG_FD_184316 | JGI IMG/M metagenome (GOLD analysis project Ga0207657, IMG submission 184316) | Corn rhizosphere microbial communities from Kellogg Biological Station, Michigan, USA - KBS C3-3 metaG (SPAdes) (version 2) | ecosystem: Host-associated > Plants > Roots > Rhizosphere > Soil ... | reverse complement strand
CAAGCTCCTCGGCCGCTGCGCTGGCAATGCCGAGCAGAAGCGTGCCGACAGGTGTCGCGGACAACGGCTTGCCGGCGCTGTCGTCCGCCTCGATGCCCCACCGTGCCAAAAGTGCCGAGACGCGCGTCGCGAGCTGGCGATCGGGGGTGATCAGCGCCGCCATCTTGGCCGGCGTTTCGAGGGCCTCCCGGAGCGCCAGCGCGATCGCCTGTGCTTCGGCCGCCGGGTCGGGTAGCTCCGCGAGGCGGATTCCGCCGAGGCGGCGCTCCGCCGGCTTCAGCGTCTCCCATTTGTGCGAGAACTCGGCCGCAGCCATCGCATTCGCGACCGCTCGCCCACGCGCCGACGACGAGGCGAGGTCGCCCGAGCGGCGCCACGTCCGGACCTCCCCGCGCGCGACGCCGAGACGATCCAGCAGCAGCTTCAAGTGAAATTGCGGGTGGGTCGCGTCGCCGCGGCCATTGTCGTCCGGGCCGAGCGCGTCCCATTCCTCGTCCGGAAAAATATTGGCAAGCCACAACCCCGGGAGGACAACCATGCCTTCCGGCATCCGCGCCACTCGCGACACCAGCGCCGCCACCGCGGGTGCCGCCGTCGTGATGCCTGCAGCAACCGTGAACCCCGGCGGCGGCGCTTGCTTCCAGCGCTCGGCAAGGGCGCAGAGCAGCCGATTTCGCCGCTCGGCCAGGTCGATTGCGCCCTGTGCGGCAAGGATTTGCGGCCAGTTTTCGTAAATCAGCTGCAGTTTCGCGAGCGATTTCTCCCAATGTCGGGCTAAATCGCTCGTTTCCGCAACCGCTTCGCGCAACTTGGTCGGCGGCACCTCCTCTACCAGCAGCGCATCGAGGGTCCGGGCGAGGTCCGCCGCCATCCGCAAGTCTTCCGGCGCCCCTTCCCCTCCGACCAGTGCGGCCAGTCGCAGTAGCCGCTCCATCGGGCCAATCGCCGGCGGCACCGGTTCATCGATTGCGTCGAGCGAACCGCCGATCCGCTCATCGAGCTCGGGATCGCCGACGGGGATCAGCCGCGGCAGCAGCAGGCCGCTCCCGCTTTGCCTGACGAAAGCCTCGGTCACTGCTCGGACCGCACGATTGTTGGGAAGCAGGATCCGCCCTTGTGCGAGCCCCAGCGAATCCCGGCCGAACGTGGCAATCAGCCCCGCGGCAAGCGCGTCGGCGAACGAACGGTGCGACGGGATGGTGAAGACCGCGGGGCGGTCAGGCATTCTCGAGCGCCGCTTCCGTCAGCGGGATCGACTGCGGCGTGCCGACATCGAACCAAAGCCCCTGGTGAACGGCGCCAAAGGCTCGTCCCTGCTCGATCGCCCGGTCCCACAGAATATTGGTCGAGAACGGCCCCTCCGGCGCATCAGTCAAAAGCCGCTTGGAGACCATCTGGATACCCGTAAACACGAATGGCGCCACATGGCTGCGCTCGCGGCGTCGAATGCGCCCAGCGCGATCCATGTGGAAGTCCCCCATGCCTTTGTGATTGAGCGCGCGCGCCTGCGGGACGAGGAGCAGGAGGGCGTCCATCTTGCTGTCGTCCCATTGCGACGCAAGCAGCTTGATCGTGTCGGCAGGCCCGTCGATCCAGAGATTATCGCTGTTCAACGCGAGGAACGGATCGTTGTCGATGAGCGGCGCTGCTTTCACCAGCCCGCCACCAGTCTCCATCAACAGGCCGCGTTCGTCGGAGATGACGACCTCCAGACCGTGCGCTCGAGCTAGATGGGCTTCAAGCGCGTCCGCAAGGTAGTGCACGTTCACGACGACCTTCTTGACCCCAGCGGTTCGAAGCTTTTCGAGCACATGGTCGAGCAGCGCCTTGCCACCAACCTCGATCAGCGGCTTGGGCTTGGTAGCGGTGAGCGGCCGCATTCTCTTGCCGAGGCCCGCGGCCATGATCATCGCTGTCGCCGGAACTCTCGCCGGGACCTCGGCGCGAAGCCGCAGCGCTCGTTTCGCAATGCTCACGCGGCCTCTTTCCACGGCTCGCGGCGGAACTCCGGACCGACATTCGCATCGAACCAGTCCCGCACGGGCTTCAAGTGCGGCCGAGCGAGATCACGCTCAAGCAAGCCCCACATGCGCGGCTGAAAGCGGCGATATCCGGGCTTGTTGTCGCGCTTCCACAAGCGGGTGAAGACACCAAGGATGCGCGTATTGCGTTGAGCGGCGAGCGCCCAATAAGCGCGCTCGAAGGCCTCGCCGTGGCCGGTCGCGGCCACGTAACGGTCAATCATCGCCCGCTCGACCTCTTCGGGGACATCCCTCCTCGCATCCTCGAGCACGGAGGCCAGGTCGTAAGCCGGGTGGCCGGCAAGTGCGTCCTGGAAGTCGAGCAGCCCGAAATGCGCCACGCCTTCACGGCCTTCGACGAGCATGATGTTTTCGGCATGATAGTCGCGAAGCACGGTGACCGGTCCCAGGCCGTCATTCGCAACGGGTTCAAGGACTTGCGTCCAGGCGCTGCGATATCCTTCGAGGTCAGCTTCAGCGCCGACCGCGGGGCAGTACCAGTCGGTGAAAAGTGTCAGCTCTTCGAGCCATTGCTCCAGTCCATGCGGGTTGAGGCCGGCCATGGGTGGACGCGCATGGAGGTGCACCAGCACATCGGTCGCCAGTTGATATAGCTCGCGCTCCCGCGCCGGATCGGTGTCGAGCGTCTCGCGCAGACGCGAGTTGCCGAAATCGCCAAGGAGAAGGAGCCCTTTTTCCAAATCGCGCGCGAGGATCTCGGGCGCGCTTAGGCCGGTGCCGATCAGCCATTCGGCGACGGCGATGAATGGCCGGGGATCCTCGTGGGGCGGCGGTGCATCCATCAGGACGGCGCTGCGTCCCTCATGAACGACCCGAAAATAGCGGCGGAACGACGCATCGCCTGCAAGCGGCAGGATTTCTGCGCCCGCCCAACCGCAAGCGGCTAGAAAATCAGGCGCATGCAGCGGCGGTTTCATCGGGGTAAGGTCACGCGGGAGGCCATCGTCCCTCCCATGACGGGGGGACCTTCGCTGTCAAGATTCTCTCGCCGTCCTGCGCAAAATCCAGCGCCAGGCGGAGCGCTTCAGGCCAGGCCCGCTCCCCAGCCCGCTCCGGCCACTCGACCAGCAGGACCGCATCCGCGGCGGCGTCGAGGCCGAGCTCGTCGAGCTCCGATATATCCTCGATACGGTAGAGATCGACGTGCCACACAGCGGGGTTCAAATCGTCATAGGGCTGAACGATCGCGAAGCTCGGACTCGGGACCTCGCCTGCGTGGCCGAGTGCTGAAAGGAAGCCGCGGGCCAGTGCCGTCTTCCCGACACCCAGGGGGCCTGACAGCGCGATCACGTCACCGCCCTTCGCTCTCCGCGCCAGCGCCGCCCCGGCCGCGGCGGTATCGCTCTCGCTGATCAGGATCATCGACTGCCGCGCGGGATCGTCAATGTGACGGTCGTGCCTTTTCCCTTCTCGGAATACAGCTCGACGGTTCCACCATGAGCCTCGATGAACTGCCGGGTCAGCGGCAAACCAAGACCCAGAGCAGCCTCACCACGGACGCCCGCTTCGGCGACGCGGTCGAAACGATCGAACACTCGCGGCAGATCTTCCGAGTTGATACCCGGTCCGTTGTCGCTGATCCGAATTACAGCCTGCTTCTTGTCGCCGTCTGCGGAAAGGGAGATTCGACCCTTCCGGTCGGTGTAGGCGATTGCGTTCTGAAGCACGTGCTCGATCGATTCCCGCAACCGCCGTGCGTCGCCAAACGCGTGGCCGGCACCGGGCGCGATCTCGACGTCCAGCTTCTGCGACTTTTCCCCCGCCCTCGGCTTCGCCGTTTCTACGGCGGCGCGGCACACCCCACCGATGTCCACGCGTTCCTTTTCCAGCGCGACACCACGGGTGTCGCCGGTGGTCAGGTCGAGCACGTCGTTGATGAGCTTGGACAGGCGGTCCACCGACTCCAGGATGGCGCTAACATAGTCCCGGCCCTTCGCGCTCAGCTCACCGGCATAGCCGCCGCTGAGCAGCTCGGCGAAGCCGCCAATCGAGGTCAGCGGGGTCCGCAACTCGTAGCTCATGTTCGCGACGAAATCGGTCTTCACCCGGTCCGCCTCCTCGAGAGCAGTGGCGCGTTCGCGAAGCGCAGCCTCGATCCGCGTAGAGTCGGTCACGTCGACCATGGTCAGAAGCACGTTCCCGTCCGGCAGCGGCACCGCGGCGAACTGGAAATGCCTTCCGTCGGTCATGGAGATCCGCCCTGTCGAGGACTGCCGCTCATTGGTCGTCTGGCGGACCATTTCCCGGATCTGCGCAGCCGCGGTGGGGTTGACCAGCTTGCGCGCCATTGCGGGCACCAACTCGTCGACGCGGGGATGGCTCGCCAGCCACTCCTCATCCAGCTCCCAATCGTCAAGGAAGCGTCGATTCCAGGTGTAGAGGCGCCCGTCGCTGGCGAAGACGCTGATCGCCTCATAGAGATTGTCAAAGGTCGCAGCCCGGACGCGAAGCAGGGTGTCCCGCGCAGATGCCAACCGCAGCTGCTCGGTCCGATCTTCGAGGAAAAGCCTGAGGCCGCCGTCGGGCAGTGGCTGCGCGACGACCCGGATGTGATCGCCGGCCGGAAGCATCCACTCTTCCTCGACGACTTCCTCGGGGCTGGTGAACCAGCCTCGTCGCTCCTCCTTCCAGGCAGGAAAGTCGCGCGTTTCCGGCAAGCGCTGCTCATCCCGCATCCGCTCGAGGACCCGATCGAATTCGGGCCGCTCGGCGAGCCAGTCCGGGTCGAGCTTGGCCATCGCAGCGAAGGGCCGATTGAAAAAGCTCAGTGCCCGGTCGGCATCGAACTGAGCTGTGCCGGCGGTCATTCGATCGGCCAGCTCGCGCTGGGATTCGATGTGCCTGGCAAGCTCCGCTCGAGCTTCCTCGAGATCCTGAACGTCGAGCGCGAAGCCGGCGACCGCGCCGGTCGAGAGCGGCACATCGACGATCCGCAGCATCCGCCGCTCACCGCGGATAATCGCCGGCTGCATGCGCGAGACGACGCGGCTGGTCGCTTGCGCCTCCCGCGCCCTCGCCAGGGCACTATCGTCGCCTTCGGCATCGATGAGCTCGGCGCCGCGCTCGATCACCTCAGAGGCATCGCGTCCCTCGACGGCGTGCACGAAGGCGCTGTTCACGAGACCGAGCTTCAGATCGGGGCCCCGATACCACATTGGAAAGGGGGCGGCTTCGATCACCTGCGTCAGCGAGTTCACCGCAGCTTCGGTCTGCCTCACCCGCAACGCGAGTTTGGCGCGTTCCTCTTCGGCAGCGCTGACATCAACGAACCATAAGAGGAGCGAGCCTGGAGGTTCGCCCGGCGGCGCTGGGCCCCCACGGACGTCGAACACCCGGCCCGTCGCCTGGGCCGTGACGTTGCACGAGAAACGAGAGGCCGACGCGCGGGCCATGTCGATCATTGCGCGAAAGGTCTGGAGATCGTCGGCGGCAATGCCGGCGTCGTCGGTCGTAAACTCCGCGAGGGTCCTTGGTGAAGCCTTGAACCCCAGCTCGCGAACGAGTCGCTCGTCGACCTCGATGCGGTCGTCCGGCCGGACCAGTAGCGGGCGCGATGGCATGAGGTCCAGCAGGCGCGCATTGGCGCGTGCGGTGTCGATCATGCCTTGGGCCAGCCGATAGCGGCGAGCGGCGAGGACGGCGACTGTCGCAGCCAGGGCGAGCCAAAGCAGCGCAAGCGCGCCGACCGCCAGACTTCCAACGCTGAACGCCCCCATGACGCGCAGTCATAAGCCCAAGACCATCAAAGGGAAGGCCGCTGCAGCAGCGGAAGCCAGCAGCCCCCATCAGCCAATGTCACGATTTTGTGGCGTGACATTAAAGTGACAGGTCGCCCGAAAAACTGAACGACAAATGTACCGGCTGTTGCAGTGGGGGGCGAGATGAGGAACTCAACCGGAATCCACTGGGGACTTAGGGGATTCCAAAACCGTGACCAACCGCAATCTGCTGGCCGCTACGGCCCTTCAAACCGGCGCACTCTTTATGGCCGCTTCGGCAACGCCCGCGAACGCCGCGGCAGCGCAGGTCCAGGCGCAAACCGCAACGCCGGTGACGACCGTCACGCAAGGCGACGTTCAAACGACCAATTCAACCAATCCTGCCGACATCGCCCGGGCGAACGCCGCATCGGGCACGAAATCTGAAGCCGCCATCACGGTCACCGGATCGCGTATTCGCCGTCCCAACCTTGAGTCGGTCGTCCCCGTGACCTCAGTCCAGGGCGAGCAGTTCTTCCAGCGCGGCAGCGCCGACATCGGCGAGGCTCTCAACGACCTGCCGCAGCTGCGCAGCACCTTCGCTCAGCAGAACCCGGGCCTCGGCATCGGTATCGCGGGTCTGAACCTGCTCGACCTTCGCGGCCTTTCGCCGAAGCGCACCCTGGTGCTGGTCAACGGCCGGCGCCACATCGCGGCGGACATTCTGTCGAGTGCCTCGGTTCCGGACGTCAACACGATACCCAGCGACCTGATCGAGCGAGTCGACGTCGTAACGGGCGGCAACTCGGCCGTGTACGGTTCGGACGCCATCGCCGGTGTCGTCAACTTCATCCTCAAGCGCGATTTCGACGGCGTGCAGGTCCGTGTTCACGGGTCCGAACCGGCGGCCGGATTCGGAACGGCCTATTTCGGCTCGATCATGGCCGGCAAGAATTTCGCCGGCGGCCGTGGCAACATCACGCTTCAGGCCGAGTACAACCATGAGCAGCGCGTATTCGGGTCGGACATTCCGTGGCTCCGGACGGTCAACGGCTTCATCGTCTCCGACGTCGACGCAGGTTTGGCTGCCGACGCGCACGCCAATGATTTCTTCCCGGACAACACTTTCGTCAGGGATATTCGCAGCGCGGGCATCAGCCCCTATGGCGTTGTATTCATTCAAAACCCGAGCACCAATGCGCTCTGCGGCACCGGTCTCGGCGGCACCAACGGTGCGCCCTCACCGATCGGCGTTACGCCGGCGAACAACGGCGTTCCGTACAATTGTAACTATATCTTCCTTCCCGACGGCAGCATGGCCCTCCAGACCGGTACACGCGTCGGAACCGGCGCGGCCGGTACCTTCATCGGCGGCAACGGCCCGACGACGCGCGAAGGCCAGCAGCTGTCGATCTTCCCGGAGAACAAGCGCATCAACCTGAACATGCTCGCGCATTATGATGTGAGCGATGCGTTCCAACCCTTCGTCGAGGCCAAGTGGGTCAAGCTTGAGACCAGCGGCAACAACGCCGGTCCGGGCTTTATCAACTCGACCGGAACGTTCGACTTCCGTGAGCGCATCCGTCTCGACAACCCGTTCCTGAGCCCGGCGCAGCGCACGACGCTCGCCAATGCGATCCTGACTTCCGGCTGCAACACCGCCCGCGGATCAACCTGCAACGTGGCTGGACTAACCAGTTCGACTACCCGCAGCTTCTTTGCCCAGTCGATTTTCGGCAGCGGCGCGACGGCATTCTGCACCGCCAATCCGACTGATGCGCGCTGCCAGGGTAGCGGCGGTCCGCTCAATGCCTTTGACCAGTCGTTGGTGAATTCGGGTGCCTATCGCGTTGCTACTGGACGCAACATGATCGACGCCGGCCTTCGCGATGAGCATTTTACCCGCGATACGTGGCGCGTGGTTGGGGGTGCGAAGGGAAGCTTCAACACCGACTGGAGCTACGAAATCTCGGCCAACTATGGCCAGTTCAAACAGACGACGAACACCACGGGCTTCTACGACCGGCAACGGCTCATGCTGTCGCTGGACGCGGCCCGGGACCCTGTCTCGGGTACGATCAAGTGCCGGTCGCAGATCGCCGGCCAGGATCCGAGCGCCTATCTGCCCTATCAATATTCTCCGACGGATCCCCGCGCAGCGCTTGCTGCGGCCAAGCTTGCCGCCGACATCGCGGCCTGCGTGCCCTACAATCCGTTCGGACAAGCCGACAACACCGCGGCCGCGCGCTACTTCGGAACCAACGAGTTCAAGCATGCCAAGATGACGCAGTTCGACGTCCTCGGCTTCGTCAACGGCGATTTGAGCCAGCTGTTCGAGCTTCCGGGCGGGCCGATCGGCTTCGTGCTTGGCGGCGAGTATCGGCGCGAGACGGCCTTCTACCACGAAGATCCGTTCGTCCTCACCGACCAGACCAACGACGTGGACGTCGGCAATTTCGATCCGCCGGCCTTCCACGTCGCGGAAGCCTTTGCCGAGCTCAACGTGCCGATCCTGAAGGACATGCCGTTCTTCCATGAGCTGACTGTCAGCGGTGCCGGCCGTTACTCACGCTACAAGGCGCCGATCAAGGGCGTATGGACTTATAACTTTGGCGGTGAGTGGGCGCCCATCCGCGACATCCGTTTCCGCGGCAACTTCGGTAAGGCCGTCCGCGCTCCGAACCTCTCTGAAACGGGCTTCCCGGTCGTCCCGAACTTCTCTCCGACGTTCGAGGATCCATGCAGCGCGAACCGGATCAGCACGAACCCCGTCCGGCAGGCAGCTTGTACCGCTGAACTCGGAGCCCTTCTCGGAGGTATCAGGAACGGACCGTACTCGCTGGGCATCAACAGCGGCGCCAACCCGAACCTCCTGCCGGAAGTCTCCTACTCGTTGACCTTGGGCACGGTGGTCCAGCCGCGCTTCATCCCGAACCTCTCGGTCAGCGTCGACTGGTACAGGATCAACGTGAAGGGCGTTATCGCGAACGTCACGGCGCAGCAGATCGTCAACAATTGCTACGATCTTCCGGCTGGCAATAGCTTCTGCAGCCTCTTCCAGCGTGTGCCGGCCGGCCAGACGGGTTCACAGGGCGAGACTCAGGGGAACGTCGTATTCGGCGTGACCCAGGCTCCGGTGAACTACGCCCGCCGTATTCGTAAGGGTATCGACGTCAGCGCGAACTATCGTACGCGTTTCTCGTCCAACGTAGTGCTGGATACCGGGCTGATCTACTCGCACGGCATCCAGAACAGCAACTTCGAGCTGGTCTCGAACCCTGCATTCGAGAATCGGCTCCTGGGTGAGATCGGCGATCCGGTGGACGAGGCGCGGTTCGATGCCGACCTGAAGGTTGGTCACGTCACCTTCGGATACAACATGCACTTCATCGGCAAGATGTTCATCAACTTCGCCGAGGATCAGATCATCATGCCGTCTGGCTGCACGACCTTCGGCAATCCGAACACCTGCCCGCCGCTTAACGCCGACGTTGCCTCGCAACTTAAGACGCCGGCGGTCACGTATCACGGATTTAGGGTCCAGTGGGACACCGGGCCGGCGTTCAACAGGTTGAAGAACATCCAGGTCTACGCCGGTGTCGACAACGTGCTCGACCGCCACGCGCCGTTCGGGCTTGCAGCGACCGGGGCCGGCCCCATCGCGGCTGGCAGCGGAGCGATCTACGACGCGCTCGGCCGGAAGTTCTACGGTGGCATCAAGGTCCGCTACTAGAGCTGCTTGAGCAGCTTAAAACTCAGAGCCGGGAGGAAACTCCCGGCTCTTTTTTTGTCGCACTGGAATCCCCTCGCCTCTCCTGCCAAACCGGCAAGGTGAACAACGCCATCGACCGCGCACATGAGCGCCTCGACCGGGGCGACGTGCAAGGTGCCGCACGTCTCCTCAAGCGCGCCGAGGAGTCCGGCGACGCCGACGCTGCGCGGGAACTTGCGTCCTGGCTGCTCGAGGGGCGACTCCTGCGCCGGAATCTGGCGGAGGCGCGCATCTATTTTCAGCGCGCGGCCGACCTTGGCGATGAGCGATCGGCGGAAATCGTCCGGGCCTTTATCGCTGGAGGCGTCGGCGGACCTGCCGATTGGCCCAGATCGCTCGAGCTGCTGCGCGACGCCGCCCGCCGCAATGCCGCCGCGCGCGAGCAGCTAGCGCTGATCAATAAGATGGCGCTCGGACCAGACGGCAATCCGGAGAGCGCATTTCAATCGGAGGCGCTTTCGGAGAGCCCCGAAGTTCGCCTGTTCCGGGGCTTTTTCAGCGACGAGGAATGCAAATTCCTGATCGAGTCTGCACGCCCTGCCCTCCGGCCGAGCTTTGTCATCGATCCCTACTCGGGCCGCGAAATCCCAAATCCGATCCGCACGTCGCGCGGGGTCGGTTTTCCCTTCGTCGACGAAAACCCGGCCATCAATGCGCTCAACCGGCGCATCGCCGCCGCCACCTCGACCGATGTTCGCGCGGGCGAACCCATGCAGGTTCTCAGCTATGCGCCGGGGCAGCAATATCGCGAGCATAGCGACGCGCTTCCCAATGTCGCTGCCGACCAGCAACGCGTCCTTACCTTTCTCGTCTACCTCGACGATGATTATGAAGGGGGCGAGACGGCCTTCCCCGCGATCGGCCTCAACGTCCGCGGCGGCATTGGCGACGGGCTGATGTTCCGCAATGCTGCAGCCGACGGGACGCCCGATGGGCGCGCGATCCACGCCGGACTGCCGGTCACCCGGGGTGTGAAGCATGTCGCCTCGCGCTGGATCCGCGCGCAGGCTCTCAAGCTGGAGTAGAGTCGCCGAGCCAACGGAAAGGAAGTGCTCCGCGCCCTATTCGAACGTCGGCTTTCCGACATTTAGCTTAACCGCCAAGGTACCCGAAGGACCGTGACATATCGGTAACAGTGACCAAATACTTTTACCGATTGACCAAGAACTATTGCCCTTCACCCCGATGTTCATGAACAACATGTCACGATCTCACCTAACTTTCGATAGGCCCGCGACATGTCCAAATCCCGCTTCTTCAGTGGCACCGCTCTTTCCACGTTTGCCGCACTCAGCCTCGTAGCTGTCACCGCGACACCGGCCTTTGCGCAGGAAACGCCGGAGGAGAAAGCAAAGAATCCGCCCGAGTCGCTGCAGACGGAGCCGGAGATCGAGTCAGGCAAGAAGGCCACGGCGACAGCTCAAGGCGCGAGCACCGCGAGCCCCGCTGGCGGCGGCTCGTCAATCGTCGTTACGGGCAGCCGCATCAAGCGGCCGAACCTCGAGTCGGCCGTGCCGATCACTTCGGTCGGCGGTCAGGAATTCTTCGAGACTGGCCGTACGTCGGTCGGCGACACGCTGAATGAGCTTCCGATGCTGGCGAGCACCTTCTCCCAGTCGAACTCGACTCGCTTCCTTGGCACCGCAGGCCTGAACCTTCTGGACCTTCGCGGCCTCGGCACGGCCCGTACGCTGGTCCTGGTCAACGGCCGCCGGCACGTCGGCGGCGACGCCCTCGGCGCCGGCCCATCGGTCGACATAAACACGATCCCCGCGGACCTCATCGAACGTGTCGACGTCGTCACAGGCGGCAGCTCGGCCGTTTACGGTTCCGACGCGATCGCGGGCGTCGTCAACTTCATCCTGAAGAAGGACTTCTCGGGGCTTCAAATCCGCGGCTTCGCCGGCGTCACCAAGTACGGGGACCTCGGCAACCAGTTCGGGTCCATTCTTGCCGGCAAGAACTTCGACGACGGCCGCGGAAACGTGGCCTTTAACTTCGAATATTCACACCAGGGCGATGCTTACGCGTCGAATCGGCCTAATCTTCGCGTTAACTCGGCCTTTGTCCGCGTCGACAGCGACGCTGGCGTCGCCGGCAACAGCGACGGCGTTCCGGACAACGTCTGGGTCCAGGACCGGCGTTTCGCCGTGTTCAATAATGGCGGCGACTTCTTCGGGGCAAATGGACCTTGGTTCCAAGGGGTGACCCAGAACCGCCTCCAGTCGTACCTGTTCTTGCCGGACGGCACGCTGGTTCCGCAGACTGGAACATTCGTAACGCCGAACGGGCTCTCCGGCTTCAACACCATTCTGACTGGTGGCAATGGCAACAACGGTCGCGAGGGGACCCAACTGATCCTTTCGCCGATCCTCGATCGGTACAGCGCGAACTTGCTCGCGCACTACACGGTCAGCGATGCTTTTGAGCCCTTCCTGGAAGCCAAGTTTTCGCGCACGGATTCCCGCGGCAGCACGTCGGCGCCGTTCTTCACTGGTGGCCTGGCCTACTTCGGCGGTCTCGTGACCGGTTCCCCAAGGGAGATTTTCCTTACCACCAACCCATTCCTGACGACGCAGGCGGCCAACCTCATCCGCAATAACTTCGGGGACGTCCACGGAGATCTGAACGGAAATCACTATCTAGACCCGTCGGAATATTACGCGAGCAACGGCATTCCTGATTCCGACGAGTTCGGCTTTAACTTCAGCCGCACCGTCACCGACTTCGGGAACCGCGACGAGATCGCCCGCCGCGACACGTATCGCGTGGTGCTCGGCACGCGCGGCACCTTCAACGACGACTGGAACTACGAAATCTCTGCCAACTACGGCAAGTTCAACATGCACACGACCATAACGGGCAACGTGAATCTCCAGCGCTACCTGCTGGCGATCGACGCGGTCCGCGACCCTAGCGGAAACATTGTATGCAGGTCGAAGATCGATCCGTCGGCGGCAATTCCCTATGAATTCCCGACCACGGGCTTCGAAGCCTTTGCTGCCTCCCAGCTCGCCAATGACGTCGCACAGTGCGTGCCCGTCAACCTGTTTGGTGAAGGCAACGTCAGCCAGGCAGCGAAGGACTATATCCTGCAGGATGTGAGGAACACCGGCCGCGCAAGCCAGTTCGATCTCACGGGCTTTGTCTCCGGCAACACTCGTAAGTTCTTCAACCTGCCCGGCGGTCCGCTCGACTTCGTGCTCGGCGCCGAATATCGCGCAGAGAAGATGACGTACCGGCAGGACCCGCTCATCCGGTCCGGCCTCACCTTCTACAACGGCATCGGCACCTTTTCGGCACCGGCGAACATCGTGAAGGAAGCCTTTGGCGAGCTTCGGATCCCGATCCTCAAGGACGTGCCATTCTTCCGCGAACTGACCGTAACCGGTGCGGCGCGCGTGTCGGACTACAAGCTCGGCCGCACGGGCACCGTCTGGGCCTATAACGCCGAGGCGCAATGGTCGCCGGTCCGCGACATCCGCTTCCGCGGTGCTTACGGGCGAGCGGTCCGCGCTCCGAACCTCGGTGAGCTGTTCTTCCCGCTGTCGCAGAACTTCGCGCCAGGGTTCCAGGATCCATGCGCTCTAACAAACCGCAATTCGGGCAGCGCGAATCGCGCGGCGAACTGCCTCGCCGCTGGCGTCCCGGCGAACTTCAACTACCAGTACGCATCGTCGCTACAGCTGCAGTCCGGAGGCAATCCGAACCTCGAGGCCGAGAAGTCGGATTCGATCACGATCGGCGGCATTATCCAGCCGCGCTTCCTGCCCGGCTTCTCGATGTCGGCTGACTATTTCAACATCAAGGTCAAGAACACGATCAACTCACCGACGGTCCAGCAGATCGTCAACGCCTGCTATGACCTGCCGAGCATCAACAACCAGTTCTGTGCTACTTTCCAGAGGAACCCAGGGCCGACCAACGGTCCACACCAGGAGATTCCTGGGCGCATCCTCGAAGGCAGCCTGCAGCAGACGCCGTTCAACTATGCGGCGCTGAAGGTGCGCGGCATTGACGTCGACCTCGCCTATCGCAAGCGGATCGGCCGGCTTGGCATGCTCGATGCGAAGTTCAACTTCACGCACTACTTCCAGCAGGACCAGTTCCTCGATCCGACCAATCCGGGCCGGGCTGATCGGTACATGAGCGAGTTGGGATCGCCCCAGAACAAGGCTCTGTTCAACGCCGACTTCAAGACGGGTCCAGTCACAATCGGCTACAAGCTGCAATACCTGGATCATATGCTGACGTTCCGGTTCGAGGACTTCTTCCCCGAGCAGGGCCGTCCTGCGGAGAACCCGGACGTTGCAGCTATCAAGTGGTATCACAGCCGCTGGTATCACAACGCCCGTGTCGGCATCGACGTGGGGCCGAAGTATAATTTCTACATGGGTATTGATAACCTGACCAACGCCTTGCCGCCTCTAGGCCTGACCGGCGTCGGCGGTGGCAGCGGTATCTACGACAACCGCGGACGCTTCTACTACGCGGGCTTCACCGCGAAGCTGTAGTCCACATCCATCTAGCGGAAACTTGGGGCGGGAAGAGCAAATCTTCCCGCCCTTTCTTTAGGAGCATGGAGCTTGGTCAGGTTTGCCGGGCTCGAACCCTGAGCCTATCTGAGTTGGATTGTGAACACCGCCCCACATTTTGCACCATTGGAGGTCGCGCTCGCCAACGGGCGCAGACTGCTTGCGAGCGAGCCGGAAGCCGCCGCCGAGCAGGCGCGCGAGATACTGTCAAAGAACGGACAGAACCGCGAGGCGCTGCGGCTGCTGGGCCGCGCCCTGCGCAGCCTCGGCCAGGACGATGAGGCGAACAAGGCTGATCTCGACGCGATTACCGCTGCATCGAACGAGCCCGCGTTGGTCAGCGCGGCCCAGGCCATCCAGGCCGGCGATCTGAAGCGCGCCGAGCATCTTCTCCAGCCATATATCAATCGGCATCCCGACGACCCTGCCGCCCATCGGCTAGTCGGCGAAATCGCGGCCCGACTGGGCGCTGCCGAGGAAGCCGTGAAATATCTCCGGAAAGCGATCGAACTCGCCCCGGCCTATGTCTCTGCGCGCATCAAGCTCGCGTATCTGCTGTTCGGGCAAAATGACTATCGCGGCGCAATCGAGCAGCTCGACAAGCTGCTCGAAATCGATCCTGAGCATGGAGGCGCGCGCCACTCAATGGCTACTACGCTCTTTCGGCTTGGCGATGTTGAGCAAGCCGCAAGACTGTACGAGCAGCTAACCGACCAGGTCCCCGACAAGCCAGAGCTTTGGCTGAGTTACGGTCACGTCCTGAATACTATCGGACGCACCCAAGACGCCGTCGCGGCGTACCGCCGCGCACTCGAGCTGCGTGCCGCGGAGGGCGAAGCCTGGTGGTCGCTCGCGAACCTCAAGGTCGTGCGATTTTCCGACGAGGATGTCGCGGCGATGCTCGACGCGCTCGAACAACCGGAGCTCGACGACAAGGCACGAACGCAGCTCCATTTCGCTGTCGGCAAAGCCTTGGAAGATGCCGGCGATTACCAGCCGGCGTTCGACCATTATTCATCCGGCAACCGCATTCGGGCTGCGGAGCAAAGCTACGACCCCGCGGCGAAGCACGAGTTCATCGCAAATTGCCAAGCGACCTTCACCGAAGAATATTTCCGGGCTCGCGCCGAAGCGGGAACGCCGTCCGGGAGCCCGATCTTCGTGCTTGGCCTCCCCCGGGCTGGATCGACCCTCGTCGAGCAGATCTTGTCGTCGCACTCGCAGATCGAAGGGACGGCCGAGCTGCCTTATGTCCCTGCTTTACGGCAGCAGATCGGGACAAAGACCCGCACCCCGTTTCCTGCGTCGATTGCGAACATACCGCTGCCGGAACTGCGCGATCTCGGCGAAAACTATCTCTCCCGCGCGCGCGCACACCGCAAGACCGCCCGTCCACTTTTCATCGACAAGCTACCCAACAATTGGGAGCACCTCGGGCTGATCCTGACGATCCTGCCCAACGCCAAGATCGTGGACGCGCGGCGGCACCCGATGGCGTGCGGCTTCTCAAACTTCAAACAGCTGTACGCCCGCGGCCACGAGTTCAGCTATTCGCTCGACTGGATCGGCCGCTACTATGCCGATTACGTCCGGCTGATGCGGCATTTCGACGAGCTCTTCCCCGGCCGCATCCATCGCGTCATCCACGAGCAGCTGCTCAACGATCCGGAGCAGGAGATCCGGCGGCTCCTTGATTATCTCGGCGTCCCGTTCGACGAGGCGTGCCTGCGTTTTTACGAGAACGAGCGTCCCGTGCGCACCCCGAGCGCGGGCCAGGTTCGCCAGCCGCTCAATCGCAAGGGCATGGAGCAGTGGCTGAACTTCGAGCCCTGGCTCGGCGAGCTCAAGCAGTCGCTGGGGCCGGTCCTGTTGGCCTACCCCAAGGTTCCGGACCGCTCCGAGCTTTAATAGCGATAGTGGTCGGGCTTGAACGGTCCTTCGGCTGAGACACCGATATACGCCGCCTGCTTGTCGTTCAGCTTCGTGAGCTTCACGCCGAGCTTGTCGAGGTGCAGCCGCGCTACCTTCTCGTCGAGGTGCTTGGGCAGCACATAGACGTCGTTCTTGTACTTGTCGGCGCCGGTCCAAAGCTCGATCTGCGCCAGCACCTGGTTGGTGAAGCTCGAGCTCATGACAAAGCTCGGATGGCCGGTGGCGTTGCCGAGATTGACCAGGCGGCCCTTCGACAGGACGATGATCTTCTTGCCGTCGGGGAACTCAACCTCGTCGACCTGCGGCTTGATCTCGGTCCACTTCATGTTGG
>Ga0207657_10003677_pt1 | contig 16315 bp, 16 predicted proteins | sample KBSC33metaG_FD_184316 | JGI IMG/M metagenome (GOLD analysis project Ga0207657, IMG submission 184316) | Corn rhizosphere microbial communities from Kellogg Biological Station, Michigan, USA - KBS C3-3 metaG (SPAdes) (version 2) | ecosystem: Host-associated > Plants > Roots > Rhizosphere > Soil ... | reverse complement strand
CCGACTGCGTCACCGTCGTCTGGCTCGTGCCTTCGGGGACCGATGCCGAGGCAACCACCGAGGCGAATGAATCGGTGTTGGCCAGTTGAATTTGATAGGTCAGTGCTCCAACCGGTCCGCTGTGCGTGGCGTTGGTCCAGGTGTAGACGGGGCGGAGCGTGGTAAGCGTCGCATTGGTTGCCGGCGACACCAGCGCCGGCGCGTTGATGACGATCGGGGTGAACACGTTGAAGCTGACGGGTGTCGAGTACGAGCCGGTGTTGGCGCCGTCCTGCGCGCGCACACGCCAGTAATATGTGCGGCCGGTCGCGAGCGCTTCTGGCAGCTTGATCGCGGTGCGTCCGCCATCGCCAGGCGTGATGCCGTCACGCGTGAATACTTTGTTGTTGAAGCTCGAATCGGTGGCGACTTCGAAGAGATAGCTGAGCGGCCGCACGCCAGAGGTCGATGCATTCTCGACCGTGAGCGTCAGCGGCTGGCTGTCCACCGCGATCCGTGAACCCACGGTCGGATCGACCGGCTTCGGCGCCGTGATGTTCACGCCCGGAATCGGCCCGGCGACGGTTGGACTCAGAGGATTCGAGCTCTTCGATACCTGACACGCGGTCAGCGACAGCGCGGCGGCGCAGAGGCCGAGGCCAGTCAGCACTGAACGAAACATGTTCTCCACCCCTCGGAAATGATCCGCAGGCCCGCCAATCGCGTGCGGGTCTGTGCAATGGTGTATATCGGATCGACCCATCGGAATGTTTAGAGCGCCGCGTACAGTCAACGAGCGGCGATTCCGGGGAACCGCCGCTCGTGAGGTCAGACTACGCTCGGCTAAAGCCTTCGCGCTACATTTTCCTAAAGCCTTCGCACTACATTTTCGCTAACGCCTTCGCACTGCATTTGGCTAAAGCCTTCGCGCCGCATGCGCCGCCTTAGCCATCGTTCTTACACGCGAACTAGCGCCTGAAGAACAGCCGCTGCGCCGAGGCACCGGCGAAGTACGTGCCGCCAAACGGCATCAGCACGACCTTCGACCGCTCCTTGGTGATCACGTTGCCGTTGTCGCGAAGGTTGCCGGCCGCCACGAAGATCCCGACCGTTTCGCCGAACGCCGGCTGATAGCCGATGAGGTTGCCCCAGCGCCGGTCGTACCACCAGTTGATGCCGATCTCGTCCGGACGGCCCGATGCTTCGAGGTCGCGCCCGTACCAGAACTGCACCGTAGCCGAGCAGTTCCATTGTCCCGAGATATTGACGCACATCCCCAGCGTGTACTCGAGCGAGCCGGCGCCGAAGCCGACGTCCGGCCAGCGTCCGGCACCCGTTCGCTTGTCGAAGTCGACGAGGAATGCGTTGTCGGTGAAGACCACGCTGGTGATGTTGGCGGTTTCGGCCCAGCTGCCGAGATCCTGCGGGTTGTCCCAAATCAGGGCGTTGCGCATGTCGAACGGCTGCACCTTGAACGGACTCGCGTTCGAGTACGGGCTGGTGGCGCCGCTCGACGGATCGCTGGCCTGCACGCGCCAGAAATACGTTTTCTCCGCGAGCTGAGCGCCGACGGTGTGCGACGTGACCGGCAGGTCGGTCCGTTCGCTCGACGTCCCGCTGTAGACCAGCGAGCTGAAATCCGACGACTCGGAGATCTGGAACGTGTAGACCACCTGGCCGACCGGCCCGCTCCGCTGCACGTTGTTCACGCTGAGCACAGGCGAGGTCCCGACCGTCCCGTTCGGTCCGGGATCCGCCAACACCGGTGCCTGCAGCACCACTTCGGGGCCGATCACGATCGAGCGCGGCTTGGAATTCGGTCCGACCGCCGAGCCGGCGTTCGTGTGCGCGCGCCAGTAATACGTCTTGCCTCCGGATAGCTTGTCGAGCGCCACGCTGGTCTGCCCCGACCCTTGCGTGACGTTGCCCTTCGTCTGCACGATTGTGCCGAAGCCGTTGTCGCTGGCGACCTCGAACGTGTACGTCAGCGGCGTCGATCCGGTTGTCACGCCGTTGGTCACCGTAAGGGTGAGGGGCTGGCTGCCGAATTGGATTTGTGCCGCGTCGGCGGGCGTCAGCGGCGCCGGAGACGTCATCGTGATCCCGGTCTTTGCGTCTGTCACCGAAGCGGTCGTGGCGCCAGGCGATTCGACGACGGTGGATGGACGGGCGGGGCTTTTCTCACAGGCCGCTGCCACCGCGAGGCAAGCGAGCGCACTCCAGAATGCAAGGGACTTCAACGTCATATGCTCCTACCAAGCATGCGGCTTCGAATAACGAACGAGAACTGTACAAACTTCTTCCGCGACAAAGGCTGGGAAGCTTGTCGACGGCTGTGAGGGAGCTAAAGGATACGATTTTGTGATCCGGCCGTCAAGCGTTTTGGCCGACGATCGGACGCCCCACCGCGTCCGCCTCGCGGATCTCCCGGATGGCGTACGTCGGCTTGTTCTGCGACTCGTGATAGGTGCGCGCCTGCAGCTCCGCCAGCAGGCCCAGCGTGACCAGTTGGAAGCCTGTCGAAATCAGCAGGATGCCGAGCAGCAGCAGCGGCCGGTTGGACAGCGACGCCGCTCCGAGCAGACGCTCGATCGTCAGCACGCCGCTGATGATCGTTCCGAGCAGCCCCATGATGAATCCGATCAGACCGAAGATCTGCAGCGGACGCGTCGAATAGCTCAACAGGAATTTCACCGTCAGCAGATCGAGGACCACGCGAATCGTACGGCCGATGCCGTACTTCGATTCGCCGTGCTCGCGCGGCCGGTGATTCACCACGGTCTCGACGATCGAGACCCCCTGCTCGCTCGCGATCGCGGGCAGGAAGCGATGCATCTCGCCGTAGAGCTTCATCGGCTTGACCACTTCCGCGCGAAAGGCCTTCAGCGAGCAGCCGTAGTCGTGCAGGCGCACGCCGGTGACGGCGGAGATCAAGCTGTTGGCCGCCATCGACGGGAGACGCCGCGAGAAAAACCGATCTTTCCGGTCCTTGCGCCAGCCGCAGACGATGTCGTGGCCGCGCTCGAGCAATGCGATCATCGCCGGAATGTCGCGCGGATCGTTCTGCCGATCGCCGTCGGAGGTTACGATGATCCGCCCGCGCGCGTGGTCGAAGCCCGCGGCGAACGCGGCGGTCTGGCCGAAATTGCGGCGGAAGCGGATCACCCGCAGTCGCGGATCGATCGCCTGGAGCGCGGACAGAATCGCGAAGCTGTCATCGGTGCTGCCGTCGTCGATCGCGAGGATCTCGTACGGCCGTCCCCAGCGCGTGAGCGTTTCCGTCAGCTCGCGGTGCAGCGCCGCCAGCGAGGGCGCTTCGTTGTGGACCGGAATGACGACGCTGAGATCTGGAGTCACGGAAGGCTCCATTCTACCGGGGTTTCAGGTTCTATCGGCCGATGGCCGCCGGCGCTTTGACCACAACAGATAGGCGATAAACGCCCCTACGAGCACGGCGACGACGATCAGCGAGACCCGCGCACCGTTCTCGTGCATATACGCCATCGCACGATCACCGTACCGGATCGCCAGGAATCCAAGTACGGCGTACCGGGCTCCGCGGCCGATCGCGATGGCGGCGATGAAGCGCGGCGCGCTGATCCCGGCGACGCCGGCCAGCAGCACGAAGATCTTGAAGGGGGCCGGCGGCGGCAGGATCGACGGAATCAGCACCGCCATCATGCCGTAGCGGTTGAAGGCGGCCATCGTGCGGTCGACGCTCGCGCCGGCGAAACGCTTCCTGACCAGCGCCGCGCCTCCTTTCTTGCCGATGGCATACATAATCAGGCAGCCGGCGATCGACCCCAGCGTGGCGCACGCCACGTACACGACGACACGCGCCTTGTTCGCCGTGACCATCGACACGACGAGGATGTCGGCGATCTCGGGCAGCGACAGGAACGAGGAGTCGAGAAACGCGACGAGAAAGAGTCCAGGGGCGCCGAGTGCGATCGCGAGCGCGTACGCCCGGTTGGCGAGTCTCCCCATAGAATAAACAGGTGATTATACCGGGACGCCGCGGCGCGTCGATCGTTCCGATCGCGATCGCGGGCATCGCGGCGGCGGCCGGTGCGCTCGTCGCGCTGCACTACCATCAGCTCGGGCTCACGCTGAGCCACTACGATTCGCGCGGACATCTCGTCGTCGCCCGCCGGATCGTCGACAGCATCACGCCAGGCTGGCAGCAGATCGGCGCGGTCTGGCTGCCGCTGCCGCACGTGCTCAACGCGATTCCGGTCCAATTCGATGCGATGTACCGCAGCGGTGCGTCGGCGGTGGCGATCTCGATCGCGTCGTTCGCGACAGCGGCGGCGGCCATCGCGTGGATTGTGATCGAGGTGACCGGCTCACGCGCGGCGGGCGGCGCCGCGGCGGCCGTGTTCGGGCTGAATCCGAACGTGTTGTATCTGCAGGCGACGCCGATGACGGAGCCGCTGCTCATCGCGCTGATGACGCTGAGCGTCGCGCTGCTGGTGCGATGGACTTCTTCAGGAGCGGACCTGTGTGCCCGCCCGAATCCGCGGACCGTCGGCGTCGTGTTCGCGCTCGCGTGTCTGACCCGCTACGAGGCCTGGTTCGTCACCGTCTCCGCGTTCGCGGCGGCCGTGTGGACGCTGTGGCGGCGCGGCATGCCACTGGCGCCCGCGCTGCGCCAGGTTCGTTCGATCGCCGTCTACCCCGCCGTCGCCGTGGCCGCTTTTCTCGTCTTCAGCCGCGTTGTGATCGGCAGTTGGTTCGTCGCAAGCGGATTTTTCGTCCCGGAGAACAAGGCGCTCGGCCTGCCGGTGCTGGCCGCGGCCGAAATCTGGTGGGGTACGCACCTGCTGAGCGGCTCGCTGATCATTGCCGTCGCGGCCCTGGGCGTCGTCTCGCTCGCGATCGTCGGCGCCGTCAGCCGGCGGCGGGCCGACGCGTGGATCGTCCTCTCGCTTGCGACAACCGCCGCGCTGCCGTGGGCGGCATTCGTCAAAGGCCACCCGTTTCGCATTCGCTACATGGTGCCGCTGCTGGTCATCGAGGCGATCGGCGTCGGCTTCTTCGCAGGCTTGACGCGCCGCGCGCACGTCGTCGCCGTCGTCGCCGTGCTGGCGATCGCCGCGTACGATCTCCGGCCGCTCGACGCCCGAGCGCCGATGGTCGTCGAAGCCCAATGGGATCGACCGAACGGACCCGTGCGCCAGCGCGTCACCGATTGCCTCGTGGCCGGATACGATCACGAGAAGATCATGGCGAGCATGGGGTCGCTGGGGCATTACATGCAGGAGACATCGCACGCGGGCTTCGCGCTGCGCGATTACTTGCACGAAGGCAACGGCGATATCTGGCTCGCGGCGCTCGAGACGCCGAGGCCGTACGCGGGATGGATTCTGATCGAGGAGAAGGCCAACGGCGGCGACATGCTCGCCAAACGCGCGCGATCGGATCCGCACTTCCTCGATGGCTACACGCGGGTCTGCGAAGGCGCGGGGTTGGCGCTCTACAGGAGAGACGCCGCAGGTCCGGCTGCTGTCGCCACGAAGACACCGAGGCCGTGAGGCGTTGCCGCCGAGTCACAGAGCCACAGAGTCTTCACGCCAAAGATTCTAAAAAAGATCTCTGTGCCTCTGTGGCTCTGTGGCAAATCAAGGCAGTCTCTGTGTCTCAGAAGCGGATATTGAACGTGAACAGGTAATTGAACCCGCCCAGATCGATGCGCGGGCCCGCGAACGTCTGCGATGCCGGCAGGTCGCCCGTCGCCGACTGATACCGCACTTCGAATCCCGGATCGAATTGCCCGAGCGACATCCGAACGCCGCCGAGCACCACCGGACCGGTCGCCGTGCCGCTGCCGACGAAGTCGCCGGTAAAGATCGAATTGTCGGAGTCGACGAACTGCCCCGTCTCGCTGTACCGATAGTGCAGCACGCCGACGCCGGCGCCCACGTACGGCTGAATCGGCGCGTGGCGTCCGAGCGGAAGAAAACGCACCGTGGCGGTGAACGGAACGATCCGCAGCTTTAGATCCTGCGGAATCTCGGATCCGTTCGCATTCACCTGGAACAGATACACGCTGTGGGCGGTGTCTTGGTAATAGCCGATCCCGAGTCCGCCCTCGAGGAAACTCCCAAGGCCCACCAGATACTCGCCGCCGAAGGTGAAGCCGTCGAAATCGGGAATCCGGAAGTCGAGGAAGTTCTGATCGTTGACGAGCACATCGTCGACGGGACGAGCATCGAACCTGTGGGGGATGAAGCCGCCGAGGAAAAGATTGACCGACTGCTGCTGGGCGGAAGCTTGCGGCGTACCAATGAATCCGATGACGAGCGCGAACACCGAAAAGACGCTGAAAGCGAGAACGAGTCGACGCATGGGGCGCTCCTTTTGCTGACTCACCTAGCAGAAGCGATGCCATCCATACTCGGCCGATTGCGCCGCAATTCGGCGAAACCGCGGACAGGTGTCTACCGCGGATATCAGCGCGTCCGCTGGCGAGCACGCCGCGCATCGAATTGCTGGATAACCTCGAGCATGGCTTCGTGCACGTGTCCGTTCGTGGCCACGACGTCGCGTCCGCGCGACGTGAACGGCTCGCCCGCGAAATTCGTCACGCGGCCGCCGGCCTCGGATGCGATCAGCGCGCCCGCGGCGATGTCCCACGGCTTGAGATCGCGTTCCCAGAAACCGTCCATCCGCCCCGCCGCCACCCAGCACAAGTCGATCGCCGCCGATCCGAGCCGTCGCACGGCCCGCGCTCGCCCGATGAAGTCGCTGAACAGGCCGACGATCTCGTCGAGCCGCTGGTGCACGTCGTACGGAAAGCCGGTGACCAGCAGCGAATCGAGCAGCGTGGCCGCCGACGACACGGCGATCGGCTGGCCGTTCAGAAACGCGCCGCCGCCGCGCTGCGCCGTGAACAGCTCCCGCCGATTCGGATCGTAGACGGCGCCAATCTGCGCGACGCCGTCGATCTCGAGCGCGAGCGAGGCGCAGAAGATCGGCAGGCCGTGCGCATAGTTGGTCGTGCCGTCGATCGGGTCGAACACCCAGCACGGGCCCGGCGGCACCGCGTCGCTGCCGCCGAGTTCCTCGGCGAGGATGTGATGATCCGGAAACCGCTCGGCGATCATCGCGCGGAACGCGCGTTCGATCGCGACGTCGACCTCGGTCACGAGATCGATGGCGCCTTTCTTGTCGACGCGCATGGCGGTGCCGAACTGCGCGAGCTGCAGGTCGCCGGCGTGAATGACCGCTTCGATGGCGGTCGTGAGAAAGAGCGGGTCGAGCACTTAGGCCTGAACGGGATGATCGGACGGCGTCCGCGGCTGGGCGCGTTTGACCATGCGGATTTCCATGCCGCCCTCGGGGGCGCGCTGCAGCTGGACATCGTCCATGAAGCTGCGAATGAGGAAGATGCCGCGCCCGCTGGATTTGAGCAGATTCTCTGGTGCGAGCGGATTCGCCACCGTGTCCGGCTCGAACCCCGGCCCCTCGTCGCGGACGCGAATCATCAGTTCCGGCACCGCGGCATCGTCAGCCGTCTCGAATTCGACGAACACGTGCTTGCTCGCGTCGTGCTGGTTTCCGTGCTTGATCGCGTTGATCACCGATTCGCGCAGCGCCACGCTCACCCAGTGCATCGCGTCGTCGTCGAGACCTGCCGCCCGCGACACGTGGTCGCTGACCACCTGCACGAAATCCAGCATCTCGAATGCGCTGGTGAATTCCAGACGAATGACTTGTGACCGAACCGTCATGAGCGCGGCGCTGGTGAACAACCGACGCGAGTTGATACCATCTGCTGGGCGATGTCAAGGCGCGGAGTGTAAGATCGAGACGTGATGACGCCGATGTCCGCCGCCACGATCACGCCGGTCAGCCGACTGGCTGGCCGCCTCCACGTTCCGGGTGACAAATCCATCTCGCACCGTTATGCGCTGCTTGCCGCGCTTGCGGAAGGGTCCACGGACATCGCCAACTATGCACCCGGCGCCGACTGCCGCTCGACGCTCGCGTGCCTGCGCCAGCTCGGTGTCGCCATCGAACACCGCCCGGACGACCTCGTCATTCTACTGGGACGAGGATTGCATGGACTCTGTTCACCCGCGGCCTCGCTCGACGCCGGCAACTCCGGCACGACGATGCGGCTGCTGTCGGGAGTGCTGGCGGCGCAGAGGTTCTCCTCTACGATCATAGGCGATGCGTCGCTTTCGCGCCGGCCGATGCGGCGCGTCATGGATCCCCTCGAGCAGATGGGCGCCCGTTTCGAATCGGACGGCGGGCGTCCGCCGTTGACCGTCCACGGCGCACCGCTGCACGCGATTGCGTATCGTCCCTCCGTGCCGAGCGCGCAGGTGAAGAGCGCCGTCCTGCTAGCCGGCCTCTACGCCGAGGGCCGCACCAGCGTCACCGAGCCGGCGCAGACGCGCGATCACACCGAGCAGGCGTTGCACGCCTTCGGTGTCGATGCGCCAGTGGACGGCCTCACGATTTCGGTGGCCGGCGGCCAGCGGCTGACGGCCCAGTCGCTGGTGGTGCCCGGTGATTTTTCGTCCGCCGCGTTCTGGATGGTCGCGGCGGCGGCGCTGCCGGGCTCGCGCGTCGAGATCGTCGATGTCGGATTGAATCCGACGCGGACGACCTTGATCGACGTGCTGCGACGCTTCGGCGCGCGCGTGACCGTCCACGCGAGCGCCACCCAATCCGGCGAGCCGCGCGGAACAATCCTGGTGGAGGGGGATCGCGCCGAGGCGATCGAGATCGCGCCGGACGAAGTCCCCGGGCTCATCGATGAGCTCCCCGCGATCGCGGCGCTCGCGGCGCACGGGGGCGAAGTGCGCGTGCGCGGCGCGGCAGAGCTCCGCGTGAAAGAGAGCGATCGGATCGCGGCGCTCGTGGCCGGATTTCGCAATCTCGGCATCGACGCCGACGAGCAGGCGGACGGCTTCACCGTGCAGGGCCGACGCACCGGCACGCCGTCGGGCGGCGTGGCGGACGCCCGCGGCGATCACCGGATGGCCATGGCGTTCGCGATAGCGGCGCTCGGCGCCGCGCAACCGTCGATCATCGAGGGCGCCGACGCCGTCGGCATTTCGTATCCCACGTTCTTCGAGACGCTCGAGCGTCTCGCCTCGTGAAGACAGACAAGATCTATCTGGTCGGCTTCATGGCCGCCGGCAAAACGACGATGGCGCGGGCGCTGGCGAAGCGGCTCGATTGGCAGTCGGCGGACATCGACGAGCTGATCGAGCGGCGCGAGCGTCAGACGGTCGCCGAGATTTTTGCCCGCCATGGCGAGCCGTACTTTCGAGCGGCGGAGCGCCGCGTGCTCCTCGAGCAGACGGCGGCGCGGCATCTGGTCGTGGCAACCGGCGGTGGCACGTTCGTCGATCCGTACAATCGCGCCGCCATCAACCGCGACGGAGTGTCGATCTGGCTCGACGTGCCTCTCGAGCGCGTCGTGGCGCGCCTCCCCGCCGACGGCCGCCGTCCGCTCGCGGCGGACCGCGCCGAATTCGAGCGGCTCTATCAGGTGCGCAAGGCCGCGTACGAGCACGCTCATCTGCGACTGGATGCCAGCCGGGCGGGCGTGGACGCGCTGATCGAACAATTGATCGACTGGCTCGAGGTCTAGAAGAGCGATGCGTTATCTCGTCCTCACCGACATTCACGCCAACCTCGAGGCGCTCGACGCGTGCCTCGCCGACGCCAGCGCGCGCGCCTTCGATCGCGTGCTCGTGCTGGGCGACATCGTCGGCTATGGCGCGGACCCGGACGCGGTCATCGACCGCGTGCGGGCGCTGAAACCGGCGGCGATCGTCCGCGGCAATCACGACAAGGTGGCGTCGGGCCTGGAGTGGGCGGAGGGTTTCAACAGCGTCGCGCGCAGCGCGGCGCACTGGACGCTCGACACGGTGACCCCAGCGCATCGCGCCTGGCTCGTCGCGCTGCCCGAAGGGCCGGCGGTCGTCGGCGACCTGATCGAGATTTGCCATGGTTCGCCGTTCGACGAGGACGCGTACATTTTCAGCGAGCCGGACGCGGCGCGCGCGTTCGAGTGTTCGCGCCGGCCGCTGTGCCTGTTCGGGCACACGCATCACCCGATGACGTTCGTGCTCTCGGACAACGTGCTGGATCGTCTCGAGCGATCGACGGACAGCGAATCGCAGATACCGATCGAGCCGGGCGCCAAATACCTGCTCAACCCCGGGTCCGTGGGTCAACCGCGCGACGGGGATCCGCGTGCGGCCTACGCGATCGTCGACGAGGATCGCCGCCGCGTGGAGTTGTACCGGCTGCCCTACGCGGTCGACGTCGCGCAGGCGAAAATCATCCAGGCAGGCCTGCCGGAGGTGCTGGCGCAGCGGCTCGGACTCGGACGATGAGAATTGACAATTACGAATGAAGAATGGAAGTGATGTAGGCGCGAAGCGCTTCAGGCGGGGGAATTCTCAATCTCGGGCCGTCGACTTCTCAATGCTCAGCGGTCGAATTCTTGATTCCTAATTCTTGTTTGTAAGTTTCTTCGCCGCGCGTTCCTCGCGCCGGCGCAACTCGGCCGCGTAGGCGTCGCGTGCGGCGCGCGAGCCGAGAATCCAGCCAATCACGACGCCCACCAGCAGCACCGACGGGATGAAGATGAAATGCCCTGCTGTCACCGCGTGCTGCCCCTTCCGGTGCGCTGCTGCAGCGCCTGCAGGTCGCGCTCGACGCGTCCGAGCCGCGACCAGATCGACCAGAGGTACACCATCACCGCGATCCAGACGAACGCGTAGGCGGCGATGAGCAGCGGCGCGGCCGGCAGTTGGTCCGCCGGCGGCAGCGAATTCATCGGCACGAACTCGCTCTGGCCCGCCGGGGGCTGGAGCGCGAACGCGGGCGCGGCGAGCGCCAGGATCGAACAAACGCTGAAAATCACGCGTGTGAGTGTCGTCATCATTCTTCCTCGAGATACAGCGCGTCCAGCGCCGCGCGCTGGTTCTCCAGGCGCAGGCGCAGCATGAGCAGCAGCGCGAACAGCAGCATGAACGCGCTCACGCAGAACCAGAACGGACCCGCCATCACCGGTTTCAGTGTCGGCACGACGCTGGTCGGAGGATGCACCGTCCGCCAGATGTTTGCCGACACGTACACGAACGGCACGTTTGCCATGCCGAAAATCGCGACGCCCGCGCCGAGCTTCTCCGAGCCCGGGCCGCCATACTTCCGCACGAGCAGATAGCCGATGAAAATCAGCTCCACCAGAAGCGCCATCGTCAGGTGGGCGTCCCACTGCCACCAGACGCCCCACGATTTGCGTCCCCACAGCGGACCCGTCACCAGACCCATCAGCCCGAAGACGACGGCGATCTCCGCCGACGCGAACGCGACGCGATCGGCGGCCGGCGTTCCGCGGAACAGGTAGATCGCACTGTAGATCCCGCAGACGAAGACGCCGGTGAACATGGCGAACCACGATGGCACGTGGAAGTAGAAAATCTTCTGCACCAGTCCCATCGTCGCCTCGTACGGCGCGGCGGCGATGAGGAACGGCGCACACGCGAACATCGCGGCGGTCAGAATCAAGAGAGGTCCGAAGGCCTTCTTCATGGCGAATCAGATGTCCTTTGTGATCATTCGGTCATCAGCGGCTCGAAGGTCCACAACGCCAGCGTCACGAATACGACGTCGAAACAGACGAGCAACGCGATCCACATCGTGGCTGCCGGTTCGTCGGGCGTCGCCTGAAGCAGCGCGGATGTGCCGCGGACACCAGCAATGATCACCGGAACCGTGATCGGATACAACAGGATGGGCAGCATCACGTCGCGGGTCCGCGATCGGACGAGCATCGCGGCGAACAGCGTGCCGACCGCCGCGAATCCAACCGTGCCCGTCAGCAGCAGCCCTGCCAGCAGCAACGGGCGCGCGAAGAGTGCCGCCGCGCCGAAGAGCAACGCGATCAGCGGCACGAGCAGGAGCTCGGCTACGAGGAGCAGCAGGATCATGCCGAGCAGCTTGCCGACGTAAATCGCCGCGCGAGGCGCCGGCGCCAGCAGGAGCGCGCGCAGCGTCTCGCCGTAGCGCTCGCGCTCGAACGTCCGTCCGAGAGCGAGAGTACCGGCGAAGGCGATCGCGATCCACAGAATCCCCGCCGGGGCGTCCTCGATGACCCGGCCCTCTTTGACGAACGCGAACGCGAAGACGAGCACACACGACACCGCGAAGAACAGCGTGGTATACAGAATTTCGCGGCTCTTCACTTCAATCGCCACGTCCTTGCGGAGCACGAGCAGCGCGATGGTCGCAAACATCGCCGGCTACGCGCTCCCCATCAACATGCGATAACGCGCCCGAAGGCCGGGTCCGGCCGGTTCGTCCGAGATCAGCCGGCCGTTGCGGATGACCGCCACGCGTGTGACCAGGCCATCCGCGAGATCGAGATCGTGGGTCGCCATCACGACGATGCAGCCGTCGGCGGCCAGCCGGCGCAGCCGATCGGTGACGAGGCCGACCGCATGATCGTCGAGTCCGGTAAATGGTTCGTCCAGCAGCACCAGTCGCGGACGATGCAGCAGCGCACGCTCGAGCGCCAGCCGCTGGCGCATGCCGCGCGAGAACCCTGACACCTCATCGTGCGCGCGATCGGTCAGGTGCGCCCGCTCGAGGGCCGCGGGAACCGCTTCGCGCGCGTCCAAGCCGTAGAGCCGCGCGAAAAATACGAGATTCTGCTGCGCCGTGAGCTCGGGATACAAGTGGAGCTCGTGAGCGAGCAGGCCGATGCGGTGCCGGAGCGCGTCATGGCCGGACGCGTTGATGTCGCCGAAGCGCACTTCGCCGGTCGTCGGCGCCACCAGCGTCGCGAGAATGCCGATCAGCGTCGACTTGCCTGCGCCATTCGGCCCGAGAAGCCCGACGATGTCCCCAGCGCGGGCGGTCAGGGAGACGCGCGCCAGCGCGCGCCGCCGCCCGAAGTGCCGGGAGACGTCGGTCAACTGGATGCGATCGAAATCGGGAATCACGCGTTGGCCGACGAGCCGAGCGCCGCAGCGTCGCGTTCCGGTTGCGACGGCCTCACGCGCCTCGGCTCGTGCGTTTCCGGGAGAGCCGTCGAATCGTCCAGCGAAGCGTAGACCGGCTCGAGCGCACGGATCAATTCCTCGCGGCGCTCGGTGTGTCGCGCCGCGTCGAGACGTCCGCTGCGGTGCTCGCGCTCCACGCGCACGAGCTCGTTCAGCAGCTTTTCACGCCGCGCCATCAACCGCGTGCGCTCCGCCGCCTGCGTCGGCTTGACTGCCACCGGCCGCGATGCCGTCCACGCGCCGAGCGCGATGATCGCGAACGCGATGCCGAGCGCGGTCCAGCGCGGCGCCACGCTGTGGTACGGCAGCCCTGACAGCGTCAGCTCGATCGGCTGATCCGGCGGCACCGGCCCGCCCGCCGCCGCGATGTAGGTCTCACCTTCCTCGCTCAGATCCTGCTGGCGTGCGATGGCCGGCGACGAAAGCTTGGTGTCGCCGAGCTTCTTGACGACGACCGCGAGCTGCTCCACCTGCGCTGGAAACTTTGCGGTGATGGCGTACGAATCGGTCGACGTCGGCACTTCGCATGCTACTTGGACGAACGTGCCGCCTGGCGGAAACGGACCCTGTACCAGCACGTGAATGCCCGACACGGAAGCCTTTGGCGACGACCCCTGGAGCAGCGTCGTCCCCACACCTTCCTTCGGCATGTCGAACGCAAACGGCTTGGACGTGTTCACCGGGCTGCTGCTGCCGTTCTCGATGCTGAGGAGATAGTAGACGCGCAGGTTCTCGTCGCCCGGTTCGATGACGATGCGCGACTGGCCGCCGATGGTGACGGTGCCGGTGACCGCGGGTTTGGCGGCGGCAGCCTTGTCCGTGGCGACGAGCATCAGCCGGATGCCGCCCTGCGAGGGAAACGGAAACTCCTGCGACTCGAGATGCTCGCCGTCGACGTCAGCGCTTGCCTTCACCGGCGTCCCGGGGGGAATCCCCTTGAACTCCGCGCGGCCGTTCTCGTCGGTCTTCTCGGTAAGCGTCTTTCCGCCGCCCTGCATCTGCACCGGCTGCCCGATCAGATTGTTCGAGAGCTGACCGCGAATCATGCGGACGGACACCGTGCCAGCCGGGAGATCGTCGACGGGTCGCGGGATGCCCGACATCTGCTTGGGATCGGGCATCTGGAATTGCGCGAAGAGCTGCGCTCTTCCACCAGCAAGGACACCAAGGACACAAAGGATCAGAATCAGCCAGATTTTCACGCGGGGGCGCGCCAAACGAATTCCCCTTTGTGTCCTTTGCGGTGATCCGACGGTGTTCATAATTTCCCACCGCATCCCTTGCAGAAGCGCGCATCGGGGTCGTTGACGGTGTCGCACGACGCGCAGCGCCGCTCGGCTGAAGCGTCCCGCCCGGTCGAAGCCTTCGCGCTATGGTCTGCAGAATCGACGGCACGATCCTCATCTACGTCATAGCGCGGAGGCTTTAGCCGAGCGGACTCTTGTCCATTCACGCTTGCCTGTTCGAGACGCGCAATCAGATCCTGCTCGATCTGCTCGCGATAACCGCCGCCGGCGTCGAGTTGACGCATCAGGCGCGCCGCGCGCGCGCGCAGGCGCGTGGACATCTCCGTCCAGTCGCTGTCCGACAGCTTCCCCATCGCGCGATCGAACTCGAGTTCCTTGATCGCGCGCAGCGCCAGCATCTTCTCGCGCTCGAGCGCCGCGCGCGTGCGCTCGCCGATCATCACGGTGCGGTCCTCGGCCGGGTTCACGAGCGGACGAACGGCGCGCAGGACCGTCAGGCCGATCAACGCGGTCGCCGCCATCATGACGCCGAGGAGCGCCACCGCCAGCACGCCCTGCCCGCGCGCGAAATAGGTCACCGCCGTCGCGCACGCCAGCGCCGCGAGCACGAAGAATTGCCACGGCTGCAGGGCAGCCTGATTCGGCTGGAGCCGAACGCGACCGGAGCTTTTGTCGGCGGCCTGCATGTGCGTTGTTGTGATATCGGCAGCTGCGTCCGGCGTCAACCGGACTTTCTCAATCGAGGTTGCGGAGCTCATCGTCGAGCCGCTCCTCGAACGCGGGATCGATGCTCGAGACGTGCGGCTCGGCGTCCGGCGCCCGCTTGGACCATTTGACCGCGGCGAACCCGACTAGCACCGCGCCGCTCGCGCCCATCGCCCATGGGAATAACCACGCGAGCCGGTTGAAGCCGGTGTTGACCGGGGCGCTGAGAAACTCCTGGCTGCCGTACAGATGGATCAGGTTGTTGACGATCTGATCGTGCGTGCCGCCCTTCTCGATCTCGGCGCGCAGATCGGCGCGCATCCGCTGCGCGTTCGAGCAGGTGCACTTGGTGAGCGGCTCATGCGCGCAGCCGCCGCACGTGCAGCCGATTTCCTGGCGGAGTTGCTGCTCGAGCGGACTGGTCACCGGCGTGATCGCCCCGGTCGCGTTCTCGACGTGCATCTGCGCCGACAACGGCGCGACGCCGAACAGCGTGAGCGCGAGGAGCACCGTCGCCGTCGTTGCGGCCGCACGCGTCGTGTCGGCGGCCAACGCGAATGAGTACGCGCGCTCGGGCAGCAGCGCGATGCCGGTACCGAAGGCGAGCACGCCGAAGCCGAGCCAGATCCAATCGACGAGCGGGTTGACGATCACCTGGAGCGTCACCGTCTGCGTCGCCAGATCGAAGTCAGGCGTCAGCACGAGATACAGATCCTGTGCGAGCGATCGCCGGATCGCCACGTCGGTTCGTGCTTCCTCGTCTTCGTGCTTGCGAAACACGGAGCGGCCCGGGTACATCGTGTCGATCTGCTTCCCGTCCCGGAACACCGCGACCTGCGCCGTGACCGCCTGCTTCTGGCTGTCGTCGGTGACGGTGACGCGATCGTTGCGCACGGTGAACGCGCCCACCGTGGCTTGATCCCCGGGCTTCAGCCGCGGCGTCGCCTCCTGCTTGGAACCGTTTCCGGCGAAGCCGAGGCATACGAGGACGATGCCGATGTGGACGATGTAGCCGCCGTACCGCCGCTTGTTTCGGCCCACCAGACCCACGGTCGCGGTGAACAGATCGGTGCCGGTCGCCTGCCGCCGCACGCGCGCGCCGCGCCAGAACTCCTGCGCGATCGTGCCGGTCACGAACGCGCAGAGCGCGAAGCACAGCCCCGACGCCCACAGCGGGATGCCGAACGCGAAGACCACGCCCGCCGTCACGACGCCGAGCCCGATCGGAATCAGGAACTGCTCGCGGAGGTTGACGAAGGTGCTCTTGCGCCAGGCCAGGAGCGGACCGATGCCGGTCAGCGTCAGCAGGATGAGGCCGATCGGCAGCATCCACTGGTTGAAGAACGG
>Ga0207657_10003675_pt1 | contig 16316 bp, 10 predicted proteins | sample KBSC33metaG_FD_184316 | JGI IMG/M metagenome (GOLD analysis project Ga0207657, IMG submission 184316) | Corn rhizosphere microbial communities from Kellogg Biological Station, Michigan, USA - KBS C3-3 metaG (SPAdes) (version 2) | ecosystem: Host-associated > Plants > Roots > Rhizosphere > Soil ... | reverse complement strand
GGCGGAAAAGCCCTCCCAGCCGGGCTCGGCGACCCACATCGGTAGCGACTCGGGGCCCATGTACTCGGCCACGCCCTGGCCGAGCAGCCAGGCCGGGTCCGCCTCGACGACCGGCCCGATGTGCCCGCCAAGCCTCCGAGCCTGCTTGATCCAGCGGCCGAACGGGACGACCGGGCCGACCGTATCGTAGGTTCCCGTGGTCCCGTCCCGGGCGCAGTCCAGCAGCCAGGCGGCCAGGTCGCGAGCGTCGACCACCTGCGTCGGCATGGCCGGGGTGGCGGGCACGAGCATCGGCCCCCTGGGGTCCCGTGCGGCCCGCGCCACCCAGTAGCCGGATCGTCCGCTGTGGTCGCCGGGGCCGCCGATCAGCCCGGCGCGCGCGATCAGCTGACGGCCGCCGACCGCGGCGGCCGTCGCCTGCTCGCACGCCACCTTCGCCTCGCCGTAGCGCTCGATGTCCGCTTCGTCGCCGTCGTGCGGCGCGAGCACCGGGCTCGCTTCGTCTGCGCCGATGACCGCGTGCGACGCGTAGACGCTGCCCGAGGAGACGTACGTCCAGTGCGCCGCCTGACCGCCCAGGGCGGCCAGGGCGCCGCGGACCATCCCGGGCTGCCAGGAAACCTCGATCACCGCATCCCAGTCGCGGCCGCGCACCGCGTCGTAGCCGTCGTCCCGGCGCCGGTCCGCGGCGACCAGGACCGCGCCGTCGGCGACCGGTCCGCTCTCGCCGCGGGCCAGGCAGGTCACGGAGTGCCCGCGGCCGACCGCCTGCTGGGCCAGCTCCCGGCCCAGCCATGCCGTCCCGCCGAGTACGAGGATCTCCATAGCCTCAAGTTATCGCCGTGTTCCCCCATCACCGAACAGGCGGGAATCCGAACCTCGTGACGAGCCCGGGATCGCCGAACACCACGATGCGGGCGATGCCGGTCCCGGTCACGGTCAGCACGGCCAGGCCGAACGCGCGGTGCACCCCGTCGGGACCGCGCAGGTACGTCGCCGCGGCGGGCTGCCCGTTGGCGGCCGTGGCCGCCATCTGCCAGTCGCCCGGGGCGCCGAAGAACTGCCTGACGTAGCGCATGCAGGTGTCGCGGCCGGAGAACCAGGTCAGCGAGCCGACCGGCTCCAGCGCGGCGTCCTTGCGCAGCACCCGCTCCAGCGCGGCCGGGTCGGCGTTCTGGAAGGCCGAGATGTAGGCCTCCAGCAGGGCCCGGGCCTCGGGCTCGGCGGGCTCGCTGACGTCCTCGGGAGAAGGCGCCACCTGTTCCAGCCGCGCCCGGGCCCGCTGCAGCGTGCTCTTGACCGCCACGGTGCTCGTGCCGAGCATGGCGGCGACCTCGGCGGCCGGGAAGGCGAGCACGTCGCGCAGGATGAGGACCGCCCGCTGCCGGGCGGGCAGGTACTGCAGGCAGGCGATCAGGCCCAGGCGCAGGCTCTCGCGCGCGACCGCGATGGCCGCGGGATCCTCGGCCGGCCCGGTGACCAGCGCGTCCGGGATCGGGCCGAGCCAGCTGACCTCAGGCCCGGCCACCACGGGCGCTCCGGCCGGGTCGTCGCTGGGCGCGCCGAGGCCGGAGGGCAGCGCACGGCGGCCCCGCTGTTCCAGCGCGGTCAGGCAGGTATTGGTCGCGATCCGGTACAGCCATACCCGCAGCGACGAGCGGCCCTCGAACCCGGCGTGCGACCGCCAGGCCCGCAGGAAGGTCTCCTGGACCAGGTCTTCGGCCTCGTCCAGCGAGCCGAGCATGCGGTAGCAGTGCGCCAGCAGCTCCCGCCGGAACGGCTCGGTGCTGCGCGCGAACTCCTCCCGGCCTGGTACGGTCCGTGCCTGTTGCGGCATTCTCGGCCTCCTTCACGGCTGGTCCTACCCAGTGCAGACCGCCGGCCGCGGGAAAAGGAATCGCCGGGCTCGGATCAAAGTGTCAGGAAGGCTGGAGGGAGCGCCCAGCCGGCCTGCAGACGTTTCGGTTAGGTTCGGACAGGATAAGCAGGGCGGGACGGCCGGGCAGGACCTAAGGAAGGCTGAGATCGTGTTTGACAACGTGACCATCACGTACCGCGGAGCCACCTACGAGATCGGGCGCGGAGCGGGCTTCTACGGCGTATGGACCGTCGGCGGGCCGAGGTCGCGGCCGCTCGAGCGATGGCCGGAGACCCCTGAGGGCTGGACGGCCGCGTGGACCAGGTTCGTGGCCATTGAGCCGCCGGACACGATCGTCCCGGTGGGCCGGAACACCCCTCCGGTTGGCGCGGGTGCCCTGCGGGAGGACGGAGAACCCGGCCCGTTCGGTGAAAATGCCGTGCGGACCCCGGCCGGCGCGGCGCTCAGCGGGAAGGCCAGCCGGATCATGGCGGCGGCGCTTCTCGGCGCGGGCGTCATCCTGGGGATCGCCGGGCTCTTCCCTGCCTACATCGGCAGCGCCAGCCTCGCCCAGCAGCCCGACCAGGTCACCCCGCACGCCATCTACCTGGCCACCTGGACCGCGAGCGCCGTGCTCATCCTGCTTGGTGGCGCCCGCCTGCGGATCGGCGCGCTGCTCAGCCTGGGGTTGACCGCGGTCACGTTCGGCCTGTTCCTCGCCGACGCCGGCACGGCCATCTCAGCGGCGGGGAACGCCGGCGGCGGCGCGGGCCTGGTGCTCTCCCTCATCGGCTGGGTCGCCTGCGCGGCGGGCACGGTGGTCGCGTTCCTGCCCCGCCTCGGGTCAGGGTCCCGCGCCGCCCCCGCCACCCAGCCAGGCGCGCTCGCGCGGCCGCGCGGATCCGCGGTCGGTCCCATGGTGCTGGTCATACTGGCTGGCCTCGGGGCGGCCGCCGCGTTCGCCCCGTCCTGGGACAGCTTCACGCTGCGTACGGCGGCCGGGCAGGTGCAGACGCTGACCGCGGGCAACGCCTTCTCCAACCCCGCCCTGGTGATCACCGGGGACGTGGTCGTGATGATCGCGTTCGCGGCGGTCGTCATCGTGGCCGCGCTGTGGCGCCCGGCCCGGCACGGGGCGGTGCTGCTGGCCGGGGCCACGATCCCGATGGCGGCCCAGGCCATCTCGGCGCTCGTCCAGGTCGGCGAGGCTCACGGGCCGGCCCAGTTCGGCGTCCCGCCCGCGACGGCCCGGCAGCTCGGTCTCACGATCACCGCCGGCCTCACCCCCGCGTTCTGGATCTACTTCGGGTTCCTCATCGCGCTGATCGTCTCGTGCGCGTGGATGCTCTTCACCCCGGAGCCCGTCCCGGCGACGACGGCCGGGGCGATGCCAGCCGCAGGGACGCCGGACGCCGCGGGTCCCGACGCCGGAACCGACGTCGGGACGGAGGCCAGCCACGCCGCGGGGACGGACGCCGGGACGGAAGCCAGCTACACCGCGACCGCGGACCACGCCGCGACCGCGGACCACGCCGCGGCCGGTGCCCGCGACGGGGACGGCCCGGCCTGACCCCATTTCGCGGGGTTGCGTCCGCCCGCCGGTAAGCGCTACAAAGAGATGCCGGGTATTAACGTTCTTGTCGAATATCCGGCGGGCCGGGCTGGTGTGGAAGGGGCCGGAACGTGGTCATGGAAACCGGCATCCCGGAGCCGCTGTTCGCGGTGCCGCACGTCACCGCGGCCACGGACGAGGACGGCGCCCTGGTCATCCGCTCGGCCGAGCCGCTGGCCGGCTACCCGGTGACGGTCATGCACAGCATGCGGGCCTGGGCCGCGGCCGACCCCGGCCATCCGATGGTGGCCGAGCGTACCCCCGGCGGCGGCTGGCGGACCTGCGGCTACGGCGAGGCGGCGGCCGCCGCGGACGCCATCGGCCAGGGGCTGCTTGATCGCGGGCTCGGTCCCGGCCGGCCGCTGCTGGTGCTGTCCGGCAACAGCGTGGATCACCTGCTGGTCACCCTGGGAGCGATGACGGCCGGCGTCCCGGTGGCGCCGGTCAGCGTGGCCTACTCGCTGCAGAGCCACGACCACGCCAGGATCCGCGCGATCACCGCGATGATCCGGCCGGGCGCGGTCTTCGCCGAAGACGCGGAGCGGTTCGCGGCGGCGCTGGACGCGGTCAGCCCGGTGCCCGCCATCGTGCGGACCGGGTCCCGGCCGGGAGCCGAACGGCTCGCTGACCTCATGGCCACCGTGCCCGGCCCCGGCGTCGCCGCCGCCCGCGCCGCCGTGACCGGCGCCTCGATCGCAAAGATCCTGTTCACCTCCGGCTCCACCGGCACGCCGAAGGGGGTCCTCAACACCCACCGGATGCTCGCCGCCAACCAGCAGATGATCCGGCAGGCCTGGCCGTTCCTGTGCACCGAACGGCCGGTGATCGTCGACTGGCTGCCGTGGAGCCACACCTTCGGCGGCAACCACAACGTGAACATGACGCTCACCGCGGGCGGCACGCTCTACGTCGACGCCGGGCGGCCCGCGCCCGGCATGTTCGGGCCGAGCATCGCGAACCTCGCCGACGTCCCGCCGACCATCTACTTCAACGTCCCGGCCGGGTACACCCAGCTGGTGCCGGCCCTGGAAGCCGACGCCGCGTTCGCCGCCCGCTTCTTCTCCCGGCTGCGGCTGATGTTCAACGCCGCGGCGGCACTGCCGGCCGCCCTGCGCCGGCGGCTGGAGGACCTCGCCGTGCAGACGGCCGGCCGGCCAGTGCCGGTCACCGGCTCCTGGGGGGCGACGGAAACAGCTCCGGCGGTGACCAGCGCGCACTACGACTTCGCCGACGCCCGCTGCATCGGCGTGCCGCTGCCGGGAGCCGAGGTCAGGCTGGTTCCCGTCGAGGGCGCATATGAGATCCGGGTGAAGGGCCCGATGGTGACCCCCGGGTACTTCGGGCGGCCGGATCTGACCGCGGCCGCGTTCGACACCAGGGGCTACTACCGCACCGGCGACGCCGTCGGCCTGGCCGATCCGGCCGACCCGGGGGCCGGCCTGGTGTTCCGGGGCCGGATCGCGGAGGACTTCAAGCTCAGCACCGGCACGTTCGTCCGGGTCGGCGCGGTCCGCACCGCCCTGCTCTCCGCCGCGCCGCTGCTGGCCGACGCCGTGATCACGGGCGAGGACCGCGCGTCGGTGTGCGCGCTGGCCTGGCTGAACGCGGCCGAGGCGGCCAAACTGCTGGGCCAGGAGCCGCGGGTCGAGGGCGAGCTGGTCACCGACGAGACCATCCGTGCGGAACTCGCCCGGGCGCTGGCCGGCCACAACGCCGCCGCGGGATCGGCGGCCCGGATCGAACGCCTGCTGGTGCTGGCCCGCCCGGCCGGCCTTGACGCCGGCGAGATCACCGACAAGGGTTACGTCAACCAGCGCCAGGTCCTCGCCAACCGCGCCGCGCTGGTCGAGCTGCTCTACGCCCAGCCGGAACCGGAGTCCCCGGAGAACCCGGAGCTGCCGGCCGGGGTCGTCGAGGCGGAAAGGACGGCATGATGCGCCAGCAGAGCATGACACGCCCGCGGAGCCTGACGAGCCAGCCCGGCGGCTCCAAGGCGGGCGGGGCCCGTCCTCTCAGCCCGGGCGCGGCCGCGCTCGGCCGGGCGGCGGCCCGGGGCTGGTCGCTGCCGCCGCGGCGTAACCGGGTCGCCGTGGAATACGACGTCGAGGTGCCGATGTCCGACGGCACGGTACTGCTGGCCACCCACTACATCCCGGTCAGCGTGGCGTCCGCGGCCACCGTGCTGGTCCGCTGCCCGTACGGCCGCACCGGCGTGTTCGCCCTGCAGACCGGGCAGATCCTCGCCGAACGCGGCTATCACGTGCTGCTGCAGAGCGTGCGCGGCACGTTCGGGTCGGGCGGGGACTTCGAGCCGATGCGGCACGAGATCACCGACGGGCAGGACACCGTGGCGTGGCTGCGCCAGCAGAGCTGGTTCGAGGGCAGGCTGGCCACCTACGGACCCAGCTACCTCGGCTTCGTGCAGTGGGCGCTGGCCATGGACCCGCCGCCGGAACTGGTCGCCGCCGTGGTGCACGTCGGCCCGCACGACTTCTACCGGTCCGCGTACCACAACGGCGCCTTCGATCTGTACAACTACGTCATGTGGAGCGACCTGGTCGCGCACCAGGAGAGCACCGGGATGCTGCGCGCGATGGTGCGCATGGCCACGGCCGAACGGAGGCTGCGCCAGGTGCTGCAGGGCCTCCCGGTCGCGGCCCGGTACGCCGACGTGATCGGCCGCGAGCCGGCCTGGTCCGAGCGGTGGGTGGATCACCCGCAGGCCAGCGACCCGTTCTGGGCCCCCATGCAGTGCGGTCCCGCGCTGGAGCGGATCACGGCCCCGGTACTGCTCGTGGGCGGCTGGCAGGACCTGTTCATCGAGCAGACCCTGGAGCAGTACCGCACGCTCGCCGGCCGGGGCGTGCCCGTTCGGCTGCTCGTCGGCCCCTGGTCTCACCTGGACCTCGCTGCCCAGGGCGCCGTCGCGATCAACGAGAGCATGGCCTGGCTCGACCGCTACGCCGGCCCGGGTCGTTCAGCTTCTAGCGGCCGCCCGCCTTCCCCGCCGGATAACCCGGTGCGCATCTGGGTCGGCGGCGAAGGCGCGGAGCAGTGGCGCGAGATCGGGAGCTGGCCGCCGCCCGGCGTCGCCGAGCAGCGCTGGTACCTGGGCCCCAGCGGTTCGCTCCGCCCCGTTGGGCCGGCCGGGGCGGAACCGGCCGGGGGCGGGCCGACCGCCAGCTTCCGCTACGACCCGGCCGACCCCACGCCGTCGCCCGGCGGCGCGACCATGGCGATGAACGCAGGGAGCCGGGACAACCGGCCCGTCGAGCGCCGGCTGGACGTGCTGGTGTTCAGTAGCGATCCGCTGGGCGAGCCGGTCGAGATCCTCGGCGAGGTCGCCGCCGAGATCTTCCTCACCCGCGACAACCCGTACGCCGACCTGTTCGTGCGGCTGTGCGACGTGGACCCGCGCGGCCGGTCGCTGAACGTCTGCGACGGCATCGTGCGGCTCACCGACGCCGACCCGCTGACCGGGACCGTCCGGGTGAGCCTGATCGGCGCGGCGCACCGGTTCGGCCGCGGGCACCGGATCAGGCTGCAGGTCGCCGGGGGAGCGTTCCCGCGCTTCGCGCGCAATCCCGGCAACGGGCAGGTCGACGCGACCGCCGCCGACCTCGTGCCGACCCAGTACGACATCGGCCTGGACGCGGCGCACCCGTCGGCGCTGCTGCTGCCGGTGGCGGGGACGTAACAGCCCGGCCCGTTCGGGATAAATTTTCTGCCGAACGGGCGGGAGAGCGGACGCTAGCCCTTGAAGTACCGCACCTGCTCTTCGTGCATGGCCCGCATCCACTCCGGACTGTCCGGCGTCAGCCTTGGATCGTCGTACGGCCGGCCCGCCGATACGGCATCTAGGTAGGCGGCGTCCAGGGCGAGCCGCCTGCGGAGCTCGGCTGCGTCCCCGATATGCCCGTGGCCGGGCACGACCCGGCGGACGCCGGGTGCGGACGCCAGCCGCTCCATCCCGGTGCGATAGTCGCCGAGCGGGTCCGCCGCGTCGGTGTCGAGCAGCGGTATCTCCACGTCGGAGCACATATCGCCGGCGATCAGGACACCGCTCTCCGGCAGGAACACCGCGCCGTGACCGGGCGCATGCCCGTCGTGCACGATAAGCCGGGCCTCCGGCCCGTCCCACGGGATGGCGGAGGCGTCCAGCGATCTCATCCGCCCGACCAGTTCCGGGTCCAGATCGGGCACGGCCTGCCACGCCCCGTCGAGGATGCTGTCCCGTTCGGCCTCGGCGCTGGTGATGGCGGCCGGCGCGGCGTACCTCGGCGCGTCCCCGAGTTCCCGGCTCCACAGCACGTGATCCCAGTGCGGGTGGGTCGACCAGCCGACCGCGGGCCGCAGCCTCCTCGCGGCCAGCTCGGCGGCCAGTCCGGCCAGGTCGGCCGTTGTCACGGCCGGGTCGATGACCAGGCAGCCCCCGGAGGGGCCGACCACCACCGTGCTCGTGGTCATCGCGTAGGAACTGGTCGCGACCAGCACCCCGGGCGCGACCTCAGTCAAGCTCCGCACCGAACCGATCAGCTGCACTTCGAGTTGGACGCGTCCACGAAGCTCTTCACCGAGCTCACCACGCTCGCCGCGTTCCTGGTGGCGGTGGCGATCTGCGCGGCCGACGGACTCGACGGCAGCGCCGTGACGGAGTTCTTGAGTGCGGTGACCGAGGACGTGATGGCGCTGGTTTCGCTCGGGAAGTCGCCCTTGGCCGAGTTGACCAGCGTGGTGGCGTCAGTCTGGATCTGCTTGAGCTGTGATTTCAGGCCGCTGACCCCGTTGCTGGTCAGCCCCTTGACGGAATTCTCGAGGTTGGTCCGGTCCGTGCAGTAGGCAGGCTTGCTGCTACTGCAGCCGGCCAGGGTAACGGCCGTCGCCGCGGCGGCAAGGACCAGGGGAACCCGGACCCAGGCGCTATCCTGGCGGGCTCGCGACCTCTCGTGCCCTGGAGTCATCTTCATAATGACAAAGACCTACCAGCGCCCCGAGGGCGCGTCCTCACCCCGGACAGGTGATTTACGGGCAGGGACTCCAGCCCTGGCCGGTCACGGGGCGAGCCGCACCGGCAGCGCCTCCAGGCCGTGGATGAGCGTGCTCGGCCGCCAGCGCAGCGAGGCCGCCGGGACCGCAAGGCTGATCGAGCCGAACCTCGCCAGCAGGCCGGAGACGGCGATCCCGGCCTCCAGCCGGGCCAGCGGCGCGCCCAGGCAGTAGTGGATGCCGTGGCCGAACGCCAGGTGCCCGGAGCTGTCCCGGCCCAGGTCCAGCTGGTCCGGGTCGCCGAACCGCGCCGGGTCCCGGTTGGCGCCGCTCAGCGAGACGAGCACGGGATCGCCCCGGCCGATGGACACGCCGCCGAGCTCGACCGGCTCGGTGGCGCACCGGAAGGTCGCGTTGCTGACCGGGTTCACGTACCGCAGCAGTTCCTCCACCGCGTGGGTGATGAGAGCCGGGTCGGCGCGCAGCCGGGCGAGTTCGGCCGGGTTGAGCAGCAGCGCGAGCACGCCGCTGGCGATCAGGTTGACCGTGGTCTCGTGCCCGGCCACCAGGAGCAGGAACGCCATCGACACCAGCTCGTCCTCGCTGAGCCTGTCCTCGTCGTCCCGGGCCGCGAGCAACGCCGACAGCAGGTCGTCGCCGGGCTGCTGCCGCTTGGCCGCCAGCAGCGCCATGAAGTAGCGGGCCATCGCGGTGGCGTGCGCCTGGAACACCTCGGGCGAGGGAGTGTCGGACACGACAGTGGCCGACCAGGCGCGGAAGTCGTCCCGGTCGGCGAGCGGCACGCCGAGCAGCTCGCAGATCACGGTGATCGGCAGCGGGAACGCGAACGACCCGAGCAGATCCACCTCGGGCTGGCCCCCATGGCCCCTTTGCGCCCCTTGATCCGCCATGTCGTCGAGCAGCCCCGTGGTGATCGCGGTGATCCGCGGCCTGAGCCGCTCGACCTGGCGCACGGTGAAGGCCTTGTTCACCAGCCTGCGGAGCCGGCCGTGGTCCGGCGGGTCGCTGTTGAGCATGTGCAGGTCCATCGTGGCGATGACGGAGCCTGGCTCCGGGTGCCAGCCGGGCATGCGCTTGCTCATCCGCGGGTCGGCCAGCGCGGCCCGTGCCTCGGCGTACCCGGTTATCAGCCATACGGCCGCCCCGCCCGGCATGATCACCGGAGTGACCGGGCGCTGCGCTCGCAACCGGGCGTGCACCGAGTACGGGTCCTGGAAGTAGTCGGCGCCCAGGCGTTCGGCAGCGATGTGCGGCGCGCTCATCCGTGTCCCCTCGTCGGCTCGGCGAGACCCCGGCCCCATGGCCCCTCGTGGCCCTCAGTCTGCAGCTTAAGTAATAACTCGAATGTTGTAAAGCTGGTGCCGGGACCGCCGTCCGAGGGGGCGGCCGGGGTAATCGGAGCGGCCGGGGTAATCGGAGCGGCCGGGGTGGCGACCGGCTGCGCCCGGTACAGCGCGGACGGCCACCAGTTCCACCGTCCGATCAGCACCACCGCCGACGGCACCAGCAGCGTCCTGACCAGGAACGTGTCCATGAGCACGCCGAGCGCGAGGCCCACGCCGACGTTCACGATCGTCCGGACGTTCTGCGCCCCGGCGCTGCCGGACCCCACGATGGCCAGCACCCCGAACGTCCCGGCCAGCACCAGCCCGGCCGAGGTCACCGTGGTCCCGGTGACGCTCAGCGCCCGGCCCACGGCCTCGCGCAGCGGGAGCTGCCGGGCTTCTTCCCTGATCCGCGTCATGACCAGGATGTTGTAGTCCTCGCCCAGCGCCAGCAGGAACACGAACAGCAGGAACGGCAGGATGAACGTCAGCCCGGGCTGGCCCGCGACGTTGACGAACACCAGCACGGTCAGCCCGAGGGCGGCGAAGTAGGAGAGCACCACGGAGGCGATCAGGTACAGCGGCGCGATCAGCGAGCGCATCACCAGCGCGAGGAGCACCGCGATGACCGCGATGGCGATCGGGATGACCGTCCACAGGTCGCCGTTGGACAGCTGGGCGACGTCGTAGGTGAACGCCGCCTGCCCGGTCACCCCGACGGCCTCGGCGCCGGCCGCCTGGGCCGCGCGGGCGGCGGCGGCCCGGACGGCGGGCACCGCCTCTGCGGCCGCGGTGGTGGTCGCGTTTCCCGCCGCGAGCGTGGTGGCGAACGAGATCGTGCGGCCGTCCGCGCTGACGTAGGAGCCGCTGGCCCGGTAGGACTGATACGCGGCCAGCCTGGCCGGGGGGACCCGGGTCGCGGCTGGGCCCTGGGTGTCCCGCGGCGGCCCGTAAGCGGCGTACAGCGCGGTGTACTGGGCCGCGGTCAGCGCCGTCCCGTTGGCGTTCAGGGGTCCGGTCACCGAGGTGAACACGGGATCGGCGGCCAGCTGCCGCTCCGCGGCGGCCACCGCGCGCGTGGCGGCCCAGGCGGGCTGGCGCAGGCGCAGCACGATGACGGTCGGGTTGGCCGCCGTCTGCGGGAAGTGCCTGCTGAGCAGGCTATTGCCGGCGGCGGAATCGCTGCCCGCCGGACCGGTTGCCGCGCCGCCGGACCCCGCGGCCAGGTAGCCCGCCGACGCCACCGCGAGCGCGCCGAACACGACCAGGCCGATGACCAGGGTGAGTACCGGCCGCCGCACGATCCGCGAGCAGGTCGGCCCCCACCACCCGGGCCGTCCGGCGCCCGGCCGGACCGAGGAGGGCCAGAACGCCACCGGCCCGCAGATCGCGAGCAGCGCGGGCAGCAGGGTGAGCCCGGCCACGAGCATCAGCCCGATGGCGATGGCCAGCGGCACCGCCAGCCCGGAGTAGAGGCTGAAGGTGGCGGTGGCCAGCGACAGCAGCGCGGCGATGAGGACACAAGCGGAGAACGTGATCGTCTCGCTGACCCGCGCGACGGAGAGCACGATCGCCTCATGGCAGCGGAGCCCGGCACGCATTTCCTCCCGTACCCGGAACATCAGGAACAGCGCGTAGTCCGTGCCCGCCCCGAGCACCAGCACGATCAGCAGCAGCGAGGCGATCTGGGACACGCCCAGGCCGTGCACCGCGGCCTCGGCGGTGAGCCGCTCGGCCACCAGTACCACCACCACCGCGGGCAGCACCGCGATCAGCGGCGCCAGCGCGGACCTGAACACCGCCACGAGCAGCGCGATCACGAAGGCGATGGAGAACCACTGGACCTGGCCGCCGGTCTTGCCCGAGGTGGCGTTGGTGTCTGTCCGGGTGGCTACCGTGCCCGCGGTGTGCACCGAGAACCCGGACGGGGGCGCGGCCGCGCGTATCGCGTCGCGCACCCGTCCGACCAGGGTGGCCTGCTGGGAGGTGGCCAATCCGCCGGACTGGGCCAGCGCGGCCAGCACCGTGAGCTGCTCGGCCTGCCCGTCGGCCGACTGCCCGGCGTCCCGTACCGAGACGACGCGGGGGATCCGGGCCAGCGACCCCTTGAGCCGGTCTACGAAGGCCTCGTCCGGGCCGGTCAGTGCCCCGCTGGACCGGGCGGCGACCACGGTGACCGCGGTCAGCGCGGCCCCCTGCAGCGGCGAGGCCAGCTGGGCCGCCTGCTGGCTGGGCGCGCTGGCCGGCAGGAACGAGGTGTTGTCGCTCTGCGTCACGCTGGACAGTGACGGCAGCAGCGCCATGGCCGCGGCCGCGCCCGCCACCCAGGCCAGCACGATGGCCCAGCGGAAGCGGACGGCCAGCCGCCCGGTCGCGGCGAAGAAGGTACCCACGAAGGCCATCGTGGCCGGCCGTGGTGCGGCTCCGTTAGACCCGGGGGAGCGTAAAGTTGCTTCGTGGCTGATCCGTACGGAACCGTTGCCTTCCGGCCGGCGCCGGGCGAGATTCCCGAATCCCCAGGGGTTTACAGGTTCCGCGACCAGCGCGGCCGGGTGATCTACGTCGGCAAGGCGAAGTCGCTGCGCCAGCGGCTGAATCAGTACTTCGCCGACTTCGCCGGGCTGCACCCGCGCACCCAGATGATGCTGCAGACCGCGGCCGGCGTCGAGTGGACCGTGGTCGGCACCGAGGTCGAGGCCCTGCAGCTCGAATACTCCTGGATCAAGGAGTTCGACCCCAGGTTCAACATCAAGTACCGGGACGACAAGAGCTATCCGTACCTGGCCGTCACCATGAGCGATGAGTACCCCCGGGTCATGGTCATGCGCGGGGCCAAGCGGAAGGGCACCAGGTACTTCGGCCCGTACAGCCACGCCTGGGCCATCCGCGACACGGTGGACACGCTGCTCCGGGTGTTCCCGGTGCGCACCTGCTCGGCCGGGGTGTTCAAGCGGTCCGGGCAGATCGGCCGCCCCTGCCTGCTCGGTTACATCGGCAAGTGCTCCGCGCCGTGCGTCAAGCGGATCAGCGCCGACGAGCATCGCCGGCTGGCCGAGGACTTCTGCGACTTCATGGCCGGGCAGACCAGTCGGTTCGCCAGCCGCCTCGAGGCCGAGATGAAGCAGGCCGCGCGCGAGGAGGAATTCGAGCGCGCCGCGCGGCTCCGCGACGACCTGCGGGCGCTGGAGCGCGCGATCGAGAAGCAGGCGGTGGTGCTGGGCGACGGCACCGACTGCGATGTCATCGCGCTGGCCGAGGACCAGCTCGAGGCGGCCGTCCAGGTGTTCTACGTGCGCGGCGGCCGGGTCCGCGGCCAGCGCGGGTGGGTCCTGGACAAGATCGAGGAAGTGACGCCGGCCGGCCTGGTGGAGCAGTTCCTCGGCCAGGTCTACGCGGACAGCCCGGCGGGGGCCGAGGCGATCAACGCCGGCATCCCGCGCGAGGTCCTGGTGCCCGAGCTGCCGCCGGACCCGGACACCATGAGCCAGTGGCTGGCCGAGCGCCGCGGCGGCCCGGTCAGCCTGCGGGTGCCGCGGCGCGGCGACAAGAAGGCCCTGCTCGAGACCGTGGCCAGGAACGCGGGCGAGTCGCTGGCGCTGCACAAGACCCGCCGTGCCAGCGACCTGACCACCCGGAGCAAGGCGCTCAACGAGATCCAGGAGGCCCTCGGCCTGGACGACGCGCCGCTGCGAATCGAGTGCTACGACGTGTCGAACCTCCAGGGCACCCACGTGGTCGCGTCGATGGTCGTGTTCGAGGACGGCCTGGCCCGCAAGAGCGAGTACCGCCGGTTCGCGATCAAGGGCCACGACGGCACCGACGACATCTCCTCGATCCACGAGGTGATCACCCGGAGGTTCCGCCGCTACCTGGCCGAGCGGGAGAAGACCGGCGAGCTGGACACGCTCGGCGACCCCGAGGCCGGCGAGGACTCAGACGATGGGGCCGAACGGGCCGATGTGACGGCCCAGAAGAAGTTCTCGTACCCGCCCAACCTGGTCGTCGTCGACGGCGGCCCGCTGCAGGCCGAGGCGGCGGCGCGTGCCCTGGCCGAGCTCGGCATCGACGACGTGGCCGTGTGCGGCCTGGCTAAGCGGCTGGAGGAGGTCTGGATTCCCGGCGAGGAGTACCCGGTCATCCTGCCGCGCAGCAGCGAGGGGCTGTACCTGCTGCAGCGGGTGCGGGACGAGGCGCACAGGTTCGCGATCGCCTACCACCGGGCCAAGCGCGGCAAGGCCGCCACCACCAGCGCCCTGGACGACGTGCCCGGGCTCGGCCCGGCGCGCCGCAAGGCGCTGCTCAAGCAGTTCGGCTCGGTGCGCAAGCTCCGCGCGGCGAGCATCGAGGAGATCGCGGCGGTTCCGGGTATCGGAACCCGGCTGGCCGCCACCATCTCAGCGGCTCTAGGCGCTAACCACGTGGGAGAGAACGATGAGAACGGCTGACGGCCCGGAGGACATCGTCGTCATCACCGGCCTGTCCGGGGCGGGGCGGTCGACGGCGGCCAAATCGCTCGAGGACCTGGGCTGGTTCGTGGTCGACAACCTGCCGCCCGGGCTGCTGCCGACCATGGTGGACCTCGCGGCCAGGTCGAACGGCGCGGTCAGCCGGATGGCGGCGGTGGTCGACGTGCGCAGCCGGGCGTTCAGCACCGACCTGAAGTCGGCGATCAGCGACCTCGGCGCGCGCGGCGCGACCGCGCGCGTGGTCTACCTGGAGGCCGCGGAGGACACGCTGGTGCGCCGGTTCGACAGCGAGCGGCGGCCGCATCCGCTGCAGGGCACCGGGCGGGTCACCGACGGCATCGCGGCCGAGCGCGAACTGCTCCGCGGGGCCCGCGGCGACGCGGACCTGGTACTGGACACGACCCGGCTCAACGTGCACGAGCTGCGGGCCAGGATGCGCGACTTCTTCGGCGGCGGCGGCGCGGCGGCCGGGCTGAGGCTGTCCGTCGTCTCGTTCGGCTACAAGTACGGCCTCCCGGTTGACGCTGACCAGGTGGCCGACTGCCGGTTCCTGCCCAACCCGCACTGGATTCCCGAGCTGGCCCCGATGACGGGGCTGGACGCGCCGGTACGGGATTACGTCCTGGCCCAGCCCGGCGCCACGCAGTTCCTTGAGCACTACGCCGAGTTGCTGCGGGTGATGCTGGCGGGCTACGAACGCGAGGGCAAGCGGTTCGTCACCCTCGCGGTGGGCTGCACGGGCGGCAAGCACCGGAGCGTGGCGATCGCCGCCGAACTGGCGGCGCGGGTCGCAGATGCCGGAACGGACGTGCAGGTGGTGCACCGGGATCTTGGTCGGGAGTGAGCAGTTGGGGACTGGCCCGAGGGCAGTAGCGCTCGGCGGCGGGCACGGGCTGGCGGCGTCACTGTCGGCCCTGCGCCGGGTAACCGGTGATCTCACCGCGATCGTGACGGTCGCGGACGACGGCGGGTCGAGCGGGCGGCTGCGCCGGGACTACGGCGTCCTGCCCCCGGGCGACCTGCGGATGGCGCTGGCCGCGCTGTGCGGTGACGACGAGTGGGGCACCACCTGGAGCAAGGTGGTGCAGCATCGGTTCGGCGGCGACCACGAGCTGGCCGGCCACGCCGTCGGCAACCTGCTCATCGTGGCGCTGTGGGATCTGCTCGGTGACACGGTCGCGGGCCTGGAATGGGTGGGCAGGCTGCTCGGCACCGGCGGCCGGGTGCTCCCCATGGCCGCGGTGCCGCTGGACATCGTGGCCGAGGTAGTCGGCGCCAACCCGGACCGGCCCGAGGAGATCAGCACGGTCCGCGGCCAGGCGGAGTGCGCCAGCACGCCGGGCCAGGTGCGGTCGATCACGCTGCTGCCGCCCGACCCGCCCGCGGTGCCCGAGGCGGTGCGCGCGGTGCTCGACGCGGAATGGGTGGTGTTCGGCCCGGGCTCGTGGTTCACCAGCGTGCTGCCGCACCTGCTGGTGCCCGGGCTCGCCTCCGCGCTGCACGGCACCGCGGCCCGGCGGCTGGTCGTCCTCAACCTGGCGCCGCAGCCGGGGGAGACCGAGGGATTTTCACCGCACAAGCACCTCGAGGTCCTCGCCGGGCACGCGCCTGCGCTTACTGTAGATGTAGTCCTCGCGGACACTAACGCCGCCGGAGCGGGTAGCCTGGCCGACCTGGAGAAAGCAGCCGCGATGCTCGGCGCCCGGCTGGTAATGGCGGACGTGGCCGCGGCCGACGGCACGCCCCGGCATGACCCGAGGCTGCTGGCGGGGATGTACGCGCAGATATTCAGGGGGGAGTGAAGCCGCGTGGCCATGACCAGCGTGGTGAAGGACGAGCTCAGCCGGGTGCAGGTGATCAAGCCCTGCTGCCGCAAGGCCGAGATCTCCACGCTGCTCAGATTCGCCGGCGGCTTGCACCTGTCCGAGGGCCGCGTGGTCATCGAGGCCGAACTCGACACCGGCGCGGCGGCCCGGCTGCTGCGCGCGAGCATCACCGAGGTGTTCGGGCACCCGGCGGAGTTCCTCGTGCTGTCCCCGGGCGGCCTG
>Ga0207657_10003674_pt1 | contig 16319 bp, 18 predicted proteins | sample KBSC33metaG_FD_184316 | JGI IMG/M metagenome (GOLD analysis project Ga0207657, IMG submission 184316) | Corn rhizosphere microbial communities from Kellogg Biological Station, Michigan, USA - KBS C3-3 metaG (SPAdes) (version 2) | ecosystem: Host-associated > Plants > Roots > Rhizosphere > Soil ... | reverse complement strand
CGGTCAGGCGGCGGAGGATCGCGGCAACGTGATCCTGGCGTGACCCGCGCGTGCCGTCGCGCAGGTCGAGCTCGAGGTTCGAGTAGCCCCGCGCGGCCTCGATCACCTGCGCGAGCGCCGCCTCGGCGAGCGGCGCGCGGCCGAGATTCGTGTGCACGATCACGCCGGTCGCGTTCAGGACTCGCCGGAGACTCGGAGCGCGGGCCGCTCGGAGCTCGTCGTGCAGCCGCTCCGCGAGGTCGCCGGGGTCGGCGCCCGCGCGGATCTCCTCCCGGGCGCGGTCGAGCACGGCCCGGGCGGCATCGACCGCGAGCGGATCGTCGACGGCGCGTGCGAGCTCGTCCACCGAGGGCAGATCGCGCAGCTGCATCCTCGAAAGGCTAGTCGCGCTCAAGGGGGCGGGCAACGCGGTCGATTGGGAAACCGTGGTCCTCCGGTATCGCCTCTCGCTCGGCATCGTCGCGCTCGCGATCTCCGCGACCGCCTGTGTCTTCACGCTCGCGCGACCGGAGTACCGCGGACCCGGCTCCGCTGCTCACGACGTGAAGCCGCTCTCCTATGTCTCGCCCGCGAGCCACGGCTGGACGTGGCCGCACGGCACGCCCGGGTTCCGCATCGGCCACGACGAGAGCCGCTGGAACATGTCGGCGATTCACTGGCGCGACCTCTCGGCACTGCGCATCGCGGCCCGCCCCGCCGGTGTCGATCCGCAGAGCCTCCGCGTGGTCGAGGCGGCGCGGCTTCTGCCCGGCCCGCGCGAGCGCCCGTTCCTCCTTGTCGGCGGCCGCGACACGCGCGGCCGGACGTGCATCGGCGCGCAGCCGGGCAATGCGGCGCCGACGTTCTTCTGTCCCGCCCAGCTCCGCGGCCGCATTGCGATCGTCCTCGTCTCACCTCGGCCCAGGTTCGTGAGCGGGGAGTGGTCGATCTACGTCAGCGGCGTCGTGAGCGCGGCCGTGACCCGCGCGACGATCACGACGGCCGGCGCGACGAACACGCTCGTGCGTGGCACGAAGCGCACGGTCACGCCGGAAGGGCCGTACCCGTTCTACGATCGCACCACGTACGCGCACTCGTGGGGGACGATCACGTCGTACCGCGGCCAGCCCGTCCCGTGGAACGCGCGCATCGACTTCTACGGCGCGAACGGCAAGCTCGCGACACTGCAGCTCCGGTACACGAAGCCGGGCGCCTACGTCGTGCCGGTGCGCCGCTCCTCGTAACGGTCGAGGACGCACCGGAGCGCCACCTCTGGCGAGTCCGTGAGCGAGAGCAGGTCGAGATCGCTCGGCGAGATGAGCCCCAGCGGTGACAGCGTGCCGTGCACCCAGTCGAGCAGGGGCGTCCAGAACTCGACCCCGAAGAGCACCACCGGGAACTGCAGCACCTTGCCGGTCTGGATGAGCGTCAGCGATTCGAAGAGCTCGTCGGTCGTGCCGAACCCGCCGGGAAACACGACGAAGCCCTGAGCCGGTTTCACGAACATCGTCTTGCGCACGTAGAAGTGCTTGAACTCGAGCGAGATGTCGAGGTACGGGTTCTCGTGCTGCTCGTGCGGCAGCTCGATGTTGAAGCCGACGCTGAGGCCGCCGCCCTCCTTGCAGCCGCGGTTCGCTCCCTCCATCGCGCCCGGCCCGCCGCCGGTGATCACCGCCCAGCCCGCCTCGGCGAAGAGCTTTCCCGTCGCGCGTGCCGACTCATACGTCGGCGAACCGTCGACGACGCGGGCGGAGCCGAAGATCGAGACCGCAGGCCGGTCGATCCGCTCGACCGCCTGGAACCCCTCGTAGAACTCCTCCGCGATGCGGGCGGTGTGCTCGCGCAGCGTCGCCTGATCCTGGTGCGGCTCGTCGAGAAGCTCGCGGTCCTCCATTACAGGCCGCCCTCGGGGTGCGTGGCCAGCATGCCGATCACGAGGAGCGCCGCCAGCCCGAGGTAGAGCGCGACGATGGCGATCGCTCGCGTGCGGTCGGGCGCGAGCGCCTGCACCGGCACAGCGCCTTCGAAGCGAATCACGGGCGTGCGCCAGGCCTCGCGCGCTGCGTGCAGCGTCTGCCCGCCGTCGAGGAAGCCGATCGGGATCAGGTTGAACGCGTTGAGGAGGAACGCGATGTTCGCGAGCACGAGCAGCATCGACGAGCTCGTGGCCGTCGCATACGCCCACACCGCCGCCGCCGCGGCCCCGCCGAAGAGCGGGCCGGCCAGCGAGATGATCGCGTTGCGCCACGGCGTCAACCCCGCCCGCTCGATCGTCACGTACGCACCGAAGAACGGGATGAACGTCGGCCACGACACCTTGAGGCCGTACGAGCGCGCGGCGACGATGTGGCCGAGCTCGTGCACGAAGATCATCAGCACGAACCCGATCGCGAACGTCCAGCTGTGGAACCAGAGCGCGTACGCGCCGACGGAGAAGAAGATGCCGAAGAACTTGACGAAGATGAAGCCGAACTTGAGCGCGGCGCCGCCGATGGCGAGCGCGGCCGCGCCGAGCCGCTCGAGCGTCTTCTTGAGGCCGCTGGTGGGATGAATGGGGCGTTCGTGCCGGAACTCGTCCATCAGGAGCCTCGCCCTATCCATTCCTCGCCGCCGGTGTAGACCTCTTTCTTCCAGAGGGGAATCGTCTCCTTGAGCGTGTCGATCGCCTCGCGGCAGGCATCGAGCGCAGCGGCGCGATGCGGGGCGGAGACGGCGATCACGACGCTCGGCTCGCCGATCTCGACGCGCCCGACACGGTGGTGGATCGCGACCTTGCTGAGGCCGTGCTTCGCCGTCAGCTCGTCGGCGAGCCGCGCGAGCATCGGCTCGGCCATCTCCTCGAACGCCTCGTACTCGAGATGGAGAACGTCGCGGTCGCGCGAGCGGCGCCGCACAGTGCCGACGAACGTCGCAACTGCGCCGGCGTCGTCGCTCGACGCCTCCTCGACGACACGCGCGAGCTCGAGCGGCTCGCTGCTGATGCGGAACGCACCGCCCGAAACGGGAGGGATGACCGCGACCTCGTCGCCCTCGTTGAGCGCGGCGCCGCGGTCGACGTACTCGCGGTTCAACGCGTAGAGCAGCCCCGCCGGCTCGTCGCCGAGGCCGAGCTTCGCCCACACGTCGTCGATGCGCTCGACGCCGTCGATGTCGAGACGTGCGGTGCCCGCGCGCTCGCGCAGGCCGGCGAAGAGACGAACGGTGACGCGCACGGCATTGAGTGTGCCGCACGGCGTACCCTGACCGGAGCGTGCCCGGCCATCGTTGGAGCATGGAGCTCGATCCTCCGGAGCGCCCGGACGATCCTGCCGTGCGCCGGGCCAACCTGCGCCGCGTCGCGCGGCTCTTCCGCTCGTATCGCGGCCGGCTCGGCGCCGTCCTCGCGCTGATCGTCTTCTCGTCCGCGCTCGGCGTCATCCCGGCCTTCCTGCTGAAGGAGATCCTGAACCGGGCGATCCCCGACCGGGACACGACGCTGCTCGCCTATCTCGCGGGCGGGATGATCGCGATCGCGATCGCGAGCGGCGTGCTCGGCGTCGTCCAGACGCTTCTTTCGAACCAGGTCGGCCAGCGCGTGATGCACGACCTCCGCGCCGCGGTCTTCCGCCATCTGCAGCGCCTCTCGCTCGCGTTCTTCACGCGCACGCGCACCGGCGAGGTGCAGTCGCGCATCTCGAACGACATCGGCGGCGTGCAGAGCGTCGTCACGAGCACGGCTACGTCGATCACCTCGAACGTGACGACGGTGGTCGCGACGATGATCGCGATGCTCGCACTGAGCTGGGAGCTCGCGATCTTCGCGTTCGCGCTCATCCCGGTCTTCGTCGTCCTCACGCGGCGCGTCGGCAACGAGCGGCGCGAGATCGCGAAGACGACGCAGGAGACCCTCGCCGACATCTCGAGCCTCGTGCAGGAGTCGCTCTCGGTCAGCGGGATCCTGCTCGGCAAGACGATGGGGCGGACGAAGGAGCTCGCCGACCGCTTCGAGGTCGACTCGCTGCGGCTCGCCGACCTCGAGGTGCGCCAGCGGATGGCAGGCCGCTGGGTGATGGCGACGATTCAGATGAGCTTCGCGATCATGCCGGCCGCCGTCTACTGGTTCGGCGGCTGGTGGGCGTCGAGCGGGCACGCGATCTCGATCGGCACGCTCGTGTCGTTCACGACCTTGCAGTCGCGGCTCTTCTTCCCGGTCGGCAGCCTGCTCGGCGTCGGCCTCGACGTGCAGACGTCGCTCGCGCTCTTCGACCGCATCTTCGAGTACCTCGACCAGCCGGTCGACATCGAGGAGAAGCCGGACGCGCGCACGTCGACCGAGCCCGGCGACGTCGTCTTCGACCACGTGTGGTTCCGCTACGGCGACGAGGCGTGGACGCTCGAGGACGTGAGCTTCACCGTCCCGGCCGGCACGACGACGGCGCTCGTCGGCGAGACCGGCTCCGGGAAGACGACGCTCGGCTACCTGACCGCGCGCCTCTACGACGTCGGGGAGGGCTCGGTCTCGATCGGCGGCGTCGACATCCGCGATCTCACGCTCGAGGCGCTGAGCGACCTCGTCGGCGTCGTGTCACAGGAGACCTATCTCTTCCACTCGTCGGTGCGCGAGAACCTCCGCTTCGCGAAGCCGACGGCGACCGACGCGGAGATCGAGGCCGCGGCGGAGGCCGCGCGCATCCATCACGTGATCGCGGCGCTCCCACAGGGCTACGACACCGTCGTCGGCGAGCGCGGCTACCGCTTCTCCGGCGGCGAGAAGCAGCGCATCGCGATCGCGCGCACCGTGCTGCGCAACCCGCCGATCCTCGTTCTCGACGAAGCGACGTCGTCGCTCGACAACGAGACGGAACGGCTCGTGCAGGAGGCGCTCGACGGGTTGTCCGCCGGACGCACGACGATCGCGATCGCGCATCGCCTCTCGACCGTGCGCGACGCCGACCAGATCGTCGTCCTCGACAAGGGTGAAGTCGTCGAGCGGGGCACGCACGACGACCTGGTTCTCGCGGGTGGGCGCTACACCGCGCTCGCGGCGCGGGACTCCGAGCTGATCGAAGCCTGATCACCGTACGATTGCTGCATGGAGTTCAAGCCGGTCTACGGCCCCCGCGAAGCTGGCGACGCTGCTGAGCAGCCCGGCGAGTATCCGTTTACGCGCGGGCCGTACCGCGACATGTATCGCGGCCGGCCGTGGACGATCCGGCAGTACGCCGGCTTCGCCTCCGCGGAGGAGTCCAATGAGCGCTATCGCTACCTGCTCTCCGCAGGGCAGACGGGACTGTCGATCGCGTTCGACCTGCCGACGCAGCTCGGCTACGACTCCGACGACCCACGCGCGCTCGGCGAGGTAGGGCGCACCGGAGTCGCGATCGACTCGCTCGCGGACATGCGGCTCCTGCTCGACGGCATCCCGCTCGGCGCGGTGTCGACGTCGATGACGATCAACGCGCCGGCCTCCTTGCTCCTGCTCCTGTACGAGCTCGTGGCCGAGGAGCAGGGCGTTGCGTCCACGGAGCTGCGCGGCACGGTGCAGAACGACATCCTCAAGGAGTACGTCGCGCGCGGGAACTACATCTTCCCGCCGAAGCCGTCGATGCGGCTGACGACGGATCTGTTCGCGTACTGCGCGGAGCGGATCCCGAAGTGGAACACGATCTCGATCTCGGGCTACCACATCCGCGAGGCGGGAGCGTCTGCGACGCAGGAGCTGGCGTTCACATTGGCGAACGGGATCGCGTACTGCGCCGCCGCGGTCGACGCGGGCCTGTCGCCGGACGACTTCGGGGAGCGGCTCTCCTTCTTCTTCAACGCGCACAACGACTTCTTCGTCGAGGTGGCGAAGTTCCGCGCCGCACGCCGGCTGTGGGCGCGGATCATGAAGGAGCGGTTCGGCGCGACGAACTCGAAGGCGCTCGCGCTGCGCTTCCACGCCCAGACCGGCGGCTCGACGCTGACCGCGCAGCAGCCGGAGAACAACATCGTGCGCGTCGCGCTGCAGGCGTTCGCGGCGGTCTGCGGCGGCACGCAGTCGCTGCACACGAACGGGTTCGACGAGGCGCTCGCGCTCCCGACGCAGCGGTCGGCGCGGATCGCGCTGCGCACGCAGCAGGTGATCGCGCACGAGGCGGGCGCGCTCGACACCGCCGATCCGCTCGGCGGGTCGTACTTCATCGAAGAGCTCACCGATTCCCTGGAGCGCGACGCGTGGGCGCTGATCGAGCGCGTCGACGCGCTCGGCGGCGCGGTGGACGCGATCGAGCAGGGCTTCGTGCAGGACGAGATCGAGCAGTCCGCGTTCGAGTGGCAGCAGGAGGTCGAGCGCGGCGAGCGCGTGATCGTCGGCGTCAATGCTCACGTCGAGGAGTCCGACGAGCGGACGGAGCTGCTGCGCATCGATCCCGAGGCTGAGCGCCGTCAGCTCGAGCGGACGGCGCGCGTACGCGCGGAGCGGAACGCGGACGAGGCGTCGCGTGCGCTCGAGGCGGTGCGGGACGCCGCGCTCGGCGACGCGAACCTGCTGCCCGTCATGCGCGACGCGCTGCGGGCGATGTGCACGATCGGCGAGATCTGCGAGACCCTGCGCGTCGAGTGGGGCATGTACGACAGCGTCCGCGCCCGGCCCTGAGCCGGGTAGGATGGCGCGCTGATGCCACGCTTTCTGGTCATACGGACGTTCGACGTGGGCGAAGAGCAGATGCCCACGGTCGGGCGCAAGTCCCGGGAGCTGACCGAGAGCCGCTTCCAGGAGATCGTGTGGGAGCACAGCCACGTCGTCGTCGACGAGGACGGCGTCGTCCACACCTACTGCGTCTACGAGGCGCCGAGCCCCGAGATCGTGCACGAACATGCGCGCTTCCTCGGCAAGCACACGATCGACGCGCTCCACGAGATCGCCGGCGACGTCACTCCGGCGGACTTCCCGCCCGTCGCCGACTAAGCGTTTCCGGGACGGAGCGCGCGGGCGTCCTCGACGTGGAGGTACGCCTGCCGGGCGACTGCGAGGCGGCGCCTCACGTGCCGGAGGCGATCGACGTCGTCAGGGTCGACGAGCGCGAGCGCCTGCTTGTACAGATCGACGGCGAGCTCTTTCGCCCAGCCCTGCTCGGCCTGCTCGGCGGCGGCGATGGCGTATGTCAGCGCGCGCTTGTCGTCGCCCGACTCGCGCCAGTGCCGGGCCAGCGCCGCGCCCGCCTCGCCGACCTCCGCCGTCGCGTTCTCGAGGAAGAGCGCGAACTGCTCGTGGCGCTCACGCCTGCGCGCCCGCGGCAGCAGCTCATACGCGACGTCGCGGATGAGCACGTGCGTGAACGAGTACTGGTGGTCGCCCTCGATCGACGACACCGTGTCGCGTCGGATGAGATCCCGCCGCTCGAGCGACCACAGGAGGTCGCCGAGACCGTCGCCGCCCGTTGCCATCCGCTCGAGCGCGCCGCGCCAGAACGTCTTCCCTCCCACCGCCGCGTCGAGCAGGACCGACCGCTCGGCAGGCGGCAGCGCGTCGAGCCGGGCGGCGAGCAGCGCGCGGATCGTGTTCGGCAGCGGCCGGGCAGTCCCCATTGGCGCCTCGGCGAGCGTCGCTGCGAGCTGTTCGATGAAGAAGGGGTTCCCTCCGGCCGTGCCCGCGAGCTCGGCGGCGCGCGCGTCGTTCGTCGCGCTCGCCGCCTGGCCCAGCCGCTCGAAGGCGAGGCGGCGCGCCTCGTCCACCGGCAGCGGCCCGAGCGGCAGTGCCGAGTACGACTGCAGCCCCCCGCCCCAGCCTGGACGACCGTCGAGCAGCTCCGAGCGGGCGAGCACGAGGATGAGGATCGGCAGCTCGCGCAGGCGAGCGCCGAGCAGCTCGACGAGGTCGAGAAGGCTCTCGTCGGCCCAGTGAAGGTCCTCGAAGACGAGCAGCGTCGGCCGGTCGCGCGCGATCGCCTCGATGAAGACGCGGATCGAGAAGAACAGCGTGTCCCGGTCCGCGACCGTGGCGCCCGGGTTGATCCCCACCAGGAGTGCGAGGTGCGAAGCGACCTCGTCGGCGTCACGGCCGCTGAGGAGGCGCGCGACGGTCGAGCGCAGCTTCTCCGCAGCGACGGCAGGCGGGTCGCTCTCGAAGATCGCGCAAAGCTGCTTCACCTGGCTGACGAACGCGCCGTACGCGCTGCTCTCGCGGTAGGGGAGCGAGCGCCCCCGGACGACGCGTCCCCCGGAGCGTTCGATCCCCTCGGCGAACTCTCCGGCGAGCCGCGTCTTGCCGGTGCCGGCCGGCGCGAGGACCGTGACGAGGTGAGGCGCCTTGTCGTCGCAGACCCGCGTCCAGAGGTCGTGCAGGAACTGCAGCTCGCGCACCCGCCCGACGAATGTGCCGGCGAGCGGCCGCTCGCCGTGGGCGATTCGGTCCCGGATGGCGATCCATGTCTCGATCGGCGCCGACTTTCCCTTCGCCGTGCGCGCTTCGGCCTGCTCGTACACGATCGCGTCGCGCGTGTTGAGCCACGTCTCTCTGCCCACGACCACCCCGTTCACGGGCGCCGACGCCTGCAACCGAGCCGCGGTGTTGACGACGTCGCCGGCGACCATCGCCTCACCCTGCTCGGGCCGCGCCTCGAGCGTGACGAGCGCCTCGCCCGTGTTGACTGCGATCCGGAGCTGCAGGTCGTCGCTGCCGACGGAGTCGCGCACGGCGAGCGCGGCCCGGACAGCGCGCTCCGCGTCGTCCCCGTGGGCGGTGGGGGCGCCGAACACGGCCATCACTGCGTCGCCGATGAACTTTTCGACCACACCGCCGAACGACTCGAGCTCGGTGCGGACGGCTTCGTGGTACGGGGCGAGGTAGGCGCGCACGTCTTCCGGGTCGAGCGCCTCGGCCCGTTGTGTGGAGCCGACGAGGTCGACGAACACCACGCTCACGACGCGCCGCTCCTCGCGCAGCGCGCCCCCCACGGCGTCGAGCCGGGCGGCGCAGGCGAGGCAGAACCTCGCGATGTCGGGGTTTTCCTGCCCGCAGGCTGTGCAGATCGGCACCGGAGCAGCGTACGACGAGCTGTCGGCAATGAAAAGGCAGAGCGATCGGCTACGGTCCAGCTCGATGGATCGCGAGGAGCTTCGGGCCGCGCAGGCGCCGCTGAAGACGCGGTACGCCGAGGATCCAGAGGCCGCCCTCGTCACGCTTCGGGCCGACGCGACGCTGGGCGAGGAGTCGATCTCCTGCTCGGTCGACACCGGCCGATCGCTCGTCGAGGCGGGACTCCATCCTGCGACGGGTGGCTCGGGCGCGCTCGCGTGCTCGGGCGACATGCTGCTCGAGGCGCTCGTCGCGTGCGCGGGGGTGACCCTGCGGGCCGTCGCCACCTCGCTCGGGCTCGACGTGTCGGGAACGGTGCACGCCGAGGGCCTCCTCGACTTCCGCGGCACGCTCGGCGTCGCGAAGGACGAGGGCGTGCCCGTGGGCTTCCGCGGCATCCGGCTGCGCTTCGACCTGCAGCATTCCGAGTCCGAGGCCGACATCGAGCGCCTGCTCGCGCTGACGGAGCGATACTGCGTCGTCTATCAGACGCTCGCCGGGGGAGTGCCGGTCGAGGTCACGGCCGCCTGATGGGTTGAGTGCAATCGGTCCGGGTAGAGGGAAGTCTCGTTCGTTTTACAAGGGGAGGGAAATGCGTAACAAGAGACTCGCACTGCTCGCGCTCGCCGCGGCCGCGTTCACACTGCTCGTTGTGCAGGCCGGCACGGCCGCGCACCCGCTGAAGCACAAGCCGAGACATCACGTCAAGAAGAAGCCGAAGCCCGGCCTGAACGCCGCGCAGAAGCTCGCGCACGTCAAGCACATCGTCGTCATCTACGAGGAGAACCACAGCTTCGACAACCTGTACGGCGGTTGGGGAGGCGTCAACGGCCGCACGAAGGCCGACGCGGCGCACACGACGCAGGTCAACCAGGCAGGCACCCCCTACACGTGCCTCGAGCAGGACGACGTCAACCTGGCCGCTCTGCCGGCGACGTGCACCGACAGCACCACGGGCACGACGTTCACGAGCCACTTCACGAACGCGCCGTTCGTGATCGACGACTTCATCTCGCCGTCGGACACGACGTGCCCGCCGAATCCGAACGCGGCGTTCAGCTCGCCGAACGGCTTCGCAAAGGGGACGGGCACGCCCGGCGGCTGCACCCGCGACATCGTCCACGAGTTCTACCAAGACCAGTACCAGGAGAACGGCGGCGCGATGAACCGCTTCGTCACCGGCAGTGACGCAATCGGTCTCACCATGGGCCAGTACAACACGAAGAAGCTGCCGATCTACACGTACCTGCATGCGAGGACGCATCCGAAGTACGTCATCCTCGACAACTTCTTCCAGGCTGCGTTCGGCGGGTCGTACCTGAACCATCAGTTCTTGATCGCGGCGCAGGCGCCGACGTATCCGAATGCGCCCGCGAACCTGCACTCGATCATCGACTCGAACGGGATGCCGGTGAAGTACCCGCTGTACAACCCGACCGGCCCGGTCGCACGCGGGCCGCTCACCGTGGTCTGCCCGTCGCCGGTCCCGAACCGCGCGTGCGGCGACTACTCGGTGAACACGCAGCAGCCGTCGCAGCAGCCGTTCGGCGCGTTCGGCGCGAAGCTGCCGCTGCAGACGCAGGCGACGATCGGCGACCGGCTGTCGGCGAAGGGCGTCGACTGGGCCTGGTACTCCGGCGGCTGGTCGAACGCGGCCGGGGTCGTCAACGGGCCGGGGTGGACGAACGGGCCGGGCCCGAACTGCTCCGACCCCAACGTCATCCCGAACTCGCCGTACCCGTACTGCCCGGACGGCCTGTTCCAGTTCCACCACCAGCCGTTCAACTTCTTCGCCAACTACTCGCCGGGCACGCCCGGCCGTGATCACCTGAAGGACGAAGCGGAGTTCAGCTCGACGGTGAGCGGCTCGTCGAAGACGTGCAAGCTCAAGGCCGTCAGCTTCGTCAAGCCGATCGGCGAGGAGAACGAGCACCCCGGCTACGCGAGCACGCCGAACGGCGAGAGCCATCTCGTGACGCTGCTCAAGTCCATCGAAGGCAGCGCATGCGCGAAGGACACGATGGTCGTCGTCACGTACGACGAGTTCGGCGGCCAGTGGGATCACGTGCCGCCGCCCGGCCAGACCGGCGGCCCGTCCGGCCCGCACGACCTGTTCGGGCCGGGCCCGCGCATTCCGGCGCTCGTCCTGTCGCCGTACCTGACCGTGCCGTTCGCGGTCGACCACACGGAGTACGACACGACGGCGATCCTGAAGACGATCGAGCAGCGCTGGCAGGTGCCGGCACTGACCGCGCGCGACGCCGCGCAGCACAGCCTCGCGGCCGTCTTCAACGCGAAGGCCGCGAAGTAGCCATGTCCAGCAACGTGGTTGCCGGACATGTCCGGCAACCACGTTGCTCTAGGCGCTCGCGCCGGAGTACCGGCTCAGCCCGAACCGCCAGAACCGCCGCGCGAGCGCGAACACGACGAGCGCGAAGCCGAGCGCGACCGCCACCGTCGTCCAGTGCAGCCGATGCGTCATCGCCTGCGCAGGCACCGTCACGGCGAGGCCGATCGGGACGAGATACGTCATCGAGTAGCGCAGCCAGCCCGGATAGACGCCGATCGGCCAGCGGCCGACCTGGTACATCCCCTCGAAGAGGTCGCTGAGGAACCACATGTTCACGACCCAGAACGATCCGGTCGCGAGCACGAGCCAGAAGCAATAGAGCAGGGACGCGCCGATCAGGAGCAGCGCGAGGAACGCGAACGTGTGCCCGACGCCGACGGCGGGGTGCAGCCGCGAGACGCCGACCATCACGACGATCACGCCGGAGACGACGTCGACGAGCTGCCACAGGCGCAGCTCGCGCATCGAGATCATCAGCTGCGAGTCGGCGGGCTTCGTCAGCGCGAAGTCGAGCTTCCCGTCCTGCACCTCCTGCGTCAGGCGCTCCATGTTGGGCTGCACCGAGGCGTGGATGAAGCCGCCGAGGAGGATCTGCACGCCGAGCACGACGAGCAGCTCCGACTGCGACCAGCCGTGCAGCGACGCCGTGTGCGAGTAGACGAGCGCGAGCACCGCGATCGCGACGGCGACCGACAGGAGCGACTGGAAGATGGCGACGAAGAAGTTCGCGCGGTACTGCATCTCGTTCAGGAAGCCGAGGCGCACGTACGTCCACGCGAGACCGAGGCCGCGGCGCATCAGTTGCCCACCGCGGAGTAGTGCCTGACGGCCAGGCGGAACGTGACGAACACGAGAGCGCTGCCGATCGCGGCCCAGAAGCACTGCCAGAGCAGTCCGGTCAGCAGCGTGTGCGCCGACATGCCGCCGACGAGCGCCTCGATCGGGAAGTAGAACGTCCACTTGAACGGCAGCCACGCGGCGACCGACTGCGCCCAGTGCGGCATCAGCGTCAGCGGCACGAGGCGTCCCGACACGAGCAGCTCGGCGAGGAACCACACCTGGAAGATCGCGGTCGCGCGCGTCGTGAAGATCGTCAGCATCCCGAGCACGAAGTGGTTGAGCGAGCGGATGACGTACGCGCCCCAGATCGCCACGAAGAAGACGACGACCTGCAGCACGTTCGGATGCAGCACGGGATGGAAGATCAAGCCGAGCCCAACGGCGATCGGCGCGTACATGATCAGCCACGGCACCTTCTGGCCGGCGAACGTCGCCATGTCGTAGTGCACGGGATGGATCGGGCGCAGCAGCTGCGACGACAGCGTGCCCTCACGGATCCGCCACTCCCAGCCGAACGGCGTGAAGACGATGTTGAACGTGCGGACGAGCGTCCAGACGATGTAGTACGCAGCGATCTGTCCGACGCCGAGGCCGTTGATCGTGCCGCCGTGCTGGTTCGCGATCGTGCGCCAGACGACGAGGTAGATCACCGGCTCGGAGACCATCCCGAGCGTGTACATGTACATCGCCGCGCGGTACTGGAACTGCACCGCCATCGTCGTGCGCGCGCCGACGACGTAGAAGTCCCACATCGAACGGATGGCGGACACCTGCGTCATGACGCGAAGACCTGCTCGATCACGTCCTCGATCGGCGGATCCTCGACCGTCAGATCGTGCACCTCGTTCTCCGCGAGCAGCCGCGCAGTCGCGGCCGAGGTCTGGTCGCGCGGCACCTGCATGCTCACGGTCTCGCCGTTCGCGAGCACGGCGCCGATCGTCTTGTACGCGCCGAACTTGTCGGTGAGCGCATCGAGCCGCCCGTCGAACAGCAGCTGTCCGTGGTGGATGACGATGACGCGCTTGCACAGTGCCTCGACGTCGGCCATGTAGTGCGACGTCAAGAGCACGGTCGCGCCGAAGCGTTCGTTGTACGTCGCGACGAAGCTGCGGATCCGCTTCTGCATCGTCACGTCGAGGCCGATCGTCGGCTCGTCGAGGAACAGCACCTGCGGCAGGTGCAGCAGGGAGCCGACGACCTCGACCTTCATCCGCTCGCCGAGCGAGAGCTGGCGCACCGGCTTGCGCACGAGGTCGCCGACGTCGAGCAGCTCGACGAGCTCGTCGCGCGTCTCCCTGAACTGCTCGCGCGGCAGCCGGTAGATCGCCCGGTTCAGGTCGAACGAGTCGAGCGCGGGCAGATCCCACTGCAGCTGGTTGCGGTTGCCCATGACGAGTGTCATCCGGCGCAGGTAGTCCCGCTCCCGCCGCCACGGCACGTGGCCGAGCACCTGCGCGGTGCCGCCGGTCGGGTGGAGCAGGCCGGAGAGCATCTTCAGCGTCGTCGTCTTGCCGGCACCGTTCGGCCCGAGGAAGCCGACGACCTCGCCCGGCTCGATGTCGAACGAGACGCCGTCGACGGCGCGCACCTCGCGCCAGCGCCGGTGAAAGAGGCTGCCGACGGATGCGCGAAGCCCGGCCTCGCGCTCCGGGACGCGAAAGACCTTCTCGAGCGCGTCGACGTGCACGACGGCGGTCATGGGGAGGGACGCTAGCGCGAACCGATGGTGATCTCGTACCGGCGCGTGAACAGCGGTCCGCCGGCGTCGACCGAGACGATCGCCGTGCCGCACGTGAAGTCGGCGGCGGGACCGTCGAGCACCTCGCGCACGCACCGGCTGCGCAGCTGCTCGAGGTACCAGCCGACGACGGTCAGTGAGCTGAGCCGGTGCGGGAGCACGAAGGTCTGCGTCGTCGTGTAGTCGACGACGCGCGCGAGTGCGTTGTCGCCGTCGTAGACCGGGGACGTCGTCTCTCCGATCGACCGCGAGCCCGGGTAGACGGGCAGCTCGGCGAGAACGCCGCGGTTCGCGCTGACGAACGGCTGTGGCGAAGGTCTCAGATAGAGGTACGTGCTCAGCAGGACGGTCAGGCCGACCGCGAGCAGCGTGAAGGAGACCATCGAGACGGGCCGGCTCATGTCTCGTTCATCGGCAGCAGCCGTCGCGGTCCACATGGGTGAAACTGGGGACGATGCGGATTCTCCTCGTCTCGCAGATGTATCCCGGCCCCGACGCTCCGGACCTCGGGACGTTCGTCGCCCAGGTCGAGCGTGCGCTGACCGATCGCGGGCACGAGATCGAGCGCGCCGTCCTCGACACGCGGGCGGGCGGCAAGCTCCGTTACCTCGAGCTCGCGCGCCGGGCGGCGCGCGCGTCGCGGCCCGACGTCGTGTACGCGCACTTCCTCGTCCCGAGCGGCCTGATCGCGGCGCTAGCGGGGCGGGCGCCGCTCGTCGTCACCGCGCACGGACGCGACGTGCGCAACATCGGAGAGCTTCCCGGCATCGCGGCGGCGACGCGCTTCGTCGTCCGTCGCGCGACGACGGTCGTCTGCGTGTCGGAGTACCTGCGGGTCGAGCTCGAGACGAAGATCCCCGCCGCGAGGGGCAAGACGGAAGTCGTCTCGAGCGGCGTCGACCTCGACCTGTTCGCCGTCGCGCCTGCGCCGGACGGGCCGACGCGCTATCTCTGCGTCGGCGCGCTGAGTGAGCGCAAGAACGTCGTCCGGCTCGCGGACGCGTTCGCGCGGCTCGACGACGGGCTGCTCACCTTCGCCGGCGAGGGGCCGCTACGCACGCACCTGGAGGGGCGCGAGCGCGTGCGCCTGCTCGGCCGCGTCGCGCACGACGAGGTGCCGGCCCTGCTCGCCGACGCGCACGTCCTCTGCCAGCCGAGCGTGCTCGAGCCGCTCGGGCAGTCGCTGCTCGAGGGAATGGCGTGCGGCCGTCCGGTCGTCGCGACCCGCATCGGCGGGCCGCCCGAGTTCGTGCCGCCGGCGGCCGGGGTGCTCGTCGACCCGCTCGACGTCGACGGCATCGCCCGCGCGCTGCGCCAGGCCGCCGCGCTGCCGATCCCGAACGACGCGGCGCGCGCCGCCGCGGCCGAGCACGACGTCAGGCGTCAGGCGGAGCGGATCGAGCAGATCCTTCTGGCGGCAGGTCGGCGAGCCTGACCTCGACAAGCGGCCGCACGGCCTCCTCGAGCCCCGCCTCGCGGGCGACCTCGAGCGCCTGCTCCCAGCTCTCGCGCGCCTTCTGCGGGTCGACGCCCTGCTTCAGCCGGTTGTCCCCGGTGACCAGGAGCTTCTGGATCCGGTAACGGGCGTCCCCCTCTCCCTTCACAAAACGACCCTAACAAGGCAAAGTGGACGCACTCCGGGTCGGGGACCGATGGCTTCTATTCGCGTGCTCATAGCCGACGATCACCGCCTCTTCGCGGAGGCGCTCGAGGTGATCCTCGCGGGCGACGACCGCATCTCGGTCGTCGGCCACGCGAGCGACGGCGAAGAGGCCGTCCGGCTCGCGACCGAGCTCCACCCGGACGTCGTCCTCATGGACATCTCGATGCCGGTGATGGACGGGATCGAGGCGGCGCAGGCGATCCGCCGCACGGACGGCGATGCCTGCATCCTCATGCTCACCGGCTCGAACTCCCGCACCGACGTCGACCGAGCGCGGCAGGCAGGCGCCTCCGGCTACGTGACGAAGGACCGGATCGCGTCCGAGCTGATCGACGCGATCGTCGAGATCAGCGCTCGATAGCGGCTACCCTGGTCGGGCAATGACGAGCGTCCTCGCAGTCATCCAGGTGCTCCTGGTCTTCGTCCTGATCGGCCTCGTGCTCATGCACAGCGGCCGCGACGCAGGCATGGGCGGTATGGGCTTCACGCCGGCGTCGCAGGGCGGCACGCACATCGTCGAGCGGAACCTGACGCGCTTCACCGCAGTCGTCGGCTTCCTGTTCTTCGTGAACAGCATCTTCCTGTTCCGCTCGCTCCGCTGACGGTTTCCCCTCGCTACACTGGCCCGGCTCTCGCGCGCTGGTGGCGGAATTGGTAGACGCGCTAGGTTGAGGGCCTAGTGGCCGCATAGGCCGTGGAGGTTCAAGTCCTC
>Ga0207657_10003672_pt1 | contig 16324 bp, 12 predicted proteins | sample KBSC33metaG_FD_184316 | JGI IMG/M metagenome (GOLD analysis project Ga0207657, IMG submission 184316) | Corn rhizosphere microbial communities from Kellogg Biological Station, Michigan, USA - KBS C3-3 metaG (SPAdes) (version 2) | ecosystem: Host-associated > Plants > Roots > Rhizosphere > Soil ... | reverse complement strand
CAGGACGCCTGAACTGACGATGCAGATTGCCGCCGCGGCAGCAAGCCATTGCAGCCGGGGTGGCGCGGCGCGCTCCGCCGCGACATAGCGAATCAGGCCATTGGTGACACCGCCGCCGGCCAGCGAGTAGAAGATTGCCGAAACACCCATGATCTGCGTGAGGGCGCCGAACTGGCTGGGCCCGAACAACGTCGACAACACCTTGATGACCAGCAACATGACGCCCATGCGTATCGCCATCATGCCGACCAGCATGGCGATCGCCATGCGATGCGACGTTGAGGGGGACTCGACAGGGGTCTCGAGCATGCCGGTGTCGATCGTCATGGGTCTTGGTCGCCGGCGGTGCAATTATACGGGATGACGGAATCCGTTCGGTGCGACGCCGAGATGCATTACACCACGTCCCGTGCGGCGGAAAGCGCGAAAAGCGTGACGCTCGTCAGCTCGTCGACACCAGGACAGAAGCGCTCCCAGCTATTGCAAGCCCCAGTGGCACTTGTCGGTCAGCGGCAATCCCGATGCTGCGCGCGAGCCCTGTTGCCCTTGTGGCGAGGCTCCTTTGCCCTTAGAAATGTTCTAGAGTGTTGCACTTTGCGCGCCTGCATTGGCTGAATCAGCGACGTGGCGACCGCAGCCAAGTAGCCATAAGCGGCACGAAACCGCAGAAGTAGGGATTGTCGTGCGGCTGCTGGTGGTGACGCAGTATTTCTGGCCAGAGGTCTTCCGGATCAACGACATGGTTGCCGAACTGACGGCCCGCGGCCACCAGGTCACTGTGCTGACAGGCAAGCCGAACTACCCGGATGGTGAAATCTTTCCTGAATTCCATCACAATCCAAAGGCTTTCTCGCACCATGCCGGTGTGGATGTGGTGCGCCTGCCAATGCTGCCCCGCGGCACGGGAAGCGCACGACTGGCCCTCAATTACCTGAGCTTCGCGGTCTCGGGAATGATTTTGGCGCCGTTCAAGCTGGCGCATCGCCGGTTCGACGCGATCTTCGTTTACCTGCCCTCGCCGGTGACTGCTGCGCTGCCGGCCGTGGTGCTGCGGTGGTTGCGGGGCGTTCCGAGTATCCTGTGGGTGCTCGACCTCTGGCCCGACTCGTTGCGGGCGGTAGGCGCGGTCAAATCCGAGCGCGTGCTCGCCATAGTCGGGCGGCTGGTGCGCACCATTTATCGGCACAGCGATATGGTGCTGGGCCAGTCACGGAGCTTCGTTCATCAGATCGGTCGCTACCAGCCCGACCCGGCGCGAGTTGGCTATTTTCCAGGCTGGGCAGAACCGCAACTCGGGATGGAGATTGCCGAACCGGCTCCCGAAGTCCCGCCCCGGCCCGGCTATTTTACTATCATGTTTGCCGGCAATATCGGCGAAGCGCAGGACTTTCCCGCCGTGCTGGCGGCTGCCGACCGCCTGCGCGAGCGGCCGGTCCGCTGGGTAATCGTAGGCGACGGCCGCAAGGCAGAATGGGTGCGTGCCGAGATTGCAAGGCTCGGTCTTGAGGACCGAGTCGTGCTGCCCGGGCGATTCCCGCTCGAACGGATGGGGTCCTTCTACCACTGCGCCGATGCGCTGCTGGTGTCGCTCGGCGCCGATCCGACTTTCAGCATGACCATTCCAGCGAAAGTCCAGACCTATCTCATGGCGGGCCGACCGATTCTTGCCATGCTCGATGGCGAGGGCGCGGCGGTCGTGCGCGATGCCGCCGCGGGCTATGCGGTCGCGGCGGGCGATGCGGCAGGCCTTGCCGATGCCGTTCGCCAGATGATGAGCGCTTCGCCGGCCGAGCGGCAGGCAATGGCGGAGCGCGGCAAGGCCTACGCAGCGCGCGAATTCGACCGGGCCGGGCTGATCACCCGGCTGGAGGAGGTTATCGCCGATCTGGTGAGGCAGAGATAGCGCCTCGGCAAGGCTCAGCGCCTAGCATCGAGGCGATCGCCCCGGCCGGCGCCGCGTAGGGTAGCAAGGATGAGCCGGAGGTCCCGTTCCAACGACATATCGGCAAGATAGGTCGCATCGAGCGCCGCAAGCCGCTCGGGGTCCGACATGTCAACGCCCGCCACCTGCGCCACACCCGTGATGCCCGGCCGGATTGCCTGCAACCCATAGCCGCGGCGCGCCGTGATCAGCGCTGTCTGCGACGGGAGGCACGGCCGCGGCCCCACGAAGCTCATGTTGCCAAGCAGGATATTCCACAGTTGCGGCAGTTCATCGACTTTGGTGCGGCGCAAGAAACTGCCGATCGGCGTGACGCCCGATGCCCCGACCTCGTGGCTCGGGGCGTTGCGCGTATCGGTGCGCATGGTGCGAAGCTTGAGGCAGATGAATGGCCGCTCGCCACGCCCCACCCGCGCCTGCCGGAAAATCGCCGGCCCCGGCGACGTGAGCCGAACCACCACGCCGAAAATCAGCACCAACAGCGCCGCGAACGGCAGAGCAAGCAGCACCAGGACCAAATCGAACGCGCGTTTCATGCCATGCTTCGCGGTGGGGATTGTCGTGTAGCACGGCATCGGCGAGTTGCAAGGGCCCTGACACCCCCCCGCGAAGCACAGCCCGAAGTCACGCTTGCCAACTGTTGTAGGCGGCCACCACGCCGATGTTGTCGTCGACATCGGTGATGCCACTCATCAGCGCCGGACAGGCGACAAGATAGCGGTTGCCGACGGCCTTGGCATATAGGTTGAGCAGGCCGGGCGTGTAGCCGTAGGAGGAGTACGGCGCCTGGATGTCCTTAACGGTGATGGAAACCCAGCCGTCGCCCGGACTGATGGCAAAACTGCCAGTCTGCAGGACGCCGTTCTTGGTCACGGCCTGCGAGCCGGCCGAAATCCCGACCAGCAGGTTGTCGTCAAGCGCCCTAAGATAGACATGGAAAGTCGCCGCCGGCGGGCGCACCTTCTGGGCGGTAAAGAGGCTGCAATAGCCGGTGTCGGCGCCGACGACCAGCTTGGCCGCAGCATCTGTGACGGTACCTGCCGTTACCCTCGCGACAAAGAACTCGATGTTGAAACGCCGCACGCTCGGATCCCGGATCATGTCGATCAGGCCCTTTACCAAAGGGTCGAGGCTGGCTCCGACACCCCCATAGGTGGCGTTGTCGAAGATGAACTTGCCCTGGCTCGCCGCCGTTGCGCCATTGTAGAGCGTCAAATAGCCCGGAAAGGCAAAACTCGCGACGCCCGTGCCGCTCGCGCCGTTGCCGGCCATCCGACCGCTGTCGCCATAAAGATTGAGGGCGAAACTCTCTAGAAACGAGGCAGCAGGAAAGCTCGGCTTGCCGGTGGTGCCGTCGATGACAATCGCCTCATAGAAGCTGGTGCCGTCCGGAGTCACCCTGAAGTGAAGTTTGTCATCACCGCAGAGCCCGATCTCGGCGCGGCTGGAGAAATTGTCCTCAAATATCAGGCTGGCGGTATCGGCTGCGGCGTGCTTGTTGACCATTACGCGATGGCTCGAGCCGGCGTGAGCGAACAACGTCGCGTCGGCCGAGACGGAGAGGCGATTGGTGTCGTCGGCGATGGCATTGACGCCAAGCAGCGGCACGTTCTGCAGACTCCCGGCGCCGGTCGCCCCCCACGCGCCACCCGAGTAAACGAGCAGGCCTGCCTCGGCGACACACCAGGCGAGCCAGCCATCCTGGGGGGTGAAAAACGCCCAAGTGCCAGCCTGCCAACTCGCCACCACGCCAGCCTTTCCTGCCCAAGCACCGTTCGGCGATGGCCCCACGATGTGGCGATCGCCTTCGGCTGGCGTGCTGGGAGGCGCGCTGAGGGTGCGGTCCTTGACCGAGAGCATCACCAGCGCATCGAGCACCTGCAGCGCCGTGTTATGCGCCAGGAATTTCTGTGCCTGGGCGGGCATGATGAAGGGGAGAAGAAGATTGGTTGTGCTGTCCATCGCCGATCCCGAATTGCCTGCCTCCAAAACCTACCAGCGCGGCGATGGCCGGGGATAAGTGGCGGCATTCACGGCAATAGGACGCGCAACCGCACCTGCCCTAGGCGGCGCGATCCCTGGCCGCTAGCCGTATCGAACAGATATTCCAGCCCTTCGGCCACGGCGACGATTACGTAGGCCTGTATTTTGGCGGCAACCTCGCCGGTGCCATGTCTCTCGGCAATCGCGGCGGCGGCGTAGTCGGTTGCAGCTTGAAGCTTTCCGGCGTCCCTGGCCTCGATTTCGTTGCGAAGCAGTGTTCCCTGACAATAGGCAATTGCCGGAAGGCGCGGCGAGGCCGCACGGCTTTGCTCAGCCTGCGTCTCGATCGCCACGCGGCAGAAGCCGGCGCTCTCCAGCTCGGTGCGGATCAGTGCCGTATCGTGGTAGCCGTGCGGCGTGCGAGCCAGAAAGCGCGGTGGATCGTTCGGGAACATCCTTGCGAGAGCCTTGGTCACATCATCCGCAAGGACATTCTCCTCGATGTGATCCCAGACGCTGAACAGGAAGTGTCCCCCGGACTTCAGGACTCGCTTTGCTTCGCGATAGGCCGAGATGCGGTCGGGAAAGAACATCGCGCCGAACTGGCAGCAAACGAGATCGAAGGCCGCGTCAGCAAACGGCAGCGCCATGGCATCCGCCTGGCGCCATTCGAGGCGAGCCTCGGGTGCTTGCCGCGACGCGGCGTAGTCCAGCATCGGCTGGTTGAGGTCGGTAACAACATAGCTCGCGTCGGAAGCCAGTCTTGGCGCCAAGGCGCGGGTCATAACCCCGGTGCCCGCCGCTATTTCGAGCGCCGCGCCGGGCGAGAAGAACGCTGCCCGTCGTGCAAGATCCGCGGCATACGGCTCGAATATCAGCGGCACCATATAACGGCCGCAGTTCGCCGGGAATAGTCTTCTGCATGGGGCATGTAAGCCGCGCAATTGCCCGAGGCTCAGTTCTGGGGAACGAACACTCTATTCGGGAAGCTTTGGTCGATGACATCCAGGAAGGCACAGACTCTGGCTCCCATGAGGCATCGGCAGCTTTGCTGCACCCAGATCTGCGCCAGCGGCGCGTCCTCCACGCCCTACAGAACCAGTTGCCCCATGGTGAGGTCGTCGGCGACCAGAAGCCTCGGCAGCAGGGCGGTCCCCCACTTCAGGGCTGCGTCACGCGCCATCAAGAGTTAAGATCGGCGCAGCACGGGCTGGGGCTTCAGCGTCAACGTCCCACCATCGGCGGACCGCATGCGCCAAATGCGGTTTGGCAGCATGCCGGCCAAAACAACAGCCCCGACAGGAACCCGCCGCGCTCCGCCCCTTCGACGGCTGGCCTGAGCAGGTTTGGAGCGGCCACGATCAGCCGCTCGTCCGCCAGAAAGCGACGCCCGGCCAGTCGCTCGTCCGGCGCGGGATTGATGCGGATCACCAGGTCATAGCCATCCTCGACAGAGGCGGTCCTCGGCGACGATCTCGAGTTGGGCTTCGGGATATGCCAAGGCGAAACGTGCGCCAATCCGCGCCAGCGCGACGTACGCGAACCCGATCGGCGCGCTGACGCGCAGGCGTCCCTGCGCGGCCGAACGCGGCTGGGACGCCGACCTCTGCATGATCGCCCCAACGAGGGCGGCATCACAATGCCGGCGGCGCAGTTGGGGAGGGCCGCCTGCGACTGTGTCGTGATCGGCGGCGACCTGCGCCAGCCCTCCAAGAGTCTGTGCTCTTTCGAGAGCATCGTGAACGCCATTCGCCAAGGTGCTCCCAAGGCCGCTATTGCGTTCAACACTCGCCCCGAAGATACGCCGGAGGATCGCGGCGCGATGGATCGGTGGGAACTAATGGCGAGGTGCACGTCGCAACTGCGAGCTAGGTCGTCGGCAGCATCCTCGACAATGCCACGGCGGCGCCACGCAGCCCGGCATCGGCGCCTGCCTTGATCACGTAGACCGGAATCGATGACACATAGGAGGTGAGACGACCCTTGCTGTTGAAGGCAGCGCGGAAACCGCCGGCGCTAATAGCCGCCAGTATTGCCGGCGCGATGCCGCCGCCTAGGTAAACCCCGCCCCGCGCGCCATAAAGCAGCGCAACGTCGCCGGCGAAACGACCAAGCCAGGAGACAAACTGACCGAGAGCCACCTCGGCCGCCGGTTCATGGTCGACTAGGGCGCGCCTCACCACATCAGGCGCGGTTAGCGCGGCCGTGTCTTGACCCTTTGCCTCACCCGCCACCGACTGATGACGGCACAACGCCACGAGGCCGGCCCCCGACAACAGATCCTCGGCAGCAGGGTGGCCGAGCCCGGACTTCATCGACTCGATCAACTCGAGTTCCGCCTGATTTTGCGCGCCGAAGGAGATATGCCCACCCTCGCCCGAGACCGGCGTCCAGCCGGCCGGCGACCACGCCAGCCCGGCAACTCCAAGACCGGTGCCCGCGCCGAGCACCGCCTTGGTTGCGTTCGGGACAGAGGCCCCTTCCCCGATCTGGTGAACATCGTAGTCGGTCAGGTGCGGCAGAGCCAAAGCAATCGCTTCGAAATCGTTGACGAAACATACATGCTCGGTGCCGGTGATGGCGCGAATGTCGTTGCGGGTAAAGGTCCAAGGGAGATTCGTCATTTTGGCGCCTTGCTCGGTAACCTGGCCGGCGATGGCCAGCCCGATCATCGAAGGGCAGCCCGAGATCGTCTTCAAATACCGCTCGAGGGCCTCATTGGGGCTTTGGAAGTCCGCCGCTCTGAGGGATGCAAAGTCCGAGATCGTCATCTCATCAATGTCCGAGATGGCGAAGCGGATATTGGTTCCGCCGATATCTGCCACGAGGGCCTTTCTGGAATAATCGGTCATTTGCCGCCATCGCTTGTCTTGGACACTGCAACTGCGGCCACTTAAGCTCTCGCCCCAGCAAGCTTCATTGATTTGAATCACGCTCCGACGCATTCGCGAGACAGGTGTGTCGGCGCGACGTTTCGCTCACTGTCCTTGCGGTGTTCGTCGTCCATCGATACGGGGCTTCGCCTTCAGCCAGGATGTGCTGATTATTGCCCTTCTCCTGGGTACTTGAGGGCTCGTGCAGGATCGGCGGAGGACAGGCACGCAGCGCCTGGCGCGCGCCTGGGTCACGCCGCCGATAGGTGGGTGGCCGCCTCGGGCGGCGCCGCCAAGCGAGCATCTTCCGATTCGTGGGTGCTGGCGGTGCGGCGGAATGGTTCGAATTCGGCGGCCGTGACAGTCTCCTTCCCAAGCAGCATGAGCGCTCCGGCATCGAGATCGCCGCGCCGCGCCTCGAGGACGGTTTGCGCCAGCGCAGCAGCTTGCTCGACCAGCGCCCGGACGGCGAGATCAATCTCGCGGCTCGACACCTCCGACGCACTGACGAGTTGGTCCTGCGGACTGGTGCCGAGGAAGGGCTGCGGTACCGGCGCATAGATGCGATCCCCAATACCCGGGTCCATGCCGAACTTGGTGACCATTTCCATGGCGATTTCGGTAGCTCGTTGCAGGTCGTCGGCGGCCCCCGTCGAAATGTCGCCATCGAAGATTATCCGCTCGGCGGCGCGCCCGCCCATCAGTACCGCTATGCGGTGCTTGAGATCCTCGATGGTCAGCAGGAACCGATCCTCGGTGGGCCGCTGCATCGTGTAGCCGAGCGCGCCGACGCCACGTGGCACAATCGATACCTTCTGCACCGGATCGACACCGCTCAAGCTCGCAGCCACCAAGGCGTGGCCCATTTCGTGGTAGGCGACACGCCGCCGTTCCCTGCTGCCGAGCACGCGACTCCTTTTTTCGATGCCGCCGACTATGCGCTCGATGGCGACGGTGAAGTCGCCGAGCTCAACCGCGTCGGCATTGCGGCGGGTTGCCGCGATCGCCGCCTCGTTGATGAGATTGGCGAGATCGGCGCCGGTGAAACCAGTGGTCATCCCCGCCACCTGGTCGAGATCGGTCGCAGGCGAGAGCTTGATCCCGGCCACATGAACCTTGAGAATTGCGAGCCGTCCGGCGTGATCCGGCCGGTCGACCAAGACCTGCCGATCGAAGCGACCCGCCCGCAGGAGGGCCGGATCGAGGATTTCGGGACGGTTGGTTGCGGCCAGCAGGATCACCCCAGACCTCGGGTCGAACCCATCAAGCTCCGCCAAGAGCTGATTGAGCGTCTGCTCCTTTTCGTCGAGGCCGCCGATATTGCTTGATGACCGACTGCGGCCCAACGCGTCGAGTTCGTCCACGAATATGATGCAGGGCGCCGCTTTGCGCGCCTGCTCGAAGAGGTCGCGCACCCGCGCCGCGCCGACCCCCACGAACATTTCAACGAACTCGGAGCCGGATATCGAGAAGAACGGCACGCCGGCCTCCCCTGCCACGGCCCGCGCCAGCAGGGTCTTGCCGGTGCCAGGCGGTCCGACAAGCAGGATTCCCTTCGGCACCCGGGCGCCGAGCCGGCCGAAGGTCTTTGAATCCTTGAGGAACGAGACCACCTCCTGCAGTTCGAACTTGGCTTCATCGACTCCCGCGACATCGGCAAAGGTCACCTTGGTGTCCTTCTCGACATAGACCTTCGCATGCGACTTGCCGATCGACATTAGACCGCCCAGACTCTGCCCGGCGAAGCGCCGGATCAGAAAGTACCAGATGCCGTAGAAGACAATGGCCGGCAGAATCCACGACAGCAGCGTCGCGATCAGCCCGCCCGAGGCCACGCCCGTTACCGTAACACCGTGAGCGGCAAGCTTGGCCGCCAGGTCCGGATCGACCCGCGCCGCCGTGAACTCGGTCTTGCCGCTTGGCAGAGGCGACTTCAGCGTGCCCTCGATGGAATCGGTGCCGACGGTGACGGCCGAGACCTTGCTGTCAGTCACCAGTTGTTCGAACTGGCTGTACGGGATGGTCTCGACCTGGGAATAGGTTTCCCATGCCCACTGGATCAGCAACAAGCCGATGATGGCAAAGAAGATGTACCATACTGCCAGGTCCTGTTTCCTTGCTGAACTGTCGTCGGCCATGTGGGGAGTCCTCTTCGGTGCGGTCGAGGTGGATCAGGAGACCAGAGAAACTTTCGATGCCAGATATTCGACCACCGGCGCGGTGAGATCGAGCGTGTGGACAACGGCGGCTTTCATGGTCTCGGACATGGGCCTGTCTCCCGGATAACGCGATCAGACTAGGTTCCCGTGTCGTCCCGGACTTTGATCCGCATCAAGGCCGCCCTCCCTGCCGCGTCCTATCGAAAGCCGACGCCTTGGAGGCGAACGCATCATGGTCGCTGCCAATAGTGACATCCAGGACTTGCTCGGGGTTGCCGGGGGCGCCGGCTTCTGGCGGCGGGCGCGGCCGCTCATGTTGTGGGGCGGGTTGGGCCTGGTCATCATCGGGGCCGCCGCCTGGTGGTGGACGTCGAGCGCCCTTGCGCCGGCCGTGCTCTATCACAGCGTCGCGGCCAAGACCGGCGACCTGACCATCAACGTATCGACCACCGGCACCGTCCAGCCGATCAACCAGGTTCAGGTCGGCAGCGAGATTTCCGGGCGGGTGGATTCGGTCAGCGTCGACTACAACGCCAGCGTGACCGCTGGTCAGGTGCTCGCCCGGATCGACACCGACCAGCTTGCGGCGCAGACTCAGCACGCCGCGGCGGTAATGAACGCCGCACAGGCCGATGTCGCCATCAAACAGGCGGCGCTGCAACTGGCCCAGAACAATCAGGCCCGCGCACAGGCGCTCGCCGCCCGCGACTTGGTTTCGCAGCAGGGTGTCGACAACGCTGTGGCGGCCCTGCATCAGGCACAGGCGGCACTCAATGCCTCCAGCGCGCAGGTCAAGGTCGCCGAGGCCGACCTGACCGCCGACCAGACCCAGCTCGGCAAGGCGGTGATCAAATCGCCCATCGACGGCATCGTGCTCGAGCGCAATGTCGATCCTGGCCAGACGGTCGCCGCTTCGCTCCAGGCGCCGGTGCTGTTCACCATTGCCAACGACCTGACGCAAATGGAGCTGTTGGTCGACGTCGACGAGGCCGATGCGGGCAGCGTCAGACAAGGTCAGTCCGCCAGCTTCACCGTCGAGGCCTACCCGAACGATCGCTTCGACGCCAAGGTCGTGCAGTTGCGCTACGACCCGGTCACCGTGAATGGCGTGGTGACCTACAAATCGGTGTTGTCGGTCGACAATGCCAAGCTGCTGCTGCGCCCGGGCATGACGGTCACAGCGGACATCACCGTCAAACGGCTCGACCATGCCCTGCTCGTCCCCAACGCCGCGCTCCGCTATGCGCCGCCCGTCGCTGCCGCCGGCGGCCGCAACTTCCTCGACCAGTTGCTGCGTCGCGGTGGCAGCCGGCCGGCGACGCCATCCACGCCAGTGACGATGAAGCCCGACGAAAAGCGTCTCTGGATCCTGCGTGACGGCCATGCCGTGCCCGAAACGGTGACGATCGGCTCGACCGACGGCACCTGGACCGAAATCGTCGCCGGCCCCGTGCGGGCCGGTGACCTGTTGATCACCGGCATGGGCGGGGCAAGCTGACCATGTCGGAGCCGCCGCCACTCATCGCCCTGCAGGGCCTCACCAAGACGTTCGGCCAGGGCACGGCGCGCATGCAGGCGCTGCGTGGCATCTCCTTCGAGATCGGGCAGGGCGAGTTCGTGGCGATCATGGGCCCGAGCGGCTCGGGCAAGTCGACCTGCATGAACATTCTCGGCTGCCTCGATGTGCCCACTGCCGGCCATTACTACTTCCGCGGCGTGGACGTCAGCCCCCTCTCCAGCGACCAGCGCGCGCTGCTCCGCCGGCACTACATCGGCTTCATCTTCCAGGGCTACAATTTGCTGGCGCGTACCAGTGCGGTCGAGAACGTCGAGATGCCGCTGGTCTACCGGCAGGTGCCGGCGCGGCAGAGGCGGGCACTCGCGCTCAAGGCGCTCGAAGACGTGGGACTGGCCGAATGGGCCGACCACGCGCCGAGCGAACTGTCGGGCGGCCAGCAGCAGCGCGTCGCCGCCGCCCGCGCCATCGTCACCGCCCCGGCCCTGCTGCTCGCCGATGAGCCGACCGGCAACCTCGACACCGCCCGCGGCCGCGAAATCATGAACCTGCTCGTCGGCCTCAACCGTGACAAGGGCATCACGGTGGTTATGGTCACGCACGAACCTGACATGGCGGCCTACGCGCACCGCATCATCCGCTTCAAGGATGGGCTCGTCGACGAGGACGCCGTCGTCGAGGAGGCCGCCTGATGTTCGTTGAAACGTTGTTCCTTGCCTTCCGGGCCATCCGCCTCAATGCCCTGCGCTCCGTGCTGACGGCGCTCGGCATCATCATCGGCGTCGCCGCGGTCACCGCGCTCGTCACTATCGGCAACGGCACCACGCAGAGCGTCGTGTCAGGCATTTCGAGCCTCGGCAGCAAGCTGCTCACCATCCGGCCCGGCGCGCCCGGCGGCCCCCCGGGGGGTGCACGGTCGACCACGCGACTATTCACCGTCGGAGACTCCGAGGCGATCGCCGGGCAGATTTCTGGGGTCGCCGCCGTGGCGCCGATCTCGACGGCCCGGCTGACGGCCGTCGTCGGCAACGAAAACTGGGCCACGACGGTCGCCGGCACCGGAAATGGCTATTTCGACGCCCAACAGTGGACCATCGCCGCCGGACGGACGTTTACCGATAGCGAGGGGCGCGGTGGCAGCGCCGCTTGCATCATTGGCGAGACGGTGCGGGCGCATCTGTTCGGCGGTGCCGACCCGGTGGGCCAGACCATCCGCCTGCAGAAGCTGGCCTGCAACGTCATCGGCCTACTTGCGGCCAAGGGCGCGGGCGCCTTCGGCATGGACCAGGATGATGTGATCGTCGTGCCACTGCGCATCTTCCAGCAGCGGATCGCGGGCAATACCGATGTCGAGTTCATAAATCTGTCGGCGTCCGCCGAAGCGGACACGGCCACCGTGCGATCGGATATCGAGGCGCTGCTGCGGGAACGGCGGCATATCGGGGCCGGCGCGCCCGACGACTTCCAGGTCATCGACATGCGGCAGATCACCAGCATGCTGTCCACCATCACCACCGTGCTGACCGGCCTGCTCGGCGCGGTCGCCGCCGTCAGTCTGCTGGTCGGCGGCATCGGCATCATGAACATCATGCTGGTCTCGATCACCGAACGGACGCGTGAGATCGGCATCCGGCTGGCGATCGGCGCCTTGCGGCGGCAAGTGCTGGCGCAGTTCCTGGTAGAGGCGGTGGTGCTGTCGCTGTTCGGCGGATTGGTCGGCGTCGCACTTGGGCTGGGGCTGGCCGCCATCGGCGTCAGGCTGCTCAACGTGCCTTTCGTGCTCGATCCCTTGATCATACTGGTGGCGTTCGGGTTTTCCGGGCTGGTCGGCGTCGTGTTCGGCTACTTCCCGGCACGCCGCGCAGCCGCGCTCAATCCGATCGAAGCCTTACGGCACGAATGAAGGGCGGCGGCTCCAGCCCCGGAACTCGACGTCCGCCGTGCGATGTTTGGCTGCGCCCACCCATCGATCCGTGCGCGCAGGTGTTCGCAGATGCCAGTCGGGCCGATCCACCAAGTATGATCGCCTGAGCCGCCTCGTCGGCCGAAATGATGGGCGACACATCCGGCCTGGCTCGCGGCGCGAGGTTTGAGCCGCGCAGGCGAAGGACCGCATTTCCCGTGCGCCCAGTTCATGCGCAAGTTCGGTGCGATCCAGGAGTTCCCGATAGCGACGGCCTGCGACGGCGCTGGGCGACTAGGCCATCATGTCCTGCGGCGCCCTGGCTGGTTCGGGTTCGGGTATTTCCGTCATTGTCGCCTCGGTAAGAAGCAGTACGCTCGCCACGCTCACGGCATTCTCGAGTGCCGCGCGCACTACCTTGGTGGGGTCAATAATGCCCGCCTCCACGAGGTCGACATAGATCTTCTGACCTGCATCGAAGCCGAAATTACCTTTGCCTTCCAGCATCCGAGCGACCACGACGCCTCCGTCGGCGGCCGAATTCTCGGCGATCTGACGCGCCGGTGCCTCGAGCGCCCGGCGCAGGATCAGCACCCCGGTGCGCTCATCGCCTTCGCACCTTACGCCTTCGTCCTCGACAGCCTTCGTGCAACGCAACAAGGCAAGCCCGCCGCCCGGCACAATCCCCTCGGCGACCGCCGCCTTGGTCGCGTGGATGGCATCGTCGAAGGCGTCCTTGCGGGCCTTCATCTCTGCCTCGGTCGGCGCGCCAACGCGTACCACGGCAACACCGCCCGAGAGCTTGGCCAGCCGCTCCTCGAGCTTTTCCTTGTCGTAGTCTGACGTGGTCTTGTCGATCTCCCGCCGAATCTGCGCGATGCTACCCTTGATCGCCGCCTTGCTGCCCCCTCCACCGATGATCGTCGTCGTATCCTTGTCGACGATGATCCGCTTGGCGTGGCCGAGCTGGGCCAGCGTCAACGTCTCCAGCTTGAGGCCCAGCTCCTGCGAGATGACACTGCCGCCGGTGAGTGCTGCGATGTCTTCCAGCATGGCTTTGCGGCGGTCGCCGAACCCTGGCGCCTTGACGGCGCAGTTATGCAGGGCTGCGCGCAGATTGTTGACGACCAGGGTCGCCAGCGCTTCTCCATCCACGTCCTCGGCGACGACCAGCAAAGGCTGACCCGATTTTGCCACGCCTTCGAGGAGGTTCAGCAGGTCTGCGAGGACGCTGACCTTGCCATCCACGATGAGGATCAACGCATTCTCGAGTTGAGCCTCCATGCGCTCCGGGTCGGTAGCGAAATAGGGGGATATGAAGCCGCGGTCGAACTGCATGCCCTCGACCACGTCGACCGTGGTTTCTATGGTCTTGGCTTCCTCGACCGTAATCACTCCATCCTCTCCGACCTTGTCCATGGCGTCGGCCACGAGCTTGCCGATCTCGGGATCATTGTGGGCAGAGATAGTCGCGACCTGCTCCTTCTCCTTCCGGCTCGCGACCGGTCGCGACAGCTCCCTGAGGGCTGCAATCGCCACCTTGGTCGCTCGGTCGAGGCCGCGCTTGATGTCGATGGCGCTGGCGCCCGCAACGACGTTTCGCACCCCATCGGCGAAGATCGCCTGAGCCAGCAAGGTCGCGGTGCTCGTGCCATCGCCGACCATCTCGGACGTCTTTTCCGCTGCCTGCCGTAACATGCGGGCGCCAAGATTCTCTTCCGGATCCTTGAGGTCGAACTCCTTGGCGATGGTAACGCCGTCGTTGCAGACGAGCGGTGCGCCCCATTTCCGTTCGATCAGTACCGACTTCGAACGTGGTCCGAGCGTCACGCGCACCGCGTCGGCGAGCTGGGTTGTGCCACGCAGAATCTTCTCGCGGGCGGCGGATTCAAACAGAACCTGTTTGTGGGGCATGGCGGGCTCCTGGCCAAACGTGATTGGTTCAGATGATGGACTCCGACGCATTGGTGGCATTGATGTAACGCAAACTGGCCAACGCAGACGCGCCGTTTGACTTGGGTCAACGCCCGGTGGCGTTCTCGGCCTAATGGTGGATAATTGACGCTGAAGGCCGCGATGCGAGCTCGGTCGATGGGGTCGGGATCAGGGGGAAAGGCGATGCCAACAGGGCGCGTCCGTCCGAGTGAGCCGCTGAAGAGCCGAGCAAGGCCTTCACCCTATCGGGAAGACCACGCCGTCGAGACGCCGTCCCGGATGGCGGGGGGCCATGCTGAGATCGAACTCAAACTGCTTTTCCATCCTGAGGACCTCGAGAATATTCTCGCCTCGCCAGTCATCACTCGCCATGCATTGGACGAGTGGAGCGATCTGGACCTAACTTCGGTCTACTATGACACTGCCGATCTGGACCTGCGAAAATGCGGCTGCGCCTTGCGCATCCGCACGGACGGGGGTCATCGCCTCGCCACGCTGAAACTCGCGACAGCCGAGGCGCTCGAGCGGACAGAATTTACCTCGCTGATAGATGACGCCGAACCGGATGCAGGCGCGCTCTCGCGACTGCTGCCCAAAGGCGCGATCGAACTCGTCCCCAACAAGCCGCTTCGCGCCATGTTCAGCACTCAGGTAAAGCGCCACCTCCGGACGCTGGCCAACGGCCAGGGCAGAATTCAGCTCGCCGTCGATCACGGCCAAGTAGTCGCGGGGGATCGCACGGAAGCGCTGAACGAGATCGAACTTGAGCTGCTGGATGGCAGCGCAGCGGCCATCTTCAGTTTAGGCCGGGATCTCGTCGCAACACTCAGGCTGCGGCCAAGCTTGCAGAGCAAATCGGTTCGGGGATTCGACCTGGTCCTGGGCACGGCTCCGACAACTTCGACACCTTCGATCATCGTTGAGCGCCATGCGACGGTCGACCAGATGATAGAGGCGACCCTTCGATCGGGCTTACGACATCTGTTGGAGAGCCAGCCGGCTGTCGAGGACGGTCGCAACCCCGAGGGCGTCCACCAATGTCGCGTGGCCCTGCGACGCCTCCTGTTCGTCCTGGGACAGCTGGGTTCGATTGTACCGTCCGTACCCCTCGGCCGCTTTCAGGCCGACGCCAAATGGCTGATGTCCACTCTCGGCCGCGCCCGAGAGTGGGACGTCTTCATTGACGAGTTGTTGCCGTCGATTTCTCGGAGTTGTCCAGTTGGCGATTTCGATCTCGTGAGAAGCGCAGCGAAAAGTCTCCGCAGCGTTGCCTACGACGCTGCCAGGGCAGCAATTAATGAGCCAAGAACGGGCCGGTTCGAGATCGAGCTCGGACTATGGATCGAGGAACAGGGGTGGCGCACAGGAACGTCGATCAAGGCCAGGCGCCGGCTTTCGGCGCCGGTGGCCCCGTTTGCCGAGGCGGCTGTGGATCGGCTTGACCGCAGAGTGCGCAAGCGTGGGCGATTGTTTGGCGATCTCTCGATCAAGCAGCGCCACCGACTGAGGATCGCGGTGAAAAACCTTCGCTATGCGGAGGAGTCCTATGGAGCAGCGACCGGCGTCCGCAAGATCGGTCGAAAGCAAAAGCGTCGATTGGTTCAGCTTCAGGACAAATTGGGCAGGTATATCGACTTGTCGAGCTTGGAGGGATTGGTCGGCGAGATCGTTGGCACCGAGATGCCGCCCGCCGGGCATCAGTCGGCAGGAGCTCTGCTTGGCTGGTACGCTGGCACACTCCCAAACGTCGATCGAGAACTGCAATCGGTCTGGCAAAGTTATCGCCGCGCCTGCCCCTCCTGAGGCAGGGTGCTCCCGCCTGCTGTATTGGCGGTACGCTGGTGCGCACGGCGGGTTCGACTAGGCTGCGGATCGCGATGGCCCGGCGCGGTCGCCCGCCGTCATTCCAAGACCCTTTCGCGCTGTTACAGGCCGTCACCAAATCGCACGTTTTGTATCGGGCGCACAATTCGGGCGTCACGCAGGCTGGTTCAAGTCGGGCGTCGCATTGCT
>Ga0207657_10003671_pt1 | contig 16325 bp, 12 predicted proteins | sample KBSC33metaG_FD_184316 | JGI IMG/M metagenome (GOLD analysis project Ga0207657, IMG submission 184316) | Corn rhizosphere microbial communities from Kellogg Biological Station, Michigan, USA - KBS C3-3 metaG (SPAdes) (version 2) | ecosystem: Host-associated > Plants > Roots > Rhizosphere > Soil ... | reverse complement strand
GGTTGCCATGGCCGCAATGCGGTCGGTTTCCTTGACGCGCCAACTGGCAATGTTACGCAGGGTGGTCGTACTGTTCGCATAGAGCGCGGCAACGGCGATCGTCATCGCGGCATCGGGAATGTGGTTGAAGTCGGCGTCGATAGCCTTGAGCGGGCCATGGCCTTCCGCTTCGATCCAGTTCTCGCCCATCGTGATCTTTGCGCCCATCTGCTCGAGCGCCTCGGCAAAACGCACGTCACCCTGAATGCTGTTGCTGCCGATACCTTCAACACGCACCGGACCGCCGGCAATTGCACCAGCCGCAAGAAAATACGAAGCCGAGGAAGCGTCACCTTCGACATGGATCATGCCCGGACTCGTGTAATGCTGACCGGCCGACACAGTGAAGGCTTGCCATCCCTTGCGCTGCACCTCGACGCCGAAGCGTTGCATCAGGTTCAGTGTAATCTCGATATACGGCTTGGAAATCAACTCGCCGATCACTTCGATCGTCACCGCATGGTCCTTGGCCATCAGCGGCGCAGCCATCAGCAATGCGGTGAGGAACTGGCTCGATACATTGCCGCGCACCTGCATCGCCTGCGCATGGAGATGGCCACGGCGAACATGCAGCGGTGGGTAGCCTGGTTCGCCCGTATATTCGATCTGTGCACCAACCGCATTCAAGGCATCGACAAGGTCACCGATCGGCCGCTCGTGCATACGCTGGACGCCATGCAGCGTGTAGTCGCCGCCAATCGCAGCCAAAGCTGCAGTCAGCGGACGGATCGCGGTGCCGGCGTTGCCCATGAAAAGATCCGCATGATGGACCGGCAGCACGCCGTTGATACCATGCACGATGTAATCCTGCGCCTGGCCGATCTGCTCCCATTTGACGCCGAGTTTCTGCAAGGCAGTCAGCATCACATGCGTGTCATCGGAAGCCAGCAGATCCTTGATTTCGGTCGTCCCCTTGGAGAGCGCGGCAAGCAACAAAGTGCGGTTGGAAATGCTCTTGGAGCCCGGCAACTTGACTATGCCTTTCGCATGCTGCGCCGGATTGAGATCGAGGTGATGAGGATAGTGTTTCATTCCATTCATGCGGCTCAATCGCCGCCTTCCTTGTTTTGCTTTTCCGCCGCTTCGATCGCGCGTATCCAGGTCAGGCGGGCATGTTGGGCATTTGCATATAGCGCTTCGAGTGCTGCGCTATCACCTGCTACCAGCATGGTACGCAACTGCGTCAACTGCGCCATGTAGGAATCGAGTTCAACCAGCAGGGCTGCCTGGTTTGCGAGCGAGATGTCGCGCCACATTTCCGGCGAAGAGCTGGCGATGCGCGTGAAGTCACGAAAACCGCTCGCGGCATATTGAAAAAGCAGATCGGCATGCGGCTTCTTCGCGATATCGTCAACCAGTGCGTAGGCCAGCAGATGCGGTAAGTGGCTGACGGAAGCAAACACCCGGTCATGATCTTCGGGCGTCAATTGATGAATAACTGCACCGCATTGCCTCCATGCCGTCGCCACACACTCAACATCGCCATCAGCGTTTTCGGGCAGACGCGTGATGATCGCCTTCTTGCCGACATAGAGGTCGGGAATCGCTGCATCGGGTCCGTTCAATTCGCGACCGGCGATAGGGTGGCCTGGCACGAATTGGGCGATCTTGTCGCCGAGCACCTTACGCGCTGCCATGACCACATCGGTCTTGGTGCTGCCCGCATCGGTGACTACGGTGCCCGGCTGCAAATGCGGCTTAATCGATGCGAGAATCGCTTCAGTTTGCGCAACGGGAGCAGCAACTAACACGAGGTTGGCACCGTCAACAGCTTCGGCGGCATTGGCAGCGATGCTGTCAATGATGTTCAATTCCTGGGCGCGCTGCAGCGAAGCCATACTGCGCCCGGCACCTGCCACATGCGTTACAGCGCGCGCCTGTTTCAAGGCCAACGCGAAAGAGCCGCCGATCAGGCCGACACCGAAGATTGCGATTTTCTTAAACACCGGGAACCTGTATTTTTCTAGGCCGTCAAGTGATGTGTAGATCGATCAGGCAGACTCAAGCCAACACGTTTTTCAACGCCGCGATAAACGCTGCATTCTCTTCAGGCAAGCCGATCGAAACACGTATCCACTGCGGCAAGCCATAATTGCCGACCGGACGCACGATAACGCCCAGCTTAAGCAAACCCAGATTCACGCGCGCCCCTGCGCTGTCATTATCCCCTACCTTGACCAGCACGAAATTGCCGCAGGACGGTACGTATTCGAGTCCCAGTTCCGCGAAGGCTTGCGTCAGTTGCTTGTAGCCGTCGGCATTGACCTTTGCGCTCTTCTCAAGAAATGCTTTGTCGCTCAAGGCTGCCACAGCGGCCGCTTGTGCCATCGCATTGACGTTGAACGGCTGACGGATACGGTTAAGCAAATCGGTGATCGCCGGCTGTGCAATACCAAAGCCGACGCGCAGTCCCGCAAGGCCGTAAGCTTTGGACATGGTGCGCGACACGATCAGGTTCGGATAACGACGCACCCAGGCAATCGAATCGTATTGCAATTCCGGCGCAAGGTATTCGTTGTAGGCTTCGTCGAGTACGACAGCCACATGCGGCGGGACCTGAGCCAGAAAGGTATCGATCACGGCTGCCGGAATGAACGTACCGGTTGGATTATTCGGGTTCGCGATGAACACCAGCTTTGTGTCCGGTGCAATCGCCTTCGCCATCGCCGGCAAGTCATGCCCGTAATCCTTCGCCTGCACCACAATCGCACGGCCACCGACAGCTTGCGTGGCCAGCGGATAAACAGCGAACGAGTACTGCGCAAACACAACCGACTGGCCCGGCTGCACGAAAGCATGCGCGGCCAATTCGAGAATGTCATTGCTGCCGTTGCCGAGCGTGATCCAGTCCAGCGGCACATCGTACTTGGTCTTGATCGCCTGCTTCAGCTCGAAGCCGTTACCGTCGGGATAGCGAGCGACATCGGTCATGGCCTGCAGCATCGCCTGCTTTGCCGACTCAGGCATGCCGAGGGGATTTTCATTGGAAGCGAGCTTGACGATCTTCGCCTCATCGAGGCCGAATTCGCGCGCAACTTCCGCAATCGGCTTGCCGCCCTGGTAGGGAGCGATGGCGCGAACATAATCGGGTCCGAATTGGATAGACATAATGAGTTCCAAAGCAGGTTGGCCGCCAGGACGGCAATATTTTCAAAGGCTGACGGGATAGGAGCCGAGTATCTTGAAGAATGCTGCGCTCTGCTTCAATTCCGCCAGCGCATCCGCCACCTTCTGTTCCTGTGCATGCCCTTCCACATCGACATAGAAGTAATACTCCCAGGTACCCAGGCGTGCCGGACGCGACTCAAAGCGCGTCATGGAAACGCCGTGTTGGGCCAGCGGCGCAAGCATGTTGTAAACCGCCCCTGCCTTGTTCGGCACCGCCAGCACCAACGAGGTCTGATCCTTGCCGCTGGGTCCCGGCTGAAGCTGACCAATGACGGCAAAACGCGTGCGATTGTGCGGATCGTCCTGTACATGCGCTTTCACGACACCGAGGTTGTAATGCTGGCCGGCGATTTCGCCCGCGATGGCAGCAGCCGTCGGGTCCTCGCTCGCGATACGTGCCGCTTCGCCGTTGGATGCAACGGCCTGACGTTCGATATCTGGATAGTTCAGCTTCAGCCAAACTTGGCATTGCGCCAGCGTCTGCGAATGCGCGCAGATGCGGGTAATACCGTCCATCGTGCCGTTTTTTGTCATCAGACTGTGATGAACCGGAATGGAAAGCCCACCGCTGATCGCCAACGTAGTCTGCAGCAGCAGGTCCAGCGTGCGGTTAACAGCACCTTCGGAAGAATTTTCGATCGGCACGACACCGAAATCCGCAGTGCCGGCTTCGGTGGCACGAAACACTTCATCGATGGACGCGCACGGCAAACCTTCGATCGCATGGCCGAAATGTTGATACATTGCCTGTTCGGTGAACGTACCGGCCGGCCCGAGATAGGCAACAACCACGCGGCGCTCCAGCGCGCGGCAGCAAGACATGACCTCACGAAAGATAGTCTGCACGTCATGCGTCGGCAGCGGTCCGGGATTGCGTTCGCCAAGGCGGCGCAACACTTGTGCTTCGCGTTCAGGACGAAATACAGGTGCGTTCGTTTCCGCCTTCACGTGACCGACTTCCTGAGCAACACGTGCGCGACGGTTAAGCAGATCGAGGAGTTGCGCATCGATCGCATCGATCTGTTCGCGCAAGGGTTTGAGTTTGTCTTCCGTATTCATGTTTGGGCAGTCGTCAACCGTGCTTCTTCTCGAAGTCCTTCATGTAGTCAACCAGGACCTGCACGCCCTCGATCGGCATTGCGTTATAGATCGAGGCGCGCATGCCGCCAACGGATTTGTGCCCCTTGAGCTGCAGCAGGCCGCGTTCCTTCGCCCCGGCGAGGAAGGTGTCATTCAGCGATTCGTCCTTCAGGTAGAAAGGTATATTCATTCGCGAGCGGCAATCCCTCGCCACCTTGTTTAAATAAAAGCCGGTCGAATCAAGATAGGTGTACAGCAGTTCGGCCTTGGCGATGTTGCGCTTCTCCATCTCCTCAACGCCGCCTTGCTTCTTCAACCACTTGAACACAAGGCCTGCAATATAGATACCGTAGGTCGGTGGCGTGTTGTACATTGAGTTGTTTTCCGCCACCAGTTTCCAATCGAATGCCGACGGACAGATCGGCAATGCCTGTCCGATCAGGTCTTCTCGAACGACAACGATGGTGACGCCTGCAGGTCCGATGTTCTTCTGTGCACCGGCAAAAATCACACCATATTTCGATACATCGACCATACGCGACAGAATGTGCGAGGACATATCGGCCACGAGTGGAGCGTTACCGGTATCGGCAGCGACATCCGGTGTGAACTGAAATTCAACGCCATCGATCGTCTCATTGGTGCAAATATGCACGTAAGCAGCGTTCTTTGACAGCTTCCAGGCTTCGCGCGGCGGAATCTGGGTAAACCTCACGTTCTCGGAGGAAGCTGCAATGTTCACATCGCAATACTTGCGCGCTTCCTTGAGCGACTTGGTCGACCAGGAACCGGTCTGAATGAAATCGACTGTTGCCGGCTGCGCCATGCGCCCGACAAGATTCATCGGCACGATGGCATTCTCGCCAAGGCCGCCGCCTTGCAGGAACAGTATCTTGTAATTCGCCGGCACGCCAAGCAACTCACGGAAGTCACGCTCCGCAGCTTCATAAATCGAAATGAATTCCTTGCCGCGATGGCTCATCTCCATCACGGACATGCCGCTGCCGTGCCAGTCGAGCATTTCCTCGGCAGCCTGCTTCAGCACTTCTTTCGGCAATACCGCCGGCCCGGCGGAAAAATTATAGATGTGTGTCATTCTTCCTCCGTGCCTCCATTTTCCTCGCCCACATCCGATTCGACGATGCGCTGCAAACCAGACAATTTGGTGCCGTCTTCCACAGCGATGAGCGTGACGCCCTGCGTGGCGCGGCCCATCTCGCGGATTTCAGAAACACGGGTGCGGATCAGCACGCCGCCAGTGGTGATCATCATGATTTCGTCGCTCTCCTCTACCAACGTAGCAGCGACAACCTTGCCATTACGCTCGCTGGTCTGGATCGCGATCATGCCTTTGGTACCACGGCCGTGGCGAGTGTATTCGGTGATCGGAGTCCGCTTGCCATAGCCGTTCTCGGTGGCGGTAAGCACCGATTGCTGCTCGTTCTCGGCCACCAGCAAAGCGATCACGCTCTGCCCCTCTTCCAGGCTCATGCCGCGTACGCCGCGTGCAGTGCGGCCCATCGGGCGCACATCGTTTTCATCGAAGCGCACCGCCTTGCCGCCATCGGAGAACAGCATCACATCATGCTTGCCATCGGTCAGCGCGGCGCCGATCAGGAAGTCGCCTTCATCGAGATCGACCGCGATAATGCCGGCCTTGCGCGGGTTGCTGAATTCAGGCAATGAGGTCTTCTTCACAGTGCCCAGCGAAGTTGCCATGAACACATAGCGGTCTTCGGGGAAGCTGCGATTTTCACCGGACAGAGGCAGCACGACGGTAATCTTCTCTCCCTCTTGCAACGGGAACATGTTGATAATGGGCTTGCCTCGCGAGTTGCGCGATCCCTGCGGCACTTCCCATACTTTCAGCCAGTACAGGCGGCCACGGTTGGAGAAGCAGAGAATGTAATCGTGGGTGTTGGCGATGAAGAGCTGATCGATCCAGTCGTCATCCTTGGTTGCCATTGCTTGCTTGCCGCGTCCACCGCGTTTCTGTGCGCGATATTCGGACACCGGCTGCGATTTCATGTAGCCGGCGTGCGAGAGCGTCACCACCATATCCTGCGGCGTGATCAAGTCTTCCGTGCCGAGGTCGGTCGGGTTCATCTCGATGGTCGAACGGCGGCCATCCTTGTTGCTGTCGCCGTACTCGTTCTTTGCAGCGGTGAGTTCGTCGGAGATGATCGCGGTCACGCGTTCCGGTTTGGCGAGGATGTCGAGCAGGTCGGCAATCTGCGCCATCACGTCTTTGTATTCGTTGACGATCTTGTCCTGCTCCAATCCGGTCAGACGCTGCAGGCGCATCTGCAGGATTTCCTGCGCCTGATCGTCGGACAGCTTGTACAGGCCATCGGGCTGCATGCCGTAATGCTTGGGCAGGTTCTCCGGACGGAAGGCATCGATGCCTCCGGCATTTTCAGATCCGGTGCGGGCCAGCATTTCGCGCACCAATGAGGAATCCCAGGCGCGCGCCATCAACTCTGCCTTTGCAATCGGCGGCGTCGGAGCAGCCTTGATGATAGCGATAAAGTCGTCAATATTGGCCAGCGCCACCGCCAAGCCTTCCAGGACGTGGCCGCGCTCGCGCGCCTTGCGCAGCTCGAACACGGTGCGGCGCGTGACGACCTCGCGGCGATGCGAGAGGAAGCACTCCAGCATCTCTTTCAGATTCAACAGCTTCGGCTGACCGTCGACCAGCGCGACCATGTTCATGCCGAAGGTGTCCTGCAACTGGGTCTGCTTGTACAGGTTGTTCAGCACCACGTCGGGAACTTCCCCGCGCTTCAATTCGATCACCACGCGCATGCCCGACTTGTCGGACTCGTCACGGATATCAGAAATGCCGTCCAGCTTTTTATCGCGCACCAGTTCGGCGATGCGCTCCAGCAGGGACTTCTTGTTGACCTGATAGGGCAGCTCGTCGACGATGATCGCGATGCGACCTTCCTTGCCGAACTCCTCGAAGTGCGTCTTCGCGCGCATCACCACGCGCCCGCGACCGGTGCGGTAACCGTCACGCACGCCGGACACCCCATAGATGATGCCTGCGGTCGGGAAGTCGGGCGCCGGAATGATCTCGATCAGTTCATCGACACCGCATGCCGGATTGCGCAGAACGTGTAACGCGCCGTCGATCACTTCACCGATATTGTGAGGGGGAATGTTGGTCGCCATGCCGACCGCGATGCCTGAAGAACCGTTGATCAGGAGATTGGGAATGCGCGTCGGCAAAACCGAAGGCTCCTTCTCCTTGCCGTCGTAGTTCGGCACGAAGTCGACGGTTTCCTTCTCGATGTCGGCCAGCAGTTCGCTCGCGATCTTATCGAGACGGCACTCGGTGTAACGCATCGCCGCCGCATTATCGCCGTCGATGGAGCCGAAGTTGCCCTGACCGTCCACCAGCGTGTAGCGCAACGAAAAGTCCTGCGCCATGCGAACCAGCGTATCATAGATCGCTTGGTCGCCATGCGGGTGATACTTACCCATGACCTCGCCGACGACGCGCGCGCACTTGACGTAGGGACGATTCCAGACGTTATTCGTTTCATGCATAGCGTACAGTACGCGGCGGTGCACCGGTTTCAGCCCGTCGCGCACATCTGGCAGAGCACGCCCGACAATCACGCTCATTGCGTAATCGAGGTAGCTCTTGCGCATCTCTTCTTCGAGGGAAATCGGGATTGTCTCTTTGGCGAATTGATCCATTGGCGAGTCGGCTATCTGGGCTGAAGTTGCTGATGATGGAAGCGGCGGCGCAACCATGCAAAACGGCGCGCCAAACGTTGGATTTTAGCATGGCGGAAGACCCATCACGGCTTGCCAGGAAGCTACGGAGGAAGCGGCGCAAGATCGGCCCAATCGCCGAAAATATGCTTAAATCCCTGCAACCCATAGTACGACCCTGTTCCGACAACAATAACGGTTACGATCATCATGTTCAAAAAAATCGCCCTCGGCTTCGCCTTGGGAGCCGCCACCACCGGCGCTGTCGCACAGACCGCTTCCGATATCAAGGCCAATCCAGCCAACAGCGCCTACCAGCAGGATAGCCGTGGCGTGATTACGCGCAGCGGTTTCGGTTTGTGCTGGCGTTCCGGCTACTGGTCGCCAACCGACGCTGTGCCTGGGTGTGACGGCGAACTCGCCCCTCCAATAGCCACCAGTCCTATCGCACCACCGCTGGCGCCGCAAGCCGCCGCCGTTTCTGAGCCCCCCCCACCGAAACGCTGCGACTTCACAGTTACCTTGACGAACGACCAAGCATTCGACTTCAACAAGGCGACCCTAAGCAGCAACGCCAGGAAACGCATCAACGAAGAAGTGCTGCCCAAACTAAACCAGTGCGCGAAGATCGAAATCCTGCACATCACCGGCCACACTGACCGCCTCGGATCCCAGCAGTACAACCAAAAACTTTCCGAAAAGCGCGCCGATGCGGTGGGTGCCTACCTCAAAAGCAAGGGCGTAAACGCCCAAATCAATACGCTTGGCGTAGGCAAGAACCAACCAGAGAAATCCTGCAGCGATAAACTTCCACATTCGAAGTTAATCGAATGTCTAGCAAATAATCGTCGTGTTGTGATTGAAGGCCGCGGCCTCGCGAAATAACAAATCCGTCGAGGAATTTTCCAAAAAACCAGTCTTTTTTATTCGTCGTTGCATAAACACAACATAAAACCAAAAAACTATTGCCGTTTATTTAGCAACAATCGAGGCAGATCAAGCCTATGGCAAAATGTAGTTATCTAAACTGCATTGCAGTTGAACAACTTTATGAAATCAGAATCCTATCCCTTGTGGTAGTATCAGTTTTGAATGTTGTTTATTGTTAATGTTGCGCAGTTCATCTGCGGATATCTCCAACCAAGAGGAAAAACATGAATAAATTGGCAAAATTTGTCTTTGCTGCGTCCGCAGTCGTATCGTTCTCTGCCTCCGCACAGCAGCAAGACATTCAAGCAAAATCCAACAGTGCCTATCTTCAAGACACCCGTGGCGTGATCGTTCGTAGCGGCTTCGGTCCGTGCTGGCATACTGGCTACTACACCCCAGCAGACGCCGTCGGCGGTTGCGATGGTGAAATCGTCAAGGCAGCGCCTGTCGCCGCACCTGCTCCCGCACCTGTTCCCGCCCCCGCACCTGCTCCGGTTTCCGAAAAGGTCACTTTCGCAGCCGACACCTTCTTTGATTTCGACAAGGCTGTTCTGAAGCCGGACGGTAAAGCCAAGATGGATGAATTGGTGTCCAAGCTGGAAGGCATGAACCTCGAAGTCATCATTGCCGTCGGCCATACTGACTCTGTCGGTACCGATGCCTACAATCAGAAGCTGTCGGTGCGTCGCGCAGAAGCAGTGAAGGCTTATCTGGTTTCCAAGGGCATCGAAGCCAGCCGTGTTTACACAGAAGGCAAGGGCGAAAAGCAACCGATCGCCGACAACAAGACTGCCGCCGGCCGCGCGAAGAACCGCCGCGTGGAAATCGAAGTGGTTGGTACTCGCACCAAGTAATCTACACGCTTCGCCACAAACCCCGCTTCGGCGGGGTTTTTTTATGCATATGCGCACAAGCGTTTCGCTTCCATTCCAGCTATCATTCCCCCTATGAACGCCGATCCCCTAGAACTGCAGAAATTCAGCGACCTCGCGCATCGTTGGTGGGACCCGACCTCGGAATTCCGTCCCCTGCATGAAATCAATCCCTTGCGCTTGGAATGGATTAATGCCTTGGCTCCGCTTGCTGACAAAAACGTCTGCGACATCGGTTGCGGCGGCGGCATCCTTGCCGAATCGATGGCGAAAAAAGGCGCACACGTCACCGGCATTGACCTTTCCGAAAAAGCATTAAAGGTAGCTGACCTGCACAGCCTGGAATCCGGCGTTGCAGTCCGTTATAAAATGGTTTCGGCGGAAGATTTGGCTACGCGCGAAGCGGGACATTATGACGTCGTCACTTGCATGGAAATGCTGGAACACGTGCCTGATCCCTCCGCTATCGTCAAAGCCTGCGCTACGCTGGTCAAACCTGGTGGCCATGTCTTCTTCTCGACCATCAACCGCAATCTGAAGGCCTATCTCTTCGCCATCATCGGAGCAGAATACCTGCTGCGCATGCTGCCCAAGGGTACGCACGATTATGCGAAATTCATCACACCCGCCGAACTGGCTCAGTACATTCGCAATGCCGGGCTACAGATCGAAAAACTCAAAGGCATGACGTACAACCCGTTGACAAAAGTCTATTCACTAAACCAAGACACCGACGTTAACTACCTCGTTGCCTGTACACGCCCTGCGTAAAGCCTGTTCAGCGTTTGCCATTTATCGTATGACATTACCCTTGCCTCGTGCCGTCCTGTTCGATTTGGACGGCACCCTCGCTGACACCGCTCCCGACTTGGCCGCAGCAATAAATACTGTGCGTGCTGATCGCAGCCTGTCGTCCACTCCCTATGATCTCTTGCGTCCGGTTGCCTCAGCAGGTGCGCGTGGACTGATCGGCGTATCCTTTGGACTAAAGCCGGACGACGAGGGCTACAACGATCTGCGCGTTGCCTTTCTCGATACCTATGAAGCGGCGATCGCCGTGCATACGCGCCTGTTCGACGGTATTACGCAATTGCTTGCCAGCCTGGAAGACCGTGATATTTGTTGGGGGGTCGTCACCAACAAACCGGCCCGCTTCACCGACAAGCTGATCCCGCTAATCGGCCTTGGTCACGCACCTTGTGTCATCTCTGGTGACACCATGCCTCATTCCAAGCCGCATCCGGCGCCCTTGCTGGAAGCAGCCCGCCGCCTCGGTCTTTCGCCGGACGAATGCTGGTACATTGGCGATGACTTGCGCGATGTTCAAGCAGGCAAAGCTGCCGGCATGCCCACTATTGCTGCCGCTTGGGGATATTGCGGCAACATCGAACCGACCACTTGGGGTGCCGATGTCATCGCCGCGAGTCCGCTTGAACTACTTGAATTCATGGGTGCAAAGACTTGAAATCGCCGGTTCCCGTTCTATCTATGGAGTACAATAGCCGTTGCTTTGGGGACGACCTGGTTTCGACAGGGGTTGCAAAGCAGTGCAGGGCATACCGAGGGCTGGTCACCTCGTTAATCCAACCGGAAATGCTTAAATGCAAACGATGAAACTTACGCTCTCGCAGCGTAATCCTCTAGAAACTTAATAACTTTCTAGCTCTACACCGTCTTGTCCTTGGGGCGGGCTGGCAACAGCAGTAGAGTCATACACAAGGAATCGCGTTGCATCGGGTTACTTGGTGCAACGTTAAACATAGGTGACTCGCCTTGACGAAGCGCGTGCGTCCGCGTCGACAGGGTTAAAACCAATAGGCTGCACTAAGTATGTAGAACTGGCTGTAGAGGACTTCTGGACGCGGGTTCGATTCCCGCCGTCTCCACCAATATTTGTTTCCGAAATTGTCTCGGCAAATTCGGGATATCCCAAACGGCGCACGGAATCGCGCCGTTTTTCATTTTCCCTTCAGACTTCCGCCCTTACCCGGTCACTCATTCTCGGGCCGTTTTTTCTCTGTTTCAGCCTTTTTTCTCAGTTCCTTCCGGACTTCGCACCCCAAAGTCTGCAAGCATGAAAGCTACAACTGGCGTCACGTTACTTTCATGCAAGTCATTTTTCGGCAGGAATCAGAATCCCTCGGGAAAAGGCAATCGGCTCCGAAACTTCAGGTACTGTTATGCCACGATGGCGGTCCTTGCCGGTCACAGGTTTATTTATTGGCAACAACCAAGTAACCGCTCCAGTGGTCGCCAAAATTTGGATCGAGCTTCACGCATAGGCGAGTTTTCTTTCGATCCTTAGAAATCTCGCAATTCGTTATATCACTTCTGGCGCCATATAGTTCCAGCCACGCAATACGCTGTTCCAATCGGTCTCGCTCTTCTCTTCGTGCTTGAAGTTCAGCAAGGTTCGGCATCACCAGCCATGCCGCAATGACAATTGCGCTTGCGCCAATTGCGGTGATGCCGAGCACCGGAATCACAATCCGCCGCAAACTGAACGCTGCTGCGTCTCGATATGCTGCGGCTGCACGCTCGGCCTCAATGTTGGCGTCATCAAAACGCTCTACCAACGTATCTGCCGCACCACTGACCGCTTTCTTTAGTGATACGTCCACTCCCCTCGCGATGGCACCAGGAAGTCTTGCTGCTGCCGTCGCCACGGAATTTTCCGCGCTGTTGAGGCCCTTTACTGCCTCATGAATAGCTTTCTGGTCCCGTATCGCCGCTTCAAGCAATGTGCCGATGACCGAGTGCACGTCGGCGCCCTGCATGTTATTGCTCATAGCGATAGCCCTCCTCTTTCGGGGCCGGAAAAGCTGCGAGACCATTGCAGTTCATATTGTTGCTGCCGTTCGATCTGGCGTTGAAGGTACATATTGTGAAGTTTCGTCAACTTCAATCCCAGCTCGCGCAGATCCTCGACCACCGCGTAGTTCACCGTGCCGCTATCGTCGATCGAGACGATCAGTCCACCCGATGATCCTTTTATCGAACGTTCGCCAATCTCTTGAACTCCAATAGCCGCATTACTCTCGCGCCACGCACTAATACATCGCCCGCCCCTTGGTCGAGCGGCGTTTGCTGTAGCAAATTGACCAATAGCGGCAATTCCTTAGCGTCGCTGCGCCCACCCATGGCGACGCCAAAGCTATACAAAAAATTTCCAATGATGATGTTTTCGTAGATATCCATCGTTTTCGTTGCGGTGAATCGGCACGAGTTCCAGCGGGTAGCCAGTTGTTTTTGATTGAGGTGTGCGACTTCCATCTTGGTTTCCTTGCGAATGAGTTGGCAGGAGCCCCATGAAGGCGTTGTTCCGCACAAGAGCAAGTCATTCCCTGTCAGCCAAATCGTTCAACTCGTAGCTTGTGCTACGTCCGCCGGCATCCGTTTTCCGCAACAGGCCGCGAGCCAGCAGGTCATTGATGTCACGCAATGCTGTGTCCGGTGAACATTTGGCGATCACCGCCCACTTGCTGCTGGTGAGTTTGCCTTCAAAGCCATCTAGTAGACGATTGATCAGCTTCACCTGTCGCTCGTTCAGCGGCGTCGTGGCCCAGCGTCGCCAAAACCGTGTCTTAGCCAGGACTGCGTCAAGCGTGTGCTGCGCCTGGTCAACGGCTCTACGTAGTGTGGCAAGGAACCATGCCAGCCACTCCGTAGCGTCGAGCGTGCCTTTCTGAGTCCGCTCCAGGATGTCGGAATAGGCTTTGCGATCACGCTGGATCTGCGCAGACAAACTGTAGAAGCGTTGCGGACTTCCATCGGCACGAGCCAGCAACAGATCGCCGATGGCGCGCGCGATACGGCCGTTGCCGTCGTCGAAAGGATGCAGGGTAACGAACCAAAGGTGCCCGAGTCCCGCCGTGATGAGCAGCGGCTCGCTCGGGGCGTGATTGATCCAGTCGAGGAATCGGCTCGTTTCAGCTTCCAGGCGATCGGCCGGTGGTGCCTCGAAATGCACCCGCTGACGTCCGACAGGCCCGGACACCACTTGCATCGGACCGCTGGCATCGTCACGCCAAGCGGCGACATTGATTTTGGAAAGACCTGAATACCCAGTGGGAAAGAGCGCAGCGTGCCAGCCGAATACCCGCTCCCGTGAGACGGGTTCATTGCAGTTGGCAGTGGCGTCGAGCACCATCTCGACCACGCCTTCCACGTGGCGATCGACGGGAGCCAACGCACCGATATCGACACCGAGGCGACGAGCGATAGACGAACGCACTGATTCGACATTGAGATGCTCGCCTTCGATCTCGCTGGTCTTGACCACATCCTCGGTAAGTGCCGCTAGGCTCGCCTGGTCACGCAAGTCCATGCCGACATCTGCCAGCCGTCCCATCAACAGCCCTTGGGCATGGCTGACATCAACCAGCGGACCGGCAAGCGCTGCCAGGTCATAGCGCCAGTCCGGCCAAGCGCCGGCTTGCCAGACATAAGTATAATCACCGCTTTTCATGCGGAGATTATGGCCGATATTCTCCGCAGCCGCAATTTATTCACCGCACTTTATGCGGTGATAAAACATCTATTCTCCGCAGGACAGCCCCGCTCCTTTACCGGCACGACATTCACGATAGGCGCGCCTTACCGGATCGCAGGTGAGGATCGGTTAAACTTGCGGGCCACGTTCCCACTCCTATCCGCATGCGCATCCTCGAATATGTCGGTCTGGACGCCTCGCGCGCCGGCCCTGCCTATGCTCGTGTCACCCAGGCAATCGCCGACGGCGACTTCCGCGCCGCGCAAGTCAAGAAGCTCAGCAATCAATTGCATGGCAAGTTTTATCGCGCCCGCCTGAACGATGCCGACCGCTTACTGTTTACCCTGGTGCGCCGGGGCGACGAAGTATGCGCCTTGATGCTCGAAATCATCGCCAATCACGCCTACGAGCGCTCACGCTTCCTGCGGGGCGCGACCGTCGACGAGGAACGCATCCCCGACATTGGCCCCGCCGAAGCCTCCGATGAAGCGCAACCGATACGCTATCTGCACCCGAGCCGGCCGCAGATGCACGTATTGGACAAGCCAATCTCGTTCGACGACGCGCAACAGGCCATCTTCACCGAAGCGGCTCCACTCGTGCTGATCGGCAGCGCCGGCAGCGGCAAGACCGCCCTGACGCTGGAGAAGCTCAAGCTCGCCCGTGGCGACGTCCTTTACGTTACCCATTCGGCCTACCTGGCGCAAAACGCGCGCGACCTGTATTTCGCCAATGGCTTCGAACCGGACGAGCAGGACGTGCAGTTCCTGTCGCTCCGAGAATTTATCGAATCGATCCATGTACCGACAGGGCGGGAAGCCCAGTGGCGTGACTTCGCGGCTTGGTTCGCGCGCATGCGCCAGCAATTCCGAGGACTGGATCCTCACCAATGCTTTGAGGAAATCCGGGGCGTGATCGGCGCCAGTCCCGACGGTGCGCTCAGCCGGGATACCTACCTTGCGCTCGGCGTGCGCCAATCGATCTTCAGTGGCGAACAACGGCCGCTGGTTTACGACCTGTTCGAGAAATATCGCGCCTGGCTCGATGAAGCCGGCCTGTATGACTTGAACCTGGTCGCCCATACCTGGCTGGAGCGGATCACCCCGCGCTTCGACTTTGTCGTCATCGACGAGGTGCAGGACCTCACCCTGGCACAGCTGACGCTGGTACTGCGCGCCCTGCGACATGCCGGGCAGTTCCTGCTGTGCGGCGATTCGAACCAGATCGTTCACCCCAATTTCTTCTCCTGGTCCCAGGTCAAACAATTGTTCTGGCGCGACCCGGCCCTGGCCGAGCAGCAGCAATTGCGCACGCTGACGGCCAATTTCCGCAACGGCCAGCGCGTCACGGAAGTCGCCAACCGCCTGCTCAAGATCAAGCACAGCCGCTTCGGCTCGATCGACCGCGAGAGCAACTATCTGGTCGATGCGGTCGGCGGCGAGAGCGGCCAGGTGCGATTGCTGGCCGACCGCGACAGCGTCAAGCGCGAGCTGGACCGGCAAACCCGGCAATCGACGCGCTTTGCCGTCCTGGTCATGCGGGACGAAGACAAAGAGGAGGCCCGCAAGCATTTTCAGACGCCGCTGCTGTTTTCGATCCACGAAGCTAAGGGCCTGGAGTACGAGAACATCGTCCTGTTCCGCTTTGTGTCCGACCATCGGGCCGACTATGCCGAGGTCGCCGACGGGGTCACCGCTGCGGACTTGGCCGCTTCCAGCCTCACCTATCGCCGCGCCCGCGACAAGCAGGACAAGTCGCTGGAGATCTACAAGTTCTACGTCAATTCCCTGTACGTCGCGCTGACCCGCGCGGTGGTCAACGTGTACTGGATCGAATCGGACACCGAGCATACCCTCCTCGATCTGCTCGGAGTGCAGGCCGACGAAGCGCCGGTACAGGTCCAGGCGCATCAATCGACGCGCGAGGAATGGCAGCAAGAAGCGCGCAAACTCGAACTCCAGGGCAAGCAGGAACAGGCCGAGGCAATTCGCCAGCAGATCCTCAAGCATCGCCCCGTCCCC
>Ga0207657_10003670_pt1 | contig 16327 bp, 11 predicted proteins | sample KBSC33metaG_FD_184316 | JGI IMG/M metagenome (GOLD analysis project Ga0207657, IMG submission 184316) | Corn rhizosphere microbial communities from Kellogg Biological Station, Michigan, USA - KBS C3-3 metaG (SPAdes) (version 2) | ecosystem: Host-associated > Plants > Roots > Rhizosphere > Soil ... | reverse complement strand
GTGGGCGCGACAGGGATTGAACCTGTGACCCCACCCGTGTGAAGGGTGTGCTCTACCGCTGAGCTACGCGCCCGCCCGAGTGCGGAGCCGGCCAGATAGTGGCAGCCGCCGGGACTGTCTAGCTAGTCGTGCTCGCCTACTGGACGGCGTCCTTCAGGATCTTGCCCGGGCGGAATTTCGGTTGCGACGTCGCCTTGATCTGCATCGGCTCGCCTGTACGCGGGTTGCGGCCGGTCGACGCCTTCCGCCGCGTGACGGAAAAATTGCCGAAACCGACCAGGCGGACCTCATCGCCGCGCTTGAGCGCCGACGTGATGACCTCGAGCATCGTTTCGACCGCGCGCGCCGCTTCGTTGCGGTTCAGTCCGGCACGGTCGGCGACATGGCCGATCAGTTCCTGCTTGTTCATTCCCTCGCGGCTCCCCGGTCGCCCGCGCGAGACTCGCGCGGTTTCCTGTGATGACTAAAGGCCAGACTCGTTACCGAAGTCAAAGCCTGAAGAGCGCGCCTAATGCCGGACGGCCGGCTCTCCCGGCGCCTCGCCCGTTGGAAGCGGCGGCTCGGCGGCATGTTCGTCCGGATCGGTCCATTCGATTGGCCGCATCGCTTCGGTCAGCGAGTTGGCGAGCACCTCGTCGACATGGCTGACAGGGATGATCTCCAGGCTCTCTTTCACCGAAACGGGAATCTCGGCCAGGTCTTTCTCGTTCTCGGCCGGGATCAGCACGGTCTTGATGCCGCCGCGAAGTGCCGCAAGCAGCTTCTCCTTCAAGCCCCCGATCGGGAGCACCCGGCCGCGAAGCGTGACTTCGCCGGTCATCGCCACGTCGCGCCGCACGGGAATACCGGTCAGCGTCGATATCATCGCAGTGACCATGCCGACGCCCGCGGACGGACCATCCTTCGGAACCGCGCCTTCTGGAAGGTGGACGTGGATATCCTTGCGGGCGAACAGGCTCGGCTTGACGCCGAACGAGGGCGAGCGCGCTTTGACAAAACTCATCGCCGCCTGGACCGACTCCTGCATCACCTCGCCGAGCTTGCCGGTCGTTTTGATCTGGCCTTTGCCGGGAACGGTGACCGCCTCGATCGTCAGGAGCTCGCCGCCGACCTCTGTCCACGCAAGCCCGGTTACTGCGCCGATCTGATCCTCTTCTTCGCCCATGCCGTAGCGATAGCGACGGACGCCGAGGAAATCCGAGATATTGGATGCCGTGAGCTCGACCTTGTCGGTCTTGCCTTCGAGGATTTGCCGAAGCGTCTTGCGGGCGATCTTGGCCAGCTCGCGCTCCAGGGTCCGCACACCCGCCTCGCGAGTGTAATGGCGCAGGATCGCCTTCAGCCCGTCGTCCGTGAACGCAAGTTCCTCCGGCTTCACCCCATGGGCTTCCATCTGCTTGGGGATCAGGTGGCGCTTGGCGATCTGGACCTTCTCGTCCTCAGTGTAACCTTCGAGCCGGATGATCTCCATTCGGTCCAGCAACGGCTGCGGCATGTCGAGCGAGTTCGCCGTGGTGACAAACATCACGTCGCTGAGGTCGTAGTCGAGTTCCAGATAATGATCCTGGAATCGGCTGTTCTGCTCCGGATCGAGGACTTCGAGAAGCGCGGACGCCGGATCGCCGCGGAAATCCTGGCCAAGCTTGTCGATTTCATCGAGCAGGAACAGGGGGTTCGACGTCCCCGCCTTCTTGATGTTGGCGATGATCTTGCCCGGAAGCGAACCGATATAGGTGCGACGGTGCCCACGGATTTCCGCTTCGTCGCGGACTCCGCCAAGAGACTGGCGAACGAACTCGCGGCCCGTGGCTCGCGCAATGGAGCGGCCGAGCGACGTCTTGCCGACGCCTGGAGGCCCGACGAGGCACAGGATCGGCCCTTTGAGCTTGTTGGTGCGAGCCTGGACCGCGAGATATTCGACGATCCGCTCCTTCACCTTCTCCAGCCCGTAATGATCCTCGTCCAGAACCTGCTGGGCTTCGGCAATATCCTTCTTGACCCTGGACTTCTTCCCCCATGGCAAGCCGAGCAGGACGTCGAGATAATTGCGGGCGACCGTCGCTTCGGCGGACATCGGCGCCATGGCCTTGAGCTTCTTGAACTCGGCGTTGGCCCGCGCCTTCGCCTCTTTCGAGAGCTTGGTCTTGCGGATTTTCGCGGCAAGTTCGGCAAGCTCGTCGCCCCCTTCCTCGCCTTCGTTCCCGAGTTCGCGCTGGATCGCCTTGAGCTGCTCGTTGAGATAATATTCGCGTTGGGTCTTTTCCATCTGCCGCTTCACGCGGCTGCGGATCTTCTTCTCGACCTGGAGCACACCGAGCTCGCCCTCCATGAAGGCGAAGACCATTTCCAGCCGGCGGAGCGGCGCAAGCTCGCCGAGCACCGCCTGCTTGTCGGCGACCTTGATCGAAAGGCTGGAAGCGACCGCGTCCGCGAGAATCGACGGATTCTCGATTTCGGCCAGTTGGATTCCCGTTTCCGGGGGAAGCCGCTTGTTGAGCTTCGCGTAATTCTCGAACTGCTCCACGACCGAGCGCATCAGCGCCTGAACTTCGGGCCCGTCTGCCGGCTGATCGTCGATCTCCTCGATCTCCGCGGCGACGAAGCCGTCGCGCTCGACGAGGTCGACGAGCTTTGCCCGCTTCGCGCCTTCGACGAGAACGCGAACCGTGCCATCCGGAAGCTTCAGGAGCTGCATGGCAGACGCGATCACCCCGAGATCGTAGAGGTCGTTCCGGCCGGGATCGTCCTCCGACGGGTCGAGCTGGGCCACCAGGAACAGCTCCTTGTCGGCGGACATCGCCGCTTCGAGAGCGGCCACGGACTTCTCGCGTCCGACGAACAGGGGAACGATCCGCTGCGGGAAAACGACGATGTCACGAAGCGGAAGAAGCGGGAGGAAACGAGTCATGGACCGTATATGGGCGGGCCGCCGTCCTTCCGCAACGAGGGGAACAACGACCGCCCCGGCGCGCTGAATCGCCAGGAGCCAAAGCCATGCAGGATCGCGAGAAAATCAGCACTGGCCCGAATGCGGAGCCGCTCGACGAGAATATCGCCGGGACAGCGCGGGGAATTCCGGACGATAGCCTCGCTCCGGGAGAAAAGGCGCTGCCACTGCCACCGACCGACGAAGAGGTGAAGGAAGCCGCCGAACGCCTCGGCGCGCCCAAAGCCGAGGAAAACACCCTCCCGCTCGACGGGGAATGACTAGATCGGCACTCCGAAGGCGATCAGCGCCGCCGGAATCAAGTTCTGGAGGGCGTGGACGCACATCGGGATCAGAAATGCCAGCCACAGTGACCGCCCGCGCCAGGTGACGAACAGGGTCGAGAAGATCAGGAACGGCCACCAGATCACCAATCCCCAGATGGGCGCGACGGTCGAATGGGCGATGCCCCAGCCGACCGCGCTGACCAAGATTGCGATGGTGGGTGGAAAGAGGCGCAGGAGCACCAACAGCACCGTGCCCATGATCAAGGTCTCGAGCACCGGCGAGAAAATGACGAGCGCGAACAATGCCAGGCCGCCGCTGGCGTGAAATTCCGGCGACTTCGCGTTCGGCACCACGAGGGCGCCGAGAACCGCGAACAGGATGCTCGCCGGAAAAGCGGTCAGCCAGCCGACGAGAATGGCGCGAAACGGCCGGCCGGGCGTGCGGATCGCAGCTGGAAGAAAACAAAGCAGGCTGTCCGAACCGACCGTCGAAGGCGCGGTCACTGCCTCAATGCTCACGCGGCGTCGCCGGTCTTACCCTTCTTGGAATAGACCCGGACCGGCTCCTTGCGGCCCTCGACCACGTCCCTGTCGACATGGACCTCGTCCACGCCGTCCATCGACGGAAGGTCGAACATCGTGTCGAGGAGAATTGCTTCCAGGATCGAGCGGAGCCCGCGGGCGCCGGTCTTGCGATCGATCGCCTTGCGCGCGACGGCGCCGAGCGCGTCGTCGCTGAACGCGAGCTCGACATCCTCCATGTCGAACAGCTTGTGATATTGCTTCACCAGCGCGTTCTTCGGCTCGACCAGGATTTTGATCAGCGCCGCCTCGTCCAGATCCATCAGCGTGGCGATCACCGGAAGCCGCCCGATGAACTCGGGGATCAACCCGAACTTCAGCAGGTCTTCCGGCTCACAACTCTTGAGCACTTCGCCGGTCTTGCGCTCGTCCGGAGCGGCGACATGGGCGCCGAAGCCCATCGACTTGCCCTCCATCCGGTCGGAAATGATCTTTTCCAGCCCCGCGAACGCGCCGCCGCAGATGAACAGGATGTTGGTCGTGTCGACCTGGAGGAATTCCTGCTGCGGGTGCTTGCGGCCGCCCTGCGGAGGAACCGACGCGGTCGTCCCTTCCATCAGCTTCAGGAGCGCCTGCTGGACGCCCTCGCCCGACACATCGCGCGTAATCGACGGGTTATCCGACTTGCGGCTGATCTTGTCGATTTCGTCGATGTAGACGATCCCGCGCTGCGCCTTCTCGACATTGTAGTCGGATGCCTGGAGAAGCTTCAGGATGATGTTCTCGACGTCCTCCCCGACGTAGCCCGCTTCGGTCAGCGTGGTCGCGTCCGCCATCGTGAACGGAACGTCGAGAATCCGCGCAAGCGTCTGGGCAAGAAGGGTTTTGCCGCAACCGGTCGGACCGATGAGGAGGATGTTCGACTTGGCAAGCTCGACCTCTGACCCTGCCTTGGTGCCGTGGTTGAGGCGCTTGTAATGGTTGTGGACCGCGACCGACAGGACCCGCTTCGCCCGATCCTGGCCGATCACATAATCGTCGAGGACCTTGCAGATTTCAGACGGAGTCGGGACGCCGTCCCTCGTCTTCACCAGCGCGGACTTGGTTTCCTCGCGGATGATGTCGTTGCACAGCTCGACGCATTCGTCGCAGATGAAGACAGTCGGTCCGGCAATGAGCTTGCGGACCTCGTGCTGCGACTTCCCGCAGAAGGAGCAGTAAAGGGTGCTCTTGCCGTCGCTGCCCGATAGTTTCGTCATTCGCTTCCTTGCGCCTTACGCTCGGCGGGCCCGAAGGCTCCCGTCAAGCCTCCCAAGCTACGCAGATTTGTACCACAGGCAAGCTTTGGCTTCGGTTAACGCCCTGCCCGACTGTGCCATTTCGGCCACTAGATATGGAGGCGGCCGACGAGGGGAGCAAGCCCGCCTGTCCGAATATTCAGTTGATAAATCTCACCCTCCGCCAATAGGATAGCCTTGCCGAATAAGGGGGTGTCATGCGTCTTGCAGTTTTGTTGGCGGCGACCGCGCTCGCCGGCAGTCCCGCGTTCGCGGCCGACCAGCTGAAGTTTGGCCCGCCGCCCGAATGGGTCATCCCCCAGGCCATACCTCAACAACCGTCCAAGGCGAACGATGCCCCGATTGCCGTCCTGCTGAGTGATAGCCAAGTCTATTTCGACAAGGGCAAGGTCACCGCCTACTCCGAGGTCGCGGCAAAAATCCAGGCCCCCGAAGGCCTGTCGGGAGGCAACATCGCCTTCGCCTGGCAGCCCGCGACCGACACTGTGACGGTGAACAAGCTTCACCTTATTCGCGACGGCAAGGTAATCGACCTTCTGAAAGAGGGCCAAACCTTTACCGTCCTGCGCCGCGAAACCAATCTCGAAGCGGCGACGCTCGACGGAGCGCTGACGGCGGCAATCCAGTCCGCAGGCGTACAGGTCGGCGACATCGTCGACTTCGCCACCACTGCCGAACATTCCGATTCCGTGCTTGGCGACCATGTCGAGGATACGTTCGCGACCTGGAACAAGGTCCCGATCCAATACAGCCACGTGCGCCTGAGCTGGCCAGACTCGATGGAGCTTATCACTCGGCAGACCGCGTCCGTGCCCAAGGCCCAGCTGTCGGTCACGAACGGCCGGCGCGTGCTGGAAATCAGTGCGCACGGAATCGAACCGCTCATTTCCCCGACCGGCGCTCCGCCAAGATTCCTCATCGGGCGGCTCGGCGAAGCCACCAACTTCACGTCCTGGTCACAGCTGGCCGATCTCATGCAGCCGCTTTACGACAAGGCCGCGGTCATTCCGGCCTCCGGCCCGCTCCGCGACGAGCTGGAGACGATCCGCAAAACCGCGAAGACGCCGAAACAGAAAGCGGAAATGGCGCTCCAACTGGCGGAGCAGCGCGTGCGCTACGTCGCGCTGGAGATGGGAACCGGTGGCTATGTCCCGGCTGCTGCCGACGTCACCTGGTCGCGCCGTTTCGCCGACTGCAAGGGCAAGACGGCCCTGCTCCTCGCACTGCTTAGGGAGCTCGGTATCCAGGCTCAACCGGTGCTCGTCCATCACAGCCTCGGAGACATTCTCCCGGAGCGCCTGCCGATGATCGGCTATTTCGACCACGTCATCGTCCGCGCGTATCTCGACGGCAAGGAATATTGGCTCGACGGAACGCGCACTGGCGATGGCGACCTCGACCGCATCCCCGTTCCCAATTTCGAGTGGGGTCTGCCGGTCACCAGGAGTTCCAAACTCGTTCCGATCACTCCGAAAGCGCTGATTGAGCCGGAATCGGAAACGGCGATCGACATCGATGCTACCGCCGGGGCGTATGCGCCTGCGCTGTTCAAGGCTAACCAGACCTTCCGCGGAGACGGCGCGAACGGTCTCAATTCCACTTATGCCGCAATCCCGGCCGCCCAGCGCGATGCGGCAATGAAGGATTATTGGCGGAGTAAATATGATTATGTGGACGTCCAATTCGTAGGCTGGAGCTTCGACCCGGCCACGGATGTTGCGCACATGACGATGACGGGAGCGGCCACGCTGGACTGGGACCGAGGCTTCTACGTGCCGGAGTCCTCGATTGCCTACAAACCCGATTTCGAGCGTGCAGACGGTCCGTCGCGGGAGGCGCCCTTCGCTCTCAACTTTCCGGTCTGGAACACCGCTCATATTACGGTTCGCCTCCCGAAGGTCTTCGCCGGAAAGCAGCGCAAGCTTCCGCAGCCCGTCGACGAAGTCCAGGGCGGCACGCAGTATCAGCGCACGATCAAGATCGACGGCTCGACGGTGAGCATCGAAACCAGCGAGCGAACTCTCCAGGCGGAGCTTGCCTACAAGGATGCAATCGCGCAGGCCCCGCGATTGAAAGCCCTTTATGACGACGACGTCTATTTGAGGGTGCCGACGGACTATGTCGCCAATTCCGCTGATCTTGCCGGTCTCGCTGCACGCAAACCGGCATCGGCATCCGACTTCGTCGATCGCGGGAACATCTACCTTGATGCGGGCAAGAGCGATCTCGCCATCGCCGATTTCAGCGAAGCCCACCGGCTCGATCCCACGAACGTCTGGGCGCTGGCAGATCGGGGTCTCAGCTACGTCTGGAAGCGGGACTTCCCGAGTGCGGAGAAGGATTTCAATGCCGCTGAAGCAATTGACCCGAAGAATTCTGTCATTTTGCGCGGCCGCGGCCTCATGGCCGAGCTCAAGGGGGACTTTCCTGCAGCTGCCGAGGTTTTCACCAAGGCGCTGCAGAGTGAGCCTGGCAATGAATTCGCTTTGGTCCATCGCGCCCTCGCTTTTGCCGGCGATGGGAACTTCGATAGTGCTCTCAACGACCTGAACTCGGTCATCGATCGCGATCCAGGAAACGCCGGCGCTCTTGCGCAACGTGGATGGCTTTCAATCCAGAAACAGGATTTGGCCGCGGCGGAGAAGGACATCGCCGCAGCGCTGGCGATCGATCCTGCCAATCCGCAAGCGCTCAATGCAAAGGCAAGTCTCGCTAGCGCACGCGGCGATAAGAAGGGCCAGATTACAGCCCTAAGTGCCGCTATCAGTTCGTCGTCGAATGATCCGGGCGCGCTGATCAGGAGGGCGCAAGCTTACCATAGCGCGGGCCAGGATGACGCTGCCCTCTCAGATGTCGATGCGGCCTCCAAGGCAGGCCGTGTCCCTCCGGAAGGCCGCTTGCTTCGAGCTAACATTTTCCGTCAGCGGGGCAGGCACGATCTCGTCGTGCGCGAGGCCGAACTCTTGATGCAGGAAAATCCGAACGACCAGTATCCGCTCGTGGCTGCCGGCAAGATTTTTGCGGCCGAGGGGCAGCACCAGAAGGCATTGGACGCCATCAACAAGGCGATTGCCCTGGGGCCTCAGGCATACATCTATCTGAATCGCTCTGATGTTCGTGAAAAAAGCGATTACTCCGGGCGTCTCGCCGACATCGATGCCGCCTTGAAGCTGGATCCCGGCAATTCCGAGGGTCTGCGAATCAAGGCATGGCTCCTGCTCGGGCAAGGCGCCTTTGCCGACGCAATGGCGGCGTTTGACACGGCCTTGGCCCACAATCCTCTGAGCCCGCTCGATCTCCGTCGCGGACGTGCGATCGCGCTCTACAAGACGGGGAAGACGGCTGACGCGAAACAACAGATCACACAAATTCGTGCCGAGACAAAAGAGGCGACCGATTTCAATACTCTGTGCTGGGAGCAGGCGACGAACGACGTCTTCCTCGACGGCGCGCTCGAAGACTGCCGTCAGGCGCTGAAGCTCCGCCCCGATACTTCGGGCTATATCGACAGCCTCGGCATGGTCCTGCTTCGGCTCGGAAAGCTGGACGAATCTATCGCCGCCTACACCCGGGCAATCGGCAAGAGCAGGAGCGCCGCATCTTTACTGGGCCGGGCGTTCGCCTACGCGAGGAAAGGTGACATGGCGCAGGCCAACGCCGACCGTTCCGACGCACTCAAGCTCGACTCGCAAATCGAGGAAGAGTTCGTCGAATATGGCCTAAAATTCCCGAGCACGCAGACCCAGGCGGACAAATAGCGGCTTAGCTCGGCGTCACATCCCCGGCGCCGGTGCCCGAATCATCCCCCGTCTCCGGGCGCTTCTCGAACACCTCGTCGATGATGCCGAAGTCCTTGGCCTCGTCGGCTTCCATGAACTTGTCGCGGTCCATCGCCTTCTCGATGTCTTCGATCGATTGGCCGGTGTACTTGGCATAGAGCGCGTTCAGGCGGCTGCGCATGCGCAGGATCTCGCGCGCCTGGATTTCTATGTCCGCGGCCATGCCCTGGGCGCCGCCAGAAGGCTGGTGGACCATGATCCGGCTGTTGGACAAGGCGACGCGCATCCCGGGCTCGCCCGCCGATAGAAGGAAGCTTCCCATCGACGCGGCCTGGCCGATGCAGACCGTGCCGATCTTGGGCCGGATATATTGCATGGTGTCGTGGATCGCGAGGCCGGCCGTGACCACGCCGCCGGGCGAATTGATATACATGAAGATGTCCTTCTTCGGGTTCTCGGACTCGAGGAAGAGCAGCTGGGCGGTGACGAGGCTGGCCATATGGTCCTCGATCGCGCCGGTGATGAAGACGATCCTCTCGCGCAGCAGCCGCGAATAGATGTCGAAGCTGCGCTCGCCCCGGTTCGACTGTTCGATGACGATGGGAACGAGCTGCGAGACGATGTCCTGGTGATCCATGATCGTGAAGGGTCCTGCCGTTGATCTGTTGTGCAGCCTACATCGGGCGGAAACCCGGAAGGTTCAAGCGGCTCCAAAAAAACTGGGCCCCGGCAATGCCGAGGCCCAGGACCATTGCACGTTCGCCTGTTCGGCTTACGGCAGTTTCACACTGACCCGGGCGTAATAATACCGGCCCGGTACGTCGTAGGTGGTGGGATCCATGTTGTTCAGGCCGCAGCTGATGCAGCCCGGAGGATCCTTGTCGAACAGATTGTTGACGCCGATCGCGAAGCCGAGCCCGTTCGACATCCAGGATGGCGTGAACCGCGCCTGCGCATCGACGTAGAGACGGCTGTTCATCTTGTTGCCGTTCTGGTCCTCGATGACGCTCTTGATGTAGCGGCCGGTCAGGGTCGCACCGAACATGTTCCCATTCCAGTCGACGATGCCGATAGCCTTATGCTTCGGGAAGGCCTGGTCCGGGCTGCCCCGCTCCTTGCCTGCCAGCTTGGTCGTGCCGGTTCCCGTCGCCGTCGGCTCGAGGACATCATATTTGAACAGGAAGCTGTTGTTCAGGGTGAAGCCCAGCGTTCCCCACGAAGCCGGCCTGGTCCTGTAGCTGAAGTTCAGGTCCATGCCGTCCGTGTTGATCCCGGCGATGTTCTGAAGAAGGCCGCGGATCTGGGTGATCTGACCACTCGACGAACGGGTGATCAAGGCGCAAGCCAGCGGGTCGTTGTTGACCACGCAGCGCTCCAGCGTCGTATTCGCCGAAAGCGCCTGGATCGCACCCTTCACCTTGATGTTGTAATAATCGGCCTCGATCGACAGCCCGGGGATGCCCGACGGGCTGAGGACTGCGCCGACGTTCCAACCCTTCGATGTTTCAGGCTTCAGGGCCTTGTTGCCGCCGGTAATGACCGACAGCTGCGGATTGAGCTGCTGGTAACCGGCAGGGACGCCCTGCGCCGTGCAGTTTGCCAGAATCTGCCCCGAAGGAAGCTGGTCGGCCGAACAGGGGTCAGCCAACTCCTGGTCGAAGCGCGACGGCGTTCCGAACAGTTCGCCGATCGTCGGCGCCCGGAAGCCTTCAGCATAGCCGCCGCGAAGGCGGAGGTCGCTGATCGGTTTCCAGTTGATGCTGCCCTTGAAGTTCGTGGTCGAGCCCGAGGTCGAGTAATCGGAGAAGCGGACCGCTCCGTCGAGCTCGAGAAGCTCGGCCCCCGGCACGTGCGCCAGGATCGGAGCGCTAAGCTCCGCATAAGCCTCGTCGACGTTGTAGCTGCCCCTGGTGGGAAGCGCCGGAATGTCCGAACCAAGTCCCGCGGCCACGACCGGATCAGGGTCGAACCGGCCCGAGTAGTGCCGGTGCTCAACTCCTAGCGCGAGCCCGAGGGTGCCGCCCGGAAGCTCTGCAATGCCGCCGGTGGTGTTCGCGGTGACGCCCCAGATCTTCTGCTCGCTGCTGTCGCGCTGAACGAAGCCGACATAATCGAGCATTGCCGGCGTGATCGAACCGTCGCCGCCGAAGATATTGAACGGCACGCAGGCGCCGGTGCAGTCGGCGACCGGGCCCAGCGCACGCGCGAGATTTGCGGCATTGAAGTTGCCGAGCATCCTCTGCTTGGCCTTGTTCTGGCCGTACAGGCCATTGATGTCCCAGTACCAATTGTGACCCAGGAAGTTGAACTGGCCGTCGAGCGTTGCCGTGCCGTAGACCGTGTCCACCTTCTGGAAATACCGGCGCGGACCGCCTTCGACGATTCGGCGTCCGATGAAGTCGTAGTTGGCCGTATTGCCGTTCGGTGTGCCGTCCAGGTTCAATCCGGATTCGAGCGTTCCGAACGGATTGTACGGGTTCGTCCCGTCGATCGTGATCCTGTCGAGCAGGTTGCCGTTACCGGCGGCCGGACCGACGAAGAGCGGAAGCGGCGCTGCCTGGTTCTCGGAATTGCGCCGGTTCCACAGCGCCTTGGCCGTGAAATGGATGTCCGGAGTCACTTCCTGGTTCAGGTGAGCGAAGACGCCGTAGCGCTCCAGCGGACTCATGATGAAGTTGTACGGCGCGAAGTTGAAGCGGTCGTTCGGGCTCACGAAGTCGCGATAGTCCGCGAGCGTCGGTGCGCGGCCGATCACCGGCGCCTTCAAAGTCAGATCCTGGCCGAGCACGATGAAGCGTCCCAGCGGGGTTCCCGAGCTGCAACCGCCGGCGGCGCAGCTGGTCGCATAAGGCTCAGGGAAAAGCGAGATCGCGCGGTCGCCGGAGCTGATTCCGTCCTGCTTCACATAATTGGCGCCGATCACGATCTGCGTCGGGCCGCTGTCGCTGTTGCCCCAGCTGATCTGATAGTTCTGCGTCCAGCCGTCGTTGTGGTCGAGATATCCCCCGCCCTGGGCGCTTGCGACGATGCCGCGCTGGCCCTTCTTGGTGATGATGTTGACCACGCCCGCGATGGCGTCGGAGCCGTAGATGGCCGAAGCGCCGTCCTGGAGCACTTCGACACGCTCGATCATGCTTTCCGGGATCGAGTTGAGGTCGACCGAGCCGGGGACGCCGCTTGCCGAGGCCGCGTTGACGTAGCGAAGCCCGTCAACGAGCACGAGCGTGCGCTTGGAACCGAGGTAGCGGAGGTCGATTTCGGCCGCGCCCGCGCCGACGCCGCCGCCATCCGGCGGGTTGCCGAAGTTGCCGCTGTTGTTGAACTTCGCGTTGAGACCGCCGCCCGCGCTTGGAAGGCGCTGGAGGACGTCGGTCACCGAATTGAGACCGGTCTTCTGGATGTCCTGCTGGTCGACGAACACGCGCGGCGCGTCCTGGTCCAGCGGATTGTGGCGAATCCGCGATCCGGTGACGATGATGTCCTGCTGGGTCACGGTGCTGACGGGCGTCGCCTGCGATTTGTCGACCGCGGGCGGTGCCGCATTTTCAGCCTGTGCGGCCGATGCCGCGACGACAACTGCCGCGAGCCCGACGCTCGCGCGAAGTGCAATTCGAATCCGCTTCATGAATACCCCCAAGTGAGCCGGCCCGGCCTCTGATCGCCCTCCGGATGACCGAAAGTAATTCAGCCGAATGAGGCGAGAAAGCGGCGACGTCGCCGGAGCGACGGAATTCCTGCAACATGAGACAAAATTGTTACAGCCGTTTCAGCCGCGGAGGCGCCTCCAGGGCGAGATAGGCAAGCCTCCGCATTTCCCTCCGGCCGCGCGTGACGGTGTCGAGTATCAAACCGGCGAAGAAGCACAGAACGGCGACAATCGTCATCCCGGTGACCAGGATCGCCGTCGGCAGCCGCGGCACAAGATGCGTGTGCAGATAGGTCGTCACCAGCGGGATCGAGAGCAGAAGCGCGGCGACGAAAAGCAGAAGAGCGATCGTCCCGTAAAACAGGACCGGACGCTCAACCCGATACAAGGTCCCGATAGTCTTCAGGATCCGCCAGCCGTCGCCGAACGTCGACAGCTTCGATTCCGATCCCTCCGGCCGCGCGAGGTAACGCGTCTCGACCTCGTCCACGGGCATCCTCAGCTCGAGTGCGTGAACGCTCATTTCGGTCTCGATCTCGAAACCCGAAGAGAGAACCGGAAAGCTCTTCACGAAGCGGCGCGAGAATACGCGGTAGCCGGAGAAAATATCGTTGAAACTTCGCCCGAAAAGGCCGGCGAGTAGGCCGGTGAAGACGCGGTTCCCAAGCACGTGGCCGCCGCGGTACGCCGCCTTCTCGTCGTGTTTCCGAGTTCCCACGACCATGTCGAGTTGATCGGCAAGCAACAGAGCCACCATCTCTGGCGCCGCTTGGGGATCGTAAGTCAGGTCGCCGTCGGCCATCACGTAAACGTCGGCGTCGATGTCCGCGAACATCCGCCGGACGACATGGCCCTTGCCCTGCTGGCGCTCGCTGCAAACCACCGCTCCCGCCTTCGAGGCGATCTCGCGGGTCCGGTCCTTGCTGTTGTTGTCGTAGACGTAGACCGCGGCTTGGGGCAGCGACTTGCGAAAGCCCTCCACAGTCGCGCCGATCGTCGCTTCCTCGTTATAACAGGGAAGCAGGACGGCAACTCTCGGCAATTGCGGACTGACCAACGCACCCCCCCTCGGATCGATGGTGAGCCTATAGAGGCGATGCGGCTGGCGCTGCTAGTCTAATCGAGCGTCGCGGTGCCGACCTGGAGCAGGCGGAAATCGTCCGACGCATCGGCGACCGCCCATTGCTCCCCGGGAGGAATCACGAAGCTGTCGGAGGGCGCAAGCGGATGATCGCCATGGCTGTCGAGCCGCGCGGTCCCGCTCAGCACGAAGCCAAATACCAGTTCGCCGTCGTGCCGCGGGAAGACCAGCGGCGCACCCGCTGCGCGGATCGTCCGCACCTCTGCAATGCCGCCGGTCGCCTCGTGGATTCCGGTTTCCTGGGCTTCGCCGGACGAAAACCACGTCCACGACGTCCGCGACGCAACGTGCCGGAGGAAGCGCTGGCCCGAATAGGTTCGCTTCGGATCGCCGAGCCCGTTCGGAAGCTCCATTTCATGGTCAGCAAAGGTGGGATGCAGCGCCGGGCAGCTGACCTCGACGACCTCAAGCCCCGGCGAGCTTTCCAGCACCCGATGACGGATTCCCGGCGGCTGCAGCACCAGGTCGCCTGCTTCCATCACGAACGGTTCGCCCTGATCTTCGTAAACGACCCTCACCCATCCGCTGCGGACATAGATCATCTGGAAGCGAACAAGGTGGTAATGGACCCAGTCGGACACGGGGCCGCCGGCGGGAATTCGAATGTGCGAGGCGATGTAGCGTCCGCCGAGCCGGCTGGGGATCAGGTCGCGATAGAGCATGCCCGCCCTGCCCGCGCCCGAATCCTCACTCGCGCGCGTCACCACGAACTCGGGTTTGAATGGAGCGAGCTCTTCGGCAAGCTGCGTGCCCGGCCTGCTCGTCAGTCGAAGTGTCGAGCCGTCCTTTGCCAGCACCGCCGTATGAGGCGAGTCCGCCGGGTAGACGAGATCCAGCCGGAAGCCGGCGGACCGCAGCAGGTCGAGCGCGGGAGCGATCTCGGTGCAGACGAGCTCGATCTCCGTCACTCGGCTCAGCCCTTCTTTGCGGGCTTCTTCGCCGGCGCCTTCTTGACCGGAGCCTTCTCTGCCTTCTTCGCCGCGCCAGCGTTGGCGGGCTCGCTCTTGACCGGCTTGGCCGGCTTCGGCTTGTCGCTCTTTGCAGGCGTCAGCTTCGCTTCTGGCTTGTCCGAAGCCTTGGTCTTTATCGGCTTCTTGCCCCCGGTTTCGGCTGGCTTTTCCTTCGCTTTCGATTTTGCAGCGCTTTTCTTCGGCTTCTCCTCGCCGAGGTCATGGCCGCAGCCCGGGCCGTGGACATGCCCTTCCTCGCTCTCGAGATCGGCCTCCAGCTCCTCGCGCGTCGCGGTGCGATCGCTGATCTCCGCCTTAGAGAAGAGGAAATCGACGACCTTGTCCTCGTAAAGCGGCGCACGAAGCTGGGCCGCCGCAGTCGGTTCCTGCTGGATATATTGAATGAAGCGGTCGCGATCCTTGCCCTGATACTGCGACGCCGCCTGAGCGATCAGCCGGCTCATCTCCGTCTCGCTGATGTCGACTCCGTTGCCCGCGCCAATCTCGGAGAGCAGAAGCCCGAGCCGAACCCGGCGCTCCGCGATCTTCCGATACTCATCCGCTTCGCTTTCGATTTCGGCGAGGGCGGCCTTCGAATCGGCTTCGTGACTCGCCTCGTGGCGGAGCTGCTGCATGATATTCTCGAACTCCGCGTCCACCATCGACTGCGGGACGTCGAACTTCGCCCGGTCCGCAAGCTGGTCGAGAAGCCGCCGCTTCATGTGGGTACGAGTGAGGCCGTTGAGCTCCTGGCTCTGCTGGTCGCGAAGGATCTGCTTGAGCTGGTCGAGGCTCTCCAGGCCCAGCGACTTTGCAAAATCCTCGTCGGCTTTGGCTTCCGTCGAGACCCTCACCTGCTTGACCGTCACGTCGAAGGTCGCGTCCTGGCCCTTGAGGTCGGCCACCGGGTAATCGTTCGGAAAGCTCACCTTTACTTCGCGACTGTCACCCGACCTGGAATCGACGAGTTGATCTTCGAAGCCAGGAATGAGCTGGCCCGAGCCGATTTCGACCGACATATCCTCGCCCTTGCCGCCCTGGAACGGTGTCCCGCCGACCTTGCCCTCGAAGTCCATGACGACGAGGTCGCCCTTCCCGGCCTTGTGGCTCTTCGGGGCATCCTTCCAGCTCTTGTTGGACTGGAGCAGCTGGTCGATCTGCGCATCGACCGCTTTTTCATCGGGCTCGACCGTCAGCCGCTCGAGCTTCAGGCCGCTGATGTCCGGCGCGGGAATCTCGGGAAGCGCCTCGAGCCGGACCGTGACCTCGGCATCCTTGCCCGGCGCATATTTCTCATCGAGCTGGACCTCGGGCTGCATCGCCGGACGCAGATTCTTCTCTTGCAGCAGCTTCTGAACGCCCTCCTGGACCGCCCCGCTCAGAGCTTCGTTCTGGAGCTGGTCGCCGTGCATCTTCCTGATGAGATTCGGCGGGACCTTGCCCGGGCGGAAGCCAGGCATCCGCACCTGCGGAGCAAGTCTTTTCACTTCCTGCTCGACGCGCGCGTCGATGTCCTTTGCCGGAATGGTCAGCATGAAGGCGCGCTTCAGGCCTTCGCTCTCGGTCTCGACGGTCTTGATGGTCACGGTAGTTATTCCTGCTCTAATCAATACATCCTGCGCGCGTCGGCTGCGCCTATCGCAGTGCTCGCCTGTCCCCCGGACAGGCTGCGCGCTGCGATGGTGCGCGCGGAGGGACTCGAACCCCCACGTCTTGCGACACTGGAACCTAAATCCAGCGCGTCTACCAGTTCCGCCACGCGCGCGCGGACGCCTTTT
>Ga0207657_10003669_pt1 | contig 16338 bp, 8 predicted proteins | sample KBSC33metaG_FD_184316 | JGI IMG/M metagenome (GOLD analysis project Ga0207657, IMG submission 184316) | Corn rhizosphere microbial communities from Kellogg Biological Station, Michigan, USA - KBS C3-3 metaG (SPAdes) (version 2) | ecosystem: Host-associated > Plants > Roots > Rhizosphere > Soil ... | reverse complement strand
CGGCGGCAAGCTCACAGGCCGTGGTACTCGCGATACCATTTGACGAAGCGCGGCACGCCTTCGTCGATGCTCGTCTTCGGCTCGAAGCCATGGTCGCGCTCGATCGCACTGATGTCAGCGAACGTCTCGCGGACATCGCCGACCTGCATCGGCATCGGGTTAGGGACTGCCGTGCGCCCGGTTTCCTGTTCGAGCAGCTCGACCACGCGCATCAGGTCTTCACTGCGGCTGTTGCCGATATTGTAGACCGCGTGCGGACAGCAGCTGCCGCCAGCCTTGGGCTCGCCATCATCGCCGGGCGGTCCGTCGAGGCACGCAACCACGCCGCGGACGATGTCGTCGATGTAGGTGAAGTCGCGCTTCATCTCGCCGCGGTTGAACAGGGGCAGCGGCTCGCCGGCGTAAAGCGCCTTGGTGAAGATCCACATCGCCATGTCTGGCCGGCCCCACGGCCCATAGACCGTGAAAAAGCGGAGACCCGTCAGCGGGACGCGATAGAGGCTCGCGTAGCTTTCGCTTAAGAGCTCGTCCGCTTTCTTGGTCGCGGCATAAAGCGAAAGCGGGTGGTCGACCCGGTCCTCGACGCGGAACGGCAGGCTCTTGTTGCCGCCGTATACCGAGGAAGACGACGCGTAGACCATGTGCCGCACCTGGCGGTGACGCGCCAGCTCGAGCATGTTGCAATGGCCAACCAGGTTCGATTGTACGTAAGCCATCGGGTTTTCGAGGCTGTATCGGACGCCGGCCTGCGCACCGAGATGGACGATGCGGTCGATGTCGATCGTGTCGGTGAAGGACCTGAGGGCGTTGGCTTCCGCGAAGTCCACGCGTTCGAAGCGGAAACGATTGCCGAACTGCTGCTGCAGCTGCGTGAGTCGCGCCTTTTTGAGTGACGGGTCGTAATAGTCATTGAGGTTGTCGATGCCGATGACCTCGTCGCCGCGATCGAGCAGGACGCGCGACGTCGCAGCGCCAATGAACCCCGCAGCCCCCGTGACCAGTACAGCCATGGCCGTTTCTTAGGGGCTGCAGTCCGGAGCGCAATGGCCCTACAGGCGAGTTCATGGAGCTGAGCTGGACCTTCGCCATCGACCGCGGCGGGACCTTCACCGACGTGGTGGCGCGCGGATCGGACGGGCGAATTCGGATCGAGAAGCTGCTGTCTGAAAGCCCGGAGCAGTACGAGGATGCAGCGCTGGAGGCGATCAGGCGGGTGCTGGCGGAGGAAGGCGGCTCCGTCACTGGCGTGAGGATGGGCACAACGGTGGCAACCAACGCTTTGCTCGAACGCAAGGGCGAGCGGGTCGTACTGGCGATCACACGGGGCTTCGGGGACGCCTTGAGGATCGGTTACCAGGCGCGGCCCGACATCTTCGCCCGGCACGTTGTCCTGCCGTCGATGCTGTACGAGGGGGCCGTCGAGATTGACGAGCGCGTCGGCGTTGATGGCGACGTGCTGACTCCTCTCGATGAACAGCAGGCCCGCCAGGTGCTGAAGTCGATCCGTGACCGCCGGATCGACGGGCTGGCGATCCTTCTGATGCACGGCTGGAAGTTCACCGAGCATGAGCGGCGGCTCGCCCAGATCGCGCGCGAGCTTGGCTTCAGCCAGGTCTCCGTCAGCCACGAAGTCGCGCCGCTGATCAAGCTTGTCGGCCGCGGCGATACCACGCTGGTCGACGCTTACCTCTCGCCCGTGCTGCGCCGTTACGTCGACCGCGTCGCGGCAGGGTTGCTGGAAGAGACGGACCTGCACTTCATGCAGTCCAACGGCGGCCTCGCCGAAGCCAGTGCTTTTCGAGGCAAGGATGCGATCCTGTCGGGCCCCGCAGGCGGCGTCGTCGGCATGGTCGCGGCAAGCGCGCTGCACGAAGCACGGCATCTCATCGGCTTCGACATGGGCGGCACGTCGACCGACGTGTCGCATTATGCCGGCGCATTCGAGCTGGCCGACGAGAGCGTCATCGCCGGCGTTCGGATCCGCGCGCCCATGATGCAAATCCACACGGTCGCGGCCGGTGGCGGGTCGATCTGCCGTTTCGACGGGATGCGGTTCCGGGTGGGTCCGGAGAGCGCGGGTGCGAACCCGGGACCGGCCTGCTACCGCAACGGCGGGCCGCTGACGGTCACCGACTGCAACCTGTTTCTCGGGCGCATCGATCCCGGGCAGTTCCCGGCAGTGTTCGGAGCCAACGGGAACCAGGCACTCGACCGTACCGCTTCAGCGGCGCGGCTGCAGGAAGTCGCTGACGCCGTCGGCCGCAAGAGCCTCGACGAGATCGCCGAGGGGTTCCTCGAAATCGCGGTCGACAACATGGCGGCCGCGATTCGCAAAATCTCGATTGCTAGGGGGCATGACGTGACCCGCTACTCGCTCGCCTGCTTCGGCGGCGCGGGCGGCCAGCATGCCTGCGGGGTCGCCGACGCGCTGGGGATGGAGCGGATCCTGATCCACCCACTCGCCGGAGTGCTGTCGGCCTATGGCATTGGCCTCGCCGACGTGAAGGCAATCCGCGAGACGAGCTGGCTGAAGCCACTCAACGAGAATTTTTCCAACGCGCTGACTGACCTCGAAGAGCGAGCGAGGACCGCCCTCGTCGAACAGGGCGTTTACGGCGAGCGTATCAAACTCATTCGCCGCGCTCGGCTGCGAACGGCTGGAAGCGACACGACTAGCGAAATCGCAATTGCCGCCGCGGGCGAGATGCACGCGACATTCTCGTCGCTCCATCGCCAGCGCTTCGGCTACTGGGACGAGGGCGCCGAGGTGATCGTCGATGCGTTAGTCGTGGAGGCGGTCGGCCGGACGGCTACGCCTGCGGAAATGGCTCTGAAGGTCGAAGGCGTCGGCGAGGTTTTCGAAGGACCGGCCCTCATCTTCGATCCCACCTCGACCATCGTCGTCGAGCCGGGTTGGCGTGCCGAGCGCGCGAGCGACGGCACCCTGATCCTCAGCCGCGCTGTTCCGCTCGATCGCGCCAGGGCGATCGGCACCGAGGTCGATCCTGTCCGGCTCGAGATCTTCAACAACCTGTTCATGGCCATCGCCGAGGAGATGGGCGTGGCGCTCCAGTCGACGGCGACCAGCGTCAACATCAAGGAGCGGCTCGACTTCTCCTGCGCGATCTTCGACATCCAAGGCGCGCTGATCGCCAACGCGCCGCACATCCCGGTGCACCTCGGCTCGATGGGGGAGAGCATCCGGACAATCATCGACACGCGCGCGGAGGGCCGGGACGGCCGGGGGATCCGGCGCGGCGACGCCTATGTACTGAACGATCCATATCGCGGGGGAACGCACCTTCCCGACATCACGGTGATTGTGCCCGTTTTTTATGGCGACGACGCCGAGCCGTCCGCCTTCGTCGCGGCGCGCGGCCATCATGCGGATATCGGCGGAATTGCACCGGGATCGATGCCGCCCGACAGCCGGACGATCGCCGACGAGGGCGTGCTGATCGACAATGTGCTGCTCGTCGATGAAGGCCATTTCCGGGAAGCGGAAATTCGCGAACTTCTCGGCTCCGGCCAATGGCCGGCGCGCAATCCCGACCGCAACATCTCCGATCTCAAGGCCCAGCTCGCCGCGTGCACTCGCGGCGCCGAGGTGCTCGCCGCAACAGCTCGGGATTACGGAGCTGAGGTGGTCGCGGCATACATGCGCCATGTACTCGCCAATGCGGAGGAATCGGTGCGGCGGCTGCTCGGCCGCCTCGACGACGGCGAGTTCGACTATGAAATGGACAATAAGGCGCACGTCCGCGTGCGCATCACGGTCGATAAGGTCGCGCGCTCGGCGACCTTCGACTTTACCGGCACCAGCGACCAGCTGCAGGACAATTTCAACGCGCCATTTTCAATTGTCCGCGCAGCCTCGCTGTACGTCGTGCGCACCCTGATCGACGATGCAATCCCGATGAACGACGGCTGCCTCAGGCCGATCAGGCTGATCGTGCCCGAAGGCTCGATGCTCAACCCGGAATTTCCGGCGGCGGTCGTCGCTGGCAATGTGGAGACCAGCCAGGTGGTGACCGATGCTTTGTTCGCTGCCACCGGGCGTCTCGCCCCGAGCCAGGGAACGATGAACAACTTCACCTTCGGCAACGAACGCCATCAATATTACGAAACGATCGCCGGTGGCTCTGGCGCCGGTCCAGACCATGACGGGACCAGCGCGGTCCAGACCCACATGACCAACAGTCGCCTGACTGACCCCGAGATCCTCGAGACCCGGCTGCCGGTACGGCTCGACCAGTTCGCGATCCGGCGTGGTTCAGGCGGGCAGGGTGCTCATAAGGGCGGCGACGGCGTTATTCGTGCGGTTACCTTCCTCGAACCGATGCGTGCGAACATCCTCGCCAATCGCCGTCGGGTGCCGCCGCGCGGAATCAATGGCGGCGCGGACGCCGCGGCGGGCCGCAACTGGGTCGAGCGCATCGACGGCAGTGTCGAAATGCTGAGCGCGACCGCTTATGCCGAGGTCCAGGCGGGCGACCGTTTCGTGATCGAGACGCCGGGCGGCGGTGGTTTCGGGGAGGACGGCTGAGTGATCGATTACTGGCCCCTTCTTGGGATTGTGCTCGTCGTCATCGGCTTCGCACTGCGGTTCAACCCATTGCTCGTCGTCGCGGTCGCGGCGATCGTCACTGGCCTGCTCGGCGGAATGCCATTCCTGAAGGTGCTCGCCACGCTGGGCCACGGCTTCAACGAGAACCGCTACGTCACGATCATCTGGATCATCCTGCCGGTCGTCGGGCTTCTCGAGCGCTATGGCCTGCAGGAACGCGCCCGGACGCTGATTGCAGGCATCCGCGGAGCCACCGCTGGCCGACTGCTGATCGTCTACCTCGGAATACGCCAGATATTGTCGGCACTCGGCCTGACTACCGTCGCGGGGCATCCGCAGACGGTACGCCCGCTAGTCGCCCCGATGGTGGTCGCGGCCGCGGAAAAGCAGCACGGCGAGCTCGACGAGGCCACGTCGGAGCACGTCAAGGCCATGTCGGCGGCAACCGACAATGTCGGCCTGTTCTTTGGCGAAGACATCTTTCTCGCCATCGCATCGATCCTGCTAATCCAAGGCTCGCTCGCCGGCTTCGGTATTCACCTGACGCCATTCCAACTTTCGGTATGGGCCATCCCGACCGCCGTTTGCGCCTTCCTCATCCATGGGACGCGGTTGTTGCTGCTCGACCGGCGGCTGGGTCGCAGCAAATGATCAACCTCCACTGGCTTTACGTGCTGGCGGGCGCAGTGTTCGCCGGTTTCGCCCTCGGCAGCGCACGCGACGAAACCAATTCCAAGCGGTGGGGCAACGCCGCCTTCTGGCTCCTGCTGACCGCCAGTTTCTGGTTCGGCGATCTCTTCGGCGACATCGGTAATGGCATACTCGTCCTGGCGCTCGTCGCGATCGCCGGATTACATCTGATCGGCCGCGGCTCGAAGCAATCGGCGACGGTGCGAGAGCGCGAGGAATCGGCTGCCCGCCGCGGCAACTGGCTGTTCCTGCCCGCGCTCATCATTCCTTTCACGGCGTTCGTCGGGACGTTGTTGTTCAACTACACGGCGCTGAAGGCATTGAACCTCATTGACGCGAAGGCAGTGACGCTCGTGCTCTTGGGATGCGGTGTCATCATCGCGCTCGTCGTCTCTTGTGCCTGGCTGCGTCCCCCAGCGCTCGCGGCAGTCGATGAGGGCAGCCGCCTGATGAATGGCGTCGGCTGGGCCGCAGTCCTTCCGCAGATGCTCGCGTCGCTCGGTGTCATCTTTGCGGCGGCTGGCGTCGGTACGACGATCGGGTCGATCGTTGGGGCGATCATCCCGCAGGGCAGCATCTTTCTCGCGGTGCTGCTCTACGCCCTCGGAATGGTGGTCTTCACCATGATCATGGGGAACGCCTTCGCCGCATTCCCGGTGATGGCAACGGCGATCGGGATCCCGATCCTGATCCACGCTGATGGCGGTAATCCGGCCGTCATCGGCGCGGTCGGAATGCTCGCCGGATTCTGCGGGACTTTGATGACCCCGATGGCCGCCAACTTCAACATCGTGCCCGCGGCGCTCCTGGAACTCAAAGACCAGAATGGGGTGATCAAAGCGCAGGTCGCGACCGCGATTCCTCTGCTGATCGCGAACATCCTCATTCTCTACGTCGCGGGGTTCCACCTGTGAGCGGCCTCGACGCCGAGCTTGCGTCACGGATGGCGCGCATCGCGCTCGGGCACGTGACCAGGGAATATCCGCACAAGCTCGACCATGTACTCGATAGCGATGCCGACGCGCTGCCGCCGCGCGTGCTTCATCCGATTTTCTACGGTAGCTTCGACTGGCACAGTTGCGTCCACGGCTGGTGGACGCTGCTGACGCTTCGGCGCCTGTTCCCGCAGATCGAGCACAGGCAGGCGATTGCCGAGCTGGCGAGCGACACGTTCACACGGGACAAGGTCGCAGCCGAGCTTGCGTATCTGGCGCGACCGTCGAGCCGCGGTTTCGAGCGTCCCTACGGCTGGGCGTGGCTGCTGCAGCTGCACCTCGAAGCGGCGCGCCACGGAGAGTCCTGGGGCCCCGAGCTGGAGCCGTTGGCGCGTGCCTTCGCAGAGAGGCTGCGCTCCTACCTTGCGATCATGACTTACCCGATACGCGTCGGCACCCACTTCAACACCAGCTTCGCGCTGATCCTGACCCTCGAGTGGGCGAGCGTGTTCGATCCGGCTCTTGCGCAGTCGATCCGCGACCGATCGTTGCACTGGTTCGGCGCCGACCGCGATTGCCAGGCCTGGGAGCCGGGAGGCGACGAGTTCCTGTCGCCCGCGCTGGCCGAGGCTCTGTGCATGGCACGGTCCCATCCGGCGCTATTCCCAAGCTGGTTCGCCGAATTCCTGCCCCGAGCTGCGCACCGCGAGCCGGTGACCCTGTTTACCCCGGCAACGGTAAGCGACCGCAGCGATGGCAAGATAGCGCATCTCGATGGGCTGAACCTCAGCCGCGCGTGGTGCTGGCGCGGCATCGCACCGCTGCTGCCGCAGGCCGAGCAAGCGGTCGCTGAACGGGCTGCCGATGTGCACCTTGCGGCGGCGCTGCCGCATATCGCCGGCGACTACATGGGCGAGCACTGGCTGGCGAGCTTCGCGCTGCTCGCGCTACTCACCTAGCTCAAGACGTGCAAAGCGGCGCTGGCCTGGCCGCCGTGTTGGTGTCGCCGGGCAGCGCCTGGCAGACAGGCGTGTTCTGCAGCAGGGTATCGCCGCCAATCGCCTGATAGGTGTCGACGATATTCTGCGCAGCGGTCAGCTTGGTCTGCACCATCTGCTGCTGTGCCGAATAATAAGAACGCTGCGCCACGAGCACGGCGAGGAAGGGATCGATACCGGCGCGATAGCGCGCTTCGGTCAGCGTGTAGTTGTCGGCGGCGGCGGCCTGGTCGCGCTGCCGGGCGACGATTTCGTCGTTCATCGTGCCACGTCGGGCGAGCGCGTCGGCGACGTCGCGGAAGGCGGACTGAATTGCTCGCTGGTAGGTCGCGATCGCGGCATTGCGCTGCGCCTCGCTCAGGCGGACGTTCGCGCGTCCGGCGCCGCCCTGGAAGATTGTGTAGGCGGCGTCGGCCCCGGCGCTCCAGCCCAAGGCACCGCCGGTAAAAAGCTTGGCGAGTGCGCTGCTGGCAAAACCGAGCAGGCCGGTGAGCGTGATTCGCGGGAACAGCGCAGCACGAGCCGCGCCGATCTGTGCATTGGCCGAGCGCAATTGGTATTCCGCCTGGAGCACGTCTGGGCGTCGCAGCAGTACGTAAGAATCGAGGCCCGTGGGGACGGGCGCTATTTTGCCGAAGGCTTCGTCGATCGAACCGGCGAGAAGCTTCAGGTCGATTGGCCCGCCGACCAGCAACTGGAGGGCGTTCACGTCCTGCGCCACCGCCGTGCGCTGCCGGGCGAGATCGGCCTGGGCGCCGGCTAGGATTTGCACCGCCTGGTCGAGGTCGGTGCGCGGCGCGACGCCGCCTTCGAGGCGGATGCGGGTCAGCTGGACGCTCTTTTGTGCGCTCGCCGCGGTCTGCTCGGCGATCAGGCGAAGGCTAGAGTCCGCCGCATAGTCGAGCCACGCAGCAGCGATGTTGGCGACAAGCGTCAGCCGCGTCGCCCGGGCTCCGGCCTCGGTCGCTAGGTATCGCTCGAGCTGGACGTGGCTCAGCGAACGGACGCGGCCGAACAGGTCAAGCTCGAAGCTCGGCACCTGGACGCCGGCATTGTAGTCCGCGGTGACCTTGTCGCCGGATTTGTCGCCGCTGGCCGTGACTCCGGCGCCTGCGTTGACTGTCGGCAGCAGCTGCGCGCGCTGGATATGATATTGCTCCCGCGACGCGGCGATGTTCGCGGCTGCGATCATCAGGTCGCGGTTATTGGCGAGCGCCTGGGCGATCAGAGTCTGCAGGCGCTGGTCCTGGAAGACCTGTTGATAGGTGAGGACCGGCAAGCCGGCTTCGGCCTGGGCGAGATAGGGATCGCCGACCGGCCAGGATGCGGGGGTTGCCGGATCGGGCCTGGTGTACCTCGGCTCCATCGTCGTGCAGGCGCTGGCAAGCAGCGCGATCAGGGCGACGGCGCGCCTCATGCCCGGGCCTCCCGGCGTTGCCGGATCCGCTCGCGCACGATCCTGAGGCCATCGCGGACGCCTCGGCGGACCAGGACGAAGAAGAACGGGATATAGAAGATCGCGAGGGCCGTGGCGGTCAGCATGCCGCCGATGACCGCCGTGCCGATCGCGATGCGGCTATTGGCCCCGGCGCCGGTGGAGATCGCGAGCGGCAGGACGCCGAAGATGAAGGCGAAGCTGGTCATCAGGATCGGTCGCAAGCGGATCCGCGCCGCCTCGATCGCGGCGTCGATGACGCGCTGGCCCTCGCGTTCCGCACGCTCAGCGAACTCGACCATCAGGATCGCGTTCTTTGCCGAAAGCCCCATGGTCGTGATCAGCCCGACCTGCAGGTAGACGTCGTTTTGCAGGCCGCGCAGGGTCACGAACAGGATCGATCCGATGAGCCCCAGCGGAATCACCAGCAGGACCGCGACCGGGATCGACCAGCTCTCATAGAGTGCGGCGAGGCACAGGAAGACGACGATCAGCGCCACGCCGTACAGGATCGGCGCCTGGCCCGACGATAGCCGTTCCTGGTACGACTGGCCGGCCCAGGCGACGTCGATGCCCGGGATTTGCCTCGCAAGATTCTCGATGATGCTCATTGCCTGGCCCGAGCTGATGCCCGGCGCGCCCTGGCCGTTCAGTTCGAACGAGGGGTAGCCAAGGAACCGCGACGAGCTCGTCGGCGTGGTCATCCAGTTGGTCTGAGCGAAGGACGAGAAGGGCACCATGCCGCCTTGGTTGTTGCGCACGAACCATTGGTCGATGTCGGTGGGCTCGGAGCGATATTGGGCGTCGCCCTGGACGTAGACACGTTTCACTCGTCCGCGGTCGATGAAGTCGTTCACGTACCTCCCGCCCCAGGCGGTCGAGAGGGTGTTGTTGACGTCGGCGCTGCTAAGGCCGAGCGCGGCGACCCGCTGCTGGTCGATATTGACCTTGAGGCTGGCGACGTCGGGCAATTCGCTGGGGCGCACCGAAGCGAGCCTCTTGTCGGCAGACGCGGCCGCGAGGAGCCGGTCGCGTGCGGCTTCGAAATCTTCCGGGCTCATACCGGCGCTATTGAGCATCTCCATGGTGAAGCCGCTCGATTGGCCGAGGCCGCGGATGGCTCCCGGGACGAGCGCGAACACCTGCGCGTCGCGAATGCCGCGAAACGCTCCCGAAGCCCGCTGGACGATTGCGTCGGCCGAATTCTTGCTGCTGGTGCGCTGGTCATAGTCGGCGAGGTTGATGAATGCCTGGCCGGTGTTCTGCCCGGCCGCACCCTGACCGCCTCCGGCGACCGTGAAATAGGTTTTGACGTTCTTCTTCTCAGGCCCGTTCAGGAAGTAATTCTCGACCGTGCGCTGGACCTGCCGGGTGCGCTCCATCGTCGCGCCGGCGGGAAGGCGGAATTGCACCGAGGCAAAGCCCTGGTCCTCCGTGGGGAGGAAGCCCGTCGGCAGCCGGAAGAAGAGCAACATGAGCAGCGCGAGGACGCCGCCGTAAATTGCCAAGAACAGCCATTTGCGGTCGACAATGCGGCTGACCGACGCCACGAACCAGTCGCGGAACCGATCGAATCCGTCGTTGAATTTCACTCGGGCGCGTTCAAGGGAGTGCGCAACCGCGGGAGCGCGGCGTCCGACCCAGGTTTCCTCGACGCTCGCATGCGTGCGCCGTAGGAGGTTGGCCGCGATCGCGGGGCTGAGGGTCAGGGCGATGAAGACCGACAGCGCCATCGCCGAGACGATGGTCGCCGCGAACTGCCGGTAGATGACTCCGGTTGAACCGCCGAAGAAAACCATCGGCAGGAATACCGCGGACAGGACCAGCGCGATTGCCACGAGCGCCATCTGGATTTGCTCCATCGATGCAATGGTCGCGTCGCGGGGAGTCATTTCCGGATTTTCGTGCATCAGGCGTTCGACATTCTCGACAACAACGATGGCATCGTCGACGAGGAGGCCCGTCGCGAGCACCAGTCCGAACAGCGTCATCGTGTTGATCGAAAATCCGAGCGTGTAGAGAATTGCAAACGTGCCCAGCAGCACGACCGGAACCGCGATGAACGGGATCAGGGTCGCCCGCCAGCTCTGGAGGAACACGAACATGACGAGGACGACCAGCAGGATCGCCTCGAGCAAAGTCTTCACGACCTCCTTGACCGAGAGCTTGATGAAGTTGGTGGAGTCGTTGGCGAAGGCATAGGAATAGCCGGCCGGCATGCGCGGGGCGATCTGCGCGACCTTGTCCTTGACCAGCGTCGCGGTCCTCAGCGCGTTCGCGCCGGGCTCGAGCGAGATGCCGATGCCGGCGCCGGGATGGCCGTTGGTCCTGATCGTCGCGGAATAATTGTCGGCGCCGAGCTCGACCCGAGCGACATCGCCGAGGAGGACTCGGGCACCGGTTGGATCCGACTTCACGACGATGTTGCGAAACTGATCGGCGGTCTGAAGTCGCGACTGGGCCGTGACCGTCGCGTTCAGCATCTGCCCCTGGGGCTGGGGCAGTCCGCCGATCTCGCCCGCGGCAACCTCGGTATTCTGGTTCTGGACGGCGGTGATGACGTCGCCCGGGATGAGCCCGAAGCTCGCAAGCTTGTGCGGGTCGAGCCAGATGCGCATCGCATAGGCCGAGCCGAACACGTTGACGTCGCCGACGCCCGGGACGCGCGACAGATCGTCCTGAATGTTGGTCGTCAGCCAGTCGGATACGTCGAAATTGGTGCTTTTGTCTGTGGTGTCGCTGATCGCGACGATCATCAGCAGGTCGGGAGCTCCCTTGGTGACCGTGACGCCTTGCTGCTGCACTTGCGTGGGCAGCCGCGAGACGGCCTGCTGGACCTTGTTCTGGACCTGGACCTGCGCGATGTCGGGGTCGACGCCCTTCTCGAACACGGCGCTGATGCTGACCGAGCCGCGCGCTGTCGACGATGACTGAAAGTAAAGCAGCCCGTCGATTCCGGTGAGCTGCCGTTCGAGCACCTGGGTGACGCTGCTTTCTAGCGTCGCGGCCGAGGCGCCGGGATAGCTGGCGCGAACGTTGATCTGAGTCGGGGCCACGTCGGGATATTGGGCGACCGGCAGCGACAAGATCGCGCCGATGCCCATGAGCATGATGATGATCGCGATCACCCAGGCGAAGATCGGGCGATCGATGAAAATCCTCGACATCGCTATCCGCTCTGACCGGGGCTCTTCGCCGCCCCGGCTGGCGCTCCCCTGATGCGCTGCGGCGCGCTCGCCGGCACCGGCTTGATTGGGGCCCCGTCCTTGAGGTTCGCCGTCCCCTGCGTGATCACCTTCTCCCCAGGAGCGATGCCGCCGGTCACCACCCAGTTGGTGCCGAGCGTCCGATCCGCCTTGACTTGCCGCTGGACCGCACGATTGCCCGGTCCAACCACGAAGACTGTCGCATTGCCCTGCGGATCGCGGCTTACCGCCTGCTGGGGGACGAGGATCGCCGAGGTTTGGACCGCCTGTGCGAACTGGGCGGTCACATACATGCCGGGTAGCAATATCGACTGGGGATTCGGGAAGCGCGCGCGGATGGTTACCGTGCCGGTGCCCTGATCGACCAGGACCTCGCTGAATTCCACCGTGCCAGTGAAGGCGTAGAATGAGCCGTCCGGCAGCTTCAGCCGCACCTGCGCGCTAGTCGGGACCGCGCCGACTTGGGAAAGCGCCTGGCGCAGCTGGAGCAGGTCCGCAGCCGATTGCTGGATGTCGACATACACCGGGTCGAGCCGGGTGATCGTCGCCAGCGCGTCGGCCTGGTTCGCCGTGACCAGGGCGCCCTCGGTAACGGTCGACAGGCCAATGCGGCCGGTGATCGGCGCCGGAACGCGAGTGAAGCGCATGTTGACCTGCGCGGCGCGCAGCGCCGCGGCGTTTTGCGCCACGGCTGCGTCGGCCTGTCGAGCCTGCGCGAGAGCGTCGGTGTAATCCTGCTTGGCGATAGCCTCCATCTTCGCGAGCGGCGCATATCGCTGGGCTCGAGTTCTCGCCGCGACCGCGCTTGCGCGGGCGCTTTGCAGGTTGGCGGAGGCCTGGGCCTGTTGCGCGGCATAGATGCTGGGATCGATCTGATAGAGCGTCTGCCCCTGCCGAACGATCGAACCCTCGCGGAACAATCGCCGTTGGATCACGCCGGAGACTTGCGGGCGAACGTCGGATACCTGGTATGCAGTGACCCGGCCCGGCAGTTCCTGCTGCAGCGGCGCGCTGCCCTGCTGGACCACGACGAAGCCGACCGTCGCAGGCCCGCCGGGCCCACCACGTCCGCCGCGGCCGCCCCCCTGCTGCCCGGACGAACTACCGCTGCCGCACCCCGCGAGCAGCAGGATTGCCGCCAAAGCAGCAATTGTTCGACGATTCGGGAAAGATGAAAGACTCACGCGTGCGGCCAATTTCGATTGTGCTCCGGGATTGCAAGCCCTGGCGCCAGTGACGCGGGCCAGATGAACGGGGACCGGCAGCTAGGTTAACTTTCTACAAGGCCGGCTGATAGTTCGACGAACCGGCGCGCACAGCCGACAACCGTGAGACGAGTTCGGTCATCCTCCGCGATGCTCGAGCGCATTTTCTGTGTTCATTTTCAGGAAGCATAAACCGAATCATCTGATAAAGTGGGGGTTCGCAGCCGGGGGGCTGCGCTTGGATCAACCGGGTGGGGGGAGAGTAGCCACCGGAGTAACACGTGAATATCCAAGCCCCGCGGGACTTTATCGATCGCCGCCAGCTCGTCAGCGCGCTTCGCGCGTTGCGCCGTGGCGATTTCTCTGTGCGCCTCCCCGAAGAGGTTGATGGCGTCGATGGCGAAATTGCCGGACTCTTCAACGAAGTGGTCTCTCTCAACGAGGAGATGACTCAGGAATTCGAGCGGCTCTCAAGGGTCGTCGGCAAAGAAGGCAAGATCAGCCAGCGCGGACGCATCAAGAATGCGCGCGGGGGCTGGGAAACGGCGGTCCGCTCGGTCAACGAGCTGATCGAAGACATGGTCCAGCCAACCGCGGAAGTTTCCCGCGTGATCGGTGCGGTCGCGAAGGGCGACCTATCCCAGAGCATGACCGTCGAGATCGACGGACGGCCGCTGCGCGGCGAATTCCTGCGCATCGGTAAGGTCGTCAACACGATGGTCGACCAGCTCAACGGGTTCGCCTCGGAGGTGACCCGGGTTGCCCGCGAAGTCGGCACCGAAGGCAAGCTCGGCGGACAGGCGCGGGTCAAGGGCGTCGCCGGCACCTGGAAGGACCTGACCGACAACGTCAACGCGATGGCCACCAACCTCACCGGGCAGGTGCGCAACATCGCCGAAGTGACCACCGCCGTGGCTCGCGGCGACTTGTCGAAGAAAATCACCGTTGAGGTGAAGGGCGAAATCCTCGAGCTCAAGAACACCATCAACACGATGGTTGATCAGCTCAACGGCTTCGCCTCGGAAGTGACGCGCGTTGCTCGCGAGGTCGGCACCGAAGGCAAGCTCGGCGGCCAGGCGCGCGTCGAGGGCGTCGCCGGCACGTGGAAGGACCTCACCGACAACGTGAACCTCATGGCTGACAATCTCACCGGCCAGGTCCGCAACATCGCCGAAGTCACGACCGCCGTGGCCAAGGGCGACCTTTCCAAGAAAATCACCGTCGACGTGAAGGGGGAAATCCTCGAGCTCAAGAACACCATCAACACGATGGTGGATCAGCTTAACGGCTTCGCCTCGGAAGTGACGCGCGTTGCTCGCGAGGTCGGCACCGAAGGCAAGCTCGGCGGCCAGGCACAGGTGCCGGGCGTCGGCGGTACGTGGAAGGACTTGACGGACAACGTCAACCAGCTCGCCAACAACCTCACCGGCCAGGTCCGCAACATCGCCGAGGTCACGACCGCGATTGCGCGCGGTGACTTGTCCAAGAAGATCACGGTCGACGTAAAGGGCGAGATCCTCGAGCTCAAGGACACCATCAACACGATGGTCGACCAGCTGAACGGCTTCGCCTCGGAAGTGACGCGCGTCGCTCGCGAGGTTGGCACCGAAGGCAAGCTCGGCGGCCAGGCAGAGGTTCCCGGTGTCGCCGGAACCTGGGCCGACCTGACCGACAACGTGAACCAGCTCGCCAACAACCTCACCGGCCAGGTCCGTAACATCGCCGAGGTCACGACCGCGATCGCGAAGGGCGACCTCAGCAAGAAAATCACCGTCGACGTCCGCGGCGAGATCTTGGAGCTCAAGAACACCATCAACACCATGGTCGATCAGCTCAACTCGTTCGCATCGGAAGTAACCCGCGTTGCCCGCGAGGTCGGCTCGGAAGGCAAGCTCGGCGGGCAGGCGCAGGTCGAAGGGGTCGCCGGCACCTGGGCTGACCTCACCGACAGCGTGAACCTGATGGCCGGCAATCTGACGGGCCAGGTTCGCAACATCGCCGACGTGACGACCGCGGTCGCCAAGGGCGACCTCTCGAGGAAGATCACGGTCGACGTGAGGGGCGAGATCCTCGCCCTCAAGAATACGATCAATACAATGGTCGATCAGCTGAACGCCTTCGCGAGCGAAGTGACTCGCGTCGCCCGCGAAGTGGGCACTGAGGGCAAGCTCGGCGGCCAGGCCCAGGTGCCGGGTGTCGGCGGCACGTGGAAGGATCTCACCGACAACGTGAATGCGATGGCCGAGAACCTCACTGGCCAGGTCCGCAACATCGCCGAGGTGACGACCGCAGTGGCGCTTGGCGACCTCTCCAAGAAGATCACCGTCGACGTGAAGGGCGAGATTCTCGAGCTCAAGAACACCATCAACGTCATGGTGGATCAGCTCAACGGCTTCGCGTCCGAAGTGACGCGCGTCGCGCGCGAGGTCGGCACCGAGGGTAAGCTCGGCGGCCAGGCGCAGGTGCGCGGGGTGGCCGGTACCTGGAAGGACCTGACCGATAACGTGAATCTCATGGCTGCGAACCTCACGGGCCAGGTTCGCAACATCGCCGACGTTACTACCGCGGTGGCTCGAGGCGACCTCTCAAAGAAGATCACCGTCGAGGTGAAGGGCGAGATCCTTCAGCTCAAGAACACCATCAACGTCATGGTCGACCAGCTCAACGCCTTCGCCAGCGAGGTTACGCGCGTGGCCCGCGAGGTCGGCACCGAGGGCAGCCTCGGCGGCCAGGCGCAGGTGCCGGGCGTCGGCGGCACGTGGAAGGACTTGACGGACAACGTCAACCTGATGGCGACGAACCTCACCAACCAGGTGCGCGGCATCGCCGAGGTGGTGACCGCGGTGGCGCAGGGCAACCTCAAGCGCAAGCTGACCCTCGACGCCAAGGGCGAGATCGCGGCGCTGGCCGACACCATCAACTTCATGATCGATACGCTCTCGACCTTCGGCGACCAGGTCACGAACATGGCCCGCGAGGTTGGCATCGAGGGCAAGCTCGGCGGCCAGGCGAGGGTGCCTGGAGCCGCGGGCCTGTGGCGCGACCTTACCGACAACGTGAACCAGCTCGCGGCCAACCTGACTAACCAGGTGCGCTCGATCGCCGAGGTGGCGACCGCCGTGACCAAGGGCGACCTCACCCGCTCGATCGCCGTCGAGGCGTCGGGCGAGATGGCGGCGCTCAAGGACACGATCAACGAGATGATTTCGAACCTCAAGGAGCAGACGCTGAAGAACGCGGAGCAGGATTGGCTCAAGACCAACCTCGCCCGCTTCAGCCGAATGCTCCAGGGCGAGCGCGAT
>Ga0207657_10003666_pt1 | contig 16353 bp, 14 predicted proteins | sample KBSC33metaG_FD_184316 | JGI IMG/M metagenome (GOLD analysis project Ga0207657, IMG submission 184316) | Corn rhizosphere microbial communities from Kellogg Biological Station, Michigan, USA - KBS C3-3 metaG (SPAdes) (version 2) | ecosystem: Host-associated > Plants > Roots > Rhizosphere > Soil ... | reverse complement strand
GGGGGGGGGGGGGGGGGTGGGGGGGGGGGGGTGGGGGGGGGAGGATTTCGGCGGCGGGGGCGATTAGCTCGCCTTCCAGGCCCAGGCGGGCGCCGATGATGGCGGCGTCTAGGCGGCCGGCGGCCTGGAGGCGGGCGGTCAGGACGGCGGGCGCGGGGCTGGCGGCGGCGCCGACCTTGTAGCCGACGACAGTGCCGCCGCGGGCCAGCGCCTGGTCCAGGGCGGCGATACCGCCGTTGAGCGGGACGAGCGTGACCGGTTCGGTGCCCTCGGCCAGCGAGATGCCGGCCCGGGAGGCCAGGTCCTGCATGGCGGTGATGCCCGCCACCGTCTGCACCGTCACCTCGGGCACGATCTCGGCGACGGCCTGGGCCAGGTAGCTGAAGGTCGAGTAGAGGTTCGGGTCGCCGAGGGTGCCGAACGCGACCGAATCGGCGCCCGCGGCGAACTCCTCCGCCACCGCGGCGGCGGCCGCCTGCCAGGCCGCGGCCCGCCGCGGGGTGACGCCGCCGGTGTCGTTCAGCGCGAACTCGAGGCGGCGGATCCGGTCCGCGCCAACGTAGGCGCGGATGATGGTCTCGGCGCGACCGGGTCCGGCCGGCTCCGCGCCGGTCCCGGCCAGGACGGGGACCAGCACCGCGTCGGCTTCGCGCAGCACCCGGACGGCCTTGACCGTGACCAGTTCCGGGTCGCCGGGCCCGACCCCCACGCCGATCAGGCGCTTCACGCCGCTCTGTCGTTTCATACAGAGGGCACTTTCGCGCAGGCGGCGGTGAACCTGGCCGCCGCGGCCGGGTGGCCGGCCCAGTGGGTGTGCAGGTAAGAGGCCACGACCGATCCGGCCACGTGGCCCTCGACGGCGCCGGGGCCGAACTGCCAGGCGGGCTGGTCTCCGGCCGCGGGCACGGCCGCGGTGCGGTGGAACTCGTGGCCGCGCACCACCTCACCCGCCCGGGCCAGCACCGAATCCGTCACGGCCACCGCCTGCCGGTAGCCCAGGGTCAGCTTCGGCGTCATCGTGGCCCGCACGTCGAGGACGCCGCACATGGGCCGGTCGTCCAGCGTCCGGGCCAGGTAGAGCAGCCCGGCGCACTCGGCGGCGACCGGCGCGCCGCGGGCGGCCAGCGCCGCGACCCGGTCGCGCAGCCGCCCGTTGGCGGACAGGCCGGGCGCGTGCATCTCGGGGAAACCGCCGCCGAGGACCAGCCCGGCCGTCCCCTCGGGCAGGTCCTCGTCGCGCAGCGGGTCGAACCGGGCGACCCGGGCGCCGGCCGCCTCGAGGAGTTCGGCCTGCTCGGTGTAGCCGAAGGTGAAGGCCGCGCCGCCGGCTATCGCGATCGTGGGGGCTGGGGTGATGCGTGCCGTTGCGGGCGGCGGAGACCACGCGGGGCCGGGCAGCGCGGCGGCGCGGGCCGCCAGGGCGAGCAGGGCGTCCAGGTCGCAGGAGGCGGCGATCAGGGCGCCCATCCGGTCGATGGCCTGGCCGGCCAGGGCGGCGCGTTCGGCCGCGGGGATCAGGCCGAGGTGCCGGGACGGCGTGATGATTCCCTCGGTCCGCCTGATCACGCCGTAGACGGGCAGGCCGGCGCCGGCCAGGGCGTCCCGGAGCAGCCGCTCGTGCCGGTCCGACGCGACCTGGTTGAGGATCACGCCGGCCACCGGGGTCCGCGGGTCGAAGCCGGCGAAGCCGACCGCCAGCGCGGCCACCGAACGCCCGGCCCGGGCCGCGTCCACCACCAGCACGACGGGCGCGCCGAGCAGCCGGGCCACGTGCGCGGTGGACCCGAAATCGGGGTCGTCTTCCCGGCTAGCCCCGTCGAACAGGCCCATCACGCCCTCGACCACGGCGACCTGCGCCCCGGCCGCGCCGTGCCGGAACAGCGGCGCGATCAGCTCCTCGCCGCACAGGAACGGGTCCAGGTTCCGTGGCGCCCTGCCAGTGGCCAGGGCGTGGTAGCCGGGGTCGATGTAGTCCGGGCCGACCTTGTGCCCGGAGACCGCCAGGCCACGGGCGCGCAGCGCCGCCATCAGCCCGCAGGCCACGGTGGTCTTGCCGCAGCCGGACGCCGGAGCGGCGATGACCAGGCGCGGGAGGGCTACCATTCGATGCCCTTCTGGCCCTTCTGGCCGGCGTCCATCGGGTGCTTGACCTTGGTCATCTCGGTGACCAGGTCGGCCGCCCCGGTCAGCCTGGGGTCGGCGTCCCGGCCGGTGATCACCACGTGCTGCTGGCCGGGCCGGGCGGCGAGCACGCCGATGATCTCGTCGACGTCCACCCAGCCCCACTTCATCGGGTAGGTGAACTCGTCGAGCACGTACAGCCGGTAGGTCTGCGCGGCCAGGTCGCGCTTGATCTGGGCCCAGCCCTCGGCGGCCTGCTCGGCGTGGCTATCGGTATCGCGCTGGATCCAGGACCAGCCCTCGCCCATCTTGTTCCAGCTGACCGCGCCGCCCTGGCCGGTCTCGCCGAGCAGCCGGAGCGCGCGTTCCTCGCCGACCCGCCACTTCGCCGACTTGACGAACTGGAAGACCCCGACGGGCCAGCCCTGGTTCCAGGCCCGCAGGGCCAGGCCGAACGCGGCGGTGGACTTCCCCTTGCCCGGCCCGGTGTGCACGATGAGCAGCGGGCGGTTCCGCCGCTGCCGGGTGGTCAGGCCGTCGTCCGGGACGTGCTCGGGGGTTCCCTGTGGCATCAGGCCACCCTCCCCTGCCCTGGCCCCCGGCTGAGCTGGCGGGCGACACCCGCCTCGAGTTCGTCCATGCTCAGCAGGGTCGCGCCGAGCTGGACCGCCAGCCGTCCGGCCAGGCCGAGCCGCAGGACCGACGCCTCGCAGTCCACCACCACGCTAGCCGTCCCGGCCAGCCCCGGTCCCGTCAGCAGGGCCGCGGCCCGGGCCAGGTCGGCGTCGGTGCCGCTGGTGGCGCGGCCGTCGGTGACCACGACGAGCAGGGCGCGGCGGCGGGGATCGCGCAGGCGTTCGGCGGCCAGGACGCGAGCCGCCCGGGCCAGGCCCGCGGCCAGCGGGGTCCGGCCGCCGGTGGCCAGGCTGGCCAGCCGGCGGGCGGCGGCCTCCACCGACGAGGTGGGCGGCAGCGTGAGCTCGGCCCCGGTCCCGCGGAACGTGACCAGGCCCACCTTGTCCCGGCGCTGGTAGGCGTCGAGCAGCAGGGACAGGACCGCGCCCTTGACCGCGCGCATCCGCTGCCGGGCCGCCATCGAACCGCTGGCGTCCACGGCGAAGAGCACCAGGTTTCCCTCGCGGCCCTCGCGTACCGCCTCGCGCAGGTCGGCCGGAGTCGGCCTGAGTGGGATGGCGTCGGCCGCGCCTGGGGCGCGCAGGGCGGCGGCGCGGACGGTGGCGGGGAGGTGCAGGGCGAAGGACCGGTCCTGCGGAAGGCGGGCGCCAACAGTACGGCCGAACGGGCCGCGGGCCGCGGACCGACGGCCTGGCGCGCCCTCGCCTACCCCCGGCACGGTGAGCAGCCGGGCCCGGAACGGGGCCGCGGGCGGAACCGGAGCGCTCGGCGGGGTGTCGGCGGGCTGCTGGGTCTGATGGGTCTGGTGGGGTGTGCTGGAGTCCGGGAGGCCGCCGGGACCGCTGGGGCCGCCGGGACCGTCATCCGGGCCGCCGTCCGGGCCGCCGTCTGGGTCTTCGGGGCTGCGGGGGCCGGACGGCTCGGGGCCGGGATCGGGCTCGGAGCTGGCTTCCCGCAGCGCCTCGTCGAGGGCCTGCTCGTCCAGGCCGGGGGCGTCGAACGGGTCGCGGCGGCGGCGGTGCGGCAGGGCCAGCCGGGCCGCGATGCGGATGTCCTCCTCGGTCACCACGTCGCGTCCGTGCCAGGCGGCCAGGGCGATCGCGGTCCGCGCGGTCACCAGGTCGGCGCGCATGCCGTCCACGCCGAACGAACCGCACACCGCGCAGATCTGGCGCAGCGCGGCATCCGGCAGGTCGACGCCGGGAAGGCGGTCGCGGGCCGCGGCCACCTGGGCCGCCAGGGTGGCGGTGTCCGCGGAGAAGCGGGTTATGAAACCCGCCGGGTCGGCTTCGAAGGCGAGCCTGCGGCGGACCACCTCGGCCCGTTCGGCCCCATCTTGACTGGCCGTGACCTGCACCGTCAGCCCGAACCGGTCCAGCAGCTGCGGGCGGAGCTCGCCTTCCTCCGGGTTCATGGTGCCGACCAGCAGGAACCGCGAGGCGTGCCGGACCGAGACGCCCTCGCGCTCCACGTAGTTCACGCCCAGCGCGGCCGCGTCGAGCAGCAGGTCGACCAGGTGGTCGTGGAGCAGGTTGACCTCGTCCACGTAGAGCACGCCGCGGTGCGCCGCGGCCAGCAGCCCGGGCTGGAAGGCGGTCGTGCCCGCGGTCAGCACGCGCTCGATGTCCAGCGAGCCGGTCAGCCGGTCCTCGGTGGCCCCGACCGGGAGCTCGGCCAGCGTGACCGGCCGCAGCTCGGGTGCTGCCGCGCCGTGCGGGCCGGCCGGGCAGGCGGGATCGGGCGCGGCGGGATCGCAGGAGTACGGGCAGCCGGGAACCACCGGCACCGGCGGGAGCAGGGCGGCCAGCCCGCGGACCATGGTCGACTTCGCCGTGCCCTTCTCGCCGCGGACCAGGACCCCGCCGATGGCCGGGGACACCGCGTTGAGCAGCAGCGCCAGCTTCAGGTCCGCCATCCCGACGATGCCGGCGAACGGATACGCGTTCGGCTGATGATTACTGGCGGTCGCCATAGAGCCAGTCCTTCCCGGGTTTCCTCGCCCGAAGTGGAGGAACTCATCGGCAGCCGGAGTCTCTGGCTCCCGGTCGAGACGGCGACCTCGCGGGTCACCCCCGGTCACAGTTGCGGGACAGCCCCGGATTCGCACCGGCGTTCCTCCGCGTCGCTACCTCAGCACAGCATGACATACCCGCCGGACGCGGTGCGGGACAGTACCGGCTTACCCGCCGGGTACACTAGCCCCGGCCCGAAGAGCCTTTTGAGTTTCGCCCGGGGCGCACGTTGCCAGCCATTCGGCAGGTAACTCTCAGCTGACACGGGTAGCGTGAGCGCACTGGCGACACCCAACGCCTCGAGCCTCGGGCCTGGCGAGATGGCATGTACCGACATGTGACAGATATCTCTAAACGCTGAACGGAGCATGCATGGCGAATTCGCGTGTCCTGGTGACCGGCGGTGCCGGGTTCATCGGCCGCAGAGTGGTCCGCGCTTTGCTGGCCGAGGGGCACGAGGTCACAGTGGCCGACCTGCGGGCGTTCCCCGACACGGCGGTGCGTTCTGTCGTCGGAGACCTGTGCGAACCCGACGGCCCCGGCCGGGCCGTCCGCCCGGGGACCGACGCGATCATCCACCTGGCCGCCGTCACCTCGGTGCTCGCGTCGGTACAGGACCCGGTCAGCACCCACCGGCTCAACGTAGACGCCACCGCCCGGCTGCTCGAGCTGGCCCGCGAGAACGAGGTGGGGACCTTCCTGCTCGCCTCGACCAACGCGGTCGTCGGCGCGGGCAGCGCGCCCGGCGAGGTCATCACCGAGCGGACCGTGCTCCGCCCGCTCACCCCGTACGGCGCCACCAAGGCGGCGGCGGAGATGCTGCTCGGCAGCTACGCCAACTGCTACGGCATCACCGGCGCGGCGCTGCGGTTCTCCAACGTGTACGGCCCGGGGATGGGCGAGAAGGACAGCTTCATCCCCCGGCTGATGCGCGCCGCCCGGGACGGCGAGGGCGTCCAGGTCCGCGGCGACGGCAGCATGCTCCGTGACGTGGTGCACGTGGACGACATCGTGCAGGGCATCCTGACCGCCTGGCGGGGACGGCACAACGGCCCGCTGATCCTCGGCTCGGGGACTTCGGTCACGGTGAACGAGATGGTGACGACGGCCCGCAAGGTCACCGGCGCGCCCATCCCGGCCGAGAACGTACCGGTCGGCAGCGGCGAGATGCCGGCCGTGGTACTGGACATCGCGGCGGCGACGGCGCTCGGTTACCGGCCCGCCTACGACCTGGAAGCCGGCATGGCGACGGTATGGCCGGATTTCGATCCGAAGGAGGCGCGCGCATGATCTATAAGGACCCGCGGGACCAGGTGGTCGACGACGCCGCCATCAAAGCACTGACCGACGCCTACGGCGAGCGCGTGACCAGCCTTCCGCCGGTCGCGATCGTGATCGCCGCCTACAACGAGGCCGGGGCCATCGGGCCGGTCATCGAGGCGCTGCCGGCCGAGGTGTGCGGGCTGGCCACGGCCACCATCGTGGTCGCCGACGGCTGCGCCGACAGCACCGTGGCCGAGGCGGCCGAGGCCGGCGCCATGGTCGCCGACGTGCCGGTCAACCGCGGCCAGGGCGCCGCGCTGCGGCTCGGCTACCGGATCGCCCGGGAGGGCGGCGCCGCCTACATCATCACCACCGATGCGGACGGGCAGTACAACCCGGCCGAGATGGCGACCGTGCTGGGGCCCGTGGTGGCCGGCGAGGCGGACTTCGTGACCGGCTCCCGGCAGCTCGGCAGCCAGGAGACCAAGGACATGATCCGGCGCGCCGGGGTCAGGTTCTTCGCCAGCACGATCAGCCTGCTGACCGGGCAGCGGATCAGCGACACGACGTTCGGGCTGCGGGCCATGCGCTCCGAGGTCACCGGCGCCGTCCAGCTCGCCCAGCCGCAGTACCAGGCGTCCGAGCTGCTGATCGGCGTCATCACCCACGGCTACAAGATCGCCGAGGTGCCCGCGACCATCCACCGGCGGCGGGTGGGTGAGAGCAAGAAGGGCCAGAACCCCCTGTACAAGCTGCACATCCCGGGGGTGAACAACTTCTTCTACGGGCTGCGCTTCGCCCGGGTGGCCTACGGCACCTATTGGCGCGAGCGTCAGCGCTCGAGGTCGTCGTCCTCGTCCGCACCCTCGTCTGGGCGATCGGACTCGGCGGCCCGGGCGAACGGCTCGGGGCCGGGGTCGGTCGATGCGAGCGCCTCTTCGGCGGCACCAGGCGGGTCCTTGACGACGGACGCGGCGAAGAGGACGTAGTGGAAGAACAGGAAGCGCAGCAGGAACGTGCCGATGTTGGCCGCGCCGTACACGGCGTCGACGTAGAGCACGCGCTCGACCCCGGTCAGGTTCATCCAGCCCGCCGAGTGGTACGCGAACTTGGTGGCCAGCAGGAGGATCACCACGACCATCGCGGAGACGATCCAGAACGGCAGGGTCTCCTTGAGCAGGCTCGGGCGGCCCTTCCGCTTCCACGCCCAGCGGCTGAGCACGTAGCTCACCAGTGCTCCGGAGAACCAGGCGACGATGCTCGCCCAGGTGGCGGTCAGGTCCAGCGGCCCGGCGCAGATCGTCAGCACCACCTCGGTGGTGGCGAACGCCGCGATGGCCGCGACGGTGAAGCGGCCGAAGCGGATGCCGAGCTTGCTGCGCGCCTTCTGGACCAGCGTGTCGCCGAGCCGGTTGGTTACCAGAGCCATTGATTCCCTAGGTTAGCTGGCCGAGCATGAAAGACTGCTTCGTATACAGTACAAAAGCCGTGGGGCCAATGGGACTACCCTGGCCTGATCGCGCCATGCGGTCCGCGCGGAACATGTTTCGGTGTCCGCACTCAGAGCACGTTACCGCCATCACGCGGCACCCGCTGGGCGGCGGCGAAAAGTCAGGCCGATCACGACGGACCGATCACACGGACAACGGAGAGGTTAGGACCGGACCATGAGGATCTTGGTGCTGGGCGGGGACGGGTACCTGGGCTGGCCGACGGCGCTGCACCTGTCGCAGGCCGGCCACGAGGTGGCGGTGGCCGACAACTTCGTCCGCAGGCACTACGACGACGAACTCGGGGTCGAGTCCCTGGTGCCGATCGAGCCGCTGCGGACCCGGATCGCGGTCTGGCGGGAGCTGACCGGCTTCACGATCGGCATGTACATCGGCGACCTGACCGACGCCATGTTCACGTATCACGTCATCGAGGACTTCCGGCCCGACGCGGTCGTGCACTACGCCGAGCAGCGGGCCGCGCCGTACTCGATGATCGACCGCAGGCACGCGGTCTACACCCAGCAGAACAACGTGGTCGGCACGCTCAACGTGCTCTACGCCATCGCCGAGACCAACCCGGACATCCACCTGGTCAAGCTGGGCACGATGGGCGTGTACGGCACGCCCAACATCGACATCGAGGAAGGCTGGCTCGAGCTCGAGCACAACGGCCGGCTGGACCGGGTGCTCTACCCCAAGCGGCCGGGCTCGTTCTACCACCTGTCCAAGGTGCACGACAGCTACAACATGGAGTTCGCCTGCCGGATCTGGGACCTGCGGGCCACCGACCTGAACCAGGGCGTGGTCTACGGCCAGGCCACCCCGCAAACCGAGATGGACGAGCGGCTGGCCACCCGGTTCGACTACGACGCGGTGTTCGGCACCGTGCTGAACCGGTTCGCCATCCAGGCGGTCATCGGCCACCCGCTGACCGTGTACGGCCCCGGCAACCAGACCCGCGGCATCATCGACATCAGGGACACGGTCCGGTGCATCGAGCTGGCCTGCGAGAACCCGGCCAACCGGGGCGAGTTCCGGGTGTTCAACCAGATGACCGAGTCGCTGTCGGTGCAGGAAATCGCCGACACCGTGGCCCGCGCCTACCCGGCCGAGGTCACCATCGAGCACCTGGACAACCCGCGGGTCGAGGCGCCCGATCACTACTACAACGTCAAGCACACCCAGCTGGTCGACCTCGGCCTGGAGCCGCACCTGCTGTCCGACACCCTGATCGAGTCGCTGTTCGAGATCACCAAGCGGTACGCCCACCGCGTCCGGCCCGAGGCGCTCCGGCCGACGGTTGACTGGCGCAAGCCGAGCACGGGCTGACCGGCGTTCGTTATGGTCACCTCGGTCTGCGCGGCCTGCGGTAATCACTTCCCCGATCCTCGCCCCGGCGTCTGCGTGGTGTGCGCGGACGAGCGGCAGTGGCTGCCGCCGGGCGGGCAGCGCTGGACGACGCTGGCCGAACTGGCCGCGGCCGGGCACGCGTCGGACGTGCGCGAGGTCGAGCCCGGGCTGACCGGGATCGGCGCCGATCCGCCCGTCGCCATCGGGCAGCGGTCGCTGCTGCTGGCCACGTCAGCGGGCAACGTGCTGTGGGACCCGTCGGGGTTCATCGACGACGCCGCGGTGGCCGCGGTCCGGGCGGCGGGCGGGCTGAGCTTCGTGACCGCCAGCCATCCGCATTTCTACGGTGCGATCGCCGAGTGGGCGGGCACGTTCGGCGCCGAGATCCTGGTGCCGGCCGACGACGCGGGGTGGCTGCGGCCCGGCCCTGGTGCTTCGGTCCGGACCTGGTCGGGCGTCCTTGAGGTGCTGCCGTCGGTGACGCTGATCCAGTGCGGCGGGCACTTCCCGGGCAGCGCCGTGCTGCACTGGGCGTCCGGCGCGGAGGGCCGCGGCGTGCTGCTGTCCGGGGACACGATCTTCGTGACGCCGGGCGAGGACCGGGTGACGTTCGTCTGGTCGGCGCCGAACCGGCTGCCGCTGTCCGAGGCCGCCGTGACCGGCGTCTGGGACGCGGTGCGGCCGTACCGCTTCGACCGGATCTACGGCGGCTGGTGGGCGCCGGTGCTGCGCACGGACGCCTGGGAGACCGTGCGGCGGTCCGCGACGCGGTACATCGAGCATCTACGCGGCACGGCTTAGCGGTTTGGTTCGGGGTTAGTTCAGGCGGATGGTCCAGGCGCCGGTGGCGACGTCCTGGCGCAGCTCGTAGACGCCCGGGGTCGCGCCCTGGCCCGGTGCCGCCTCGACGCGCCAGAACATCAGCTCGGGCTGGCCGGGCTCGATCCCGGCGTCCCCGGAATCGGCCGGCTCCCGCCACCACTCCCGGTTGATGACCCAGTGCTCCCAGATGGCGCGGACCGTATAGAGCCGGCTCCGCCAGACGAACCTGACCGGCCTGCCGTCCGCCCGGGCATGAATCTGGACGGACTCGCCGTACACCCTGCTCATGTGCTGCCACCCACTCGCTTCCTGGACGCCCTCGGGCCCGGGGTCACCGGGTTCGTCGCTGCCGCAAGGAGGAAGACGGGCAGTACCACGCGTACTTACAGCCGGCGCCGAAGCGGGTGGCGGCACCAACCATCGAATATTAGTTCACCCGAACCGGGATGCCAATCCTCGTCCGGCCGCTGGAACCATTGCCGATGGGTGATTTCGGTGGATAATGTGCTTAGTTTCGCATTCTCAGGCGGTGGGGGGTTCGCAGCACCACAGGGCCGCACGGGACCAACGTCGGCCCGCGTGCGATCCTGCGCAGCCCCGGGGCGGGTATGCACGTTTCCCCGCACGGTGCGCGCTGACTCGGCGGCTGAGGCGTCATATGTGCTCGCGGTGGCCTGCAGGAGCAACCCGTTCCTCGGCCGCGGGCACGGCTCCGAGGGGGGATACATGACATCGAAGCGAATCCGGACGATCGCGGGCTGGGTGCTCGCGCCACTGCTGGTGGTCGGCGCGGTGACCGCGCAAGCGGGCGCGGCGTCGGCCGCCGCCACCGGTCAGGACGGTCACCACAAGATCCTCTACGTCTCGCGCCATGCCTGGCCGTGGGGCGCCGACCGGTCCTGCCGTTCGGCCAGGTTCCGGACCATCCAGTCCGCCGTCAATGCCGCCCGTCCGGGGGGCACCGTGGTGGTCTGCCCCGGCACTTATCACGAGCAGGTGGTCATCTCCAAGCCGGTGTCGCTGGAGGGCCGGCGGGCGACCATCGACGAAGCCGGCGTCACCCCGGCATTCCAGGTGACCCTGCCGGGTCTGGGCACGAAGACCATCTACGCCGCGGTGGTGATGGTCAGCTCCGGCATCCGGTTCAGCGGCTTCAAGGTCACCCACGCCCAGGGCGAGGGCATCCTGGCCGCAGGGCTGGGCCGTGAGCTCACCGGCATCTCGATCAGTCACAGCGCCGTGGTGCACAACGACCTCGGCTTCGGCGTCCCGGACACTCCCTACTTCCAGTGCCAGGCGATGGGACCGGTGCCCGGCGACTGCGGCGAGGGTGTCCACTTCACCGGCGTCGCTGATTCGAAGATCAAGGGGAATCTCGTCGCCTTCAACGCCGGCGGGGTGCTGCTGAGCGACGACACCGGGCCCACGCACGGCATCCTGGTGGCCGGCAACGTGGTCACCGGCAACGCGACCGACTGCGGGATCACCGTTCCCGGCCACAACCCGAACGCGCTCGACGCCAAGGGTAAGCGGCAGCCGTCGGTGGCGGGCGTCTACGACAACGTCATCCGGAACAACGTGGTGACCAACAACGGCGTGAAGGGCGAGGGCGCCGGAGTCCTGTTCGCCAACGCGTCTGCGGGTACCGCCTCGTACGACAACCTGGTCCAGGGCAACTACATCGCCGGGAATGGGCTGTCTGGCGTGACGATGCACGCTCACACCCTCATGCCCGGCCAATTCGAGGACCTCAGCGGCAACCGGGTAATCGGCAACATCATCGGCAAGAACAACCTCGACGGCGACGCGCTGGACTGCCCGCCGGGGTCCACCACGTGCTCGCCCCAAGACCTGGTGACCACCGGGGTCCTGGTGTTCTCGGGTGGCACGCCGGTCACCACCACGATCGCCTTCAACCACATCTCCAGCAACGCGATCGGCATCTGGCTCAGCAAGGCGGTGACGGCGGCCGGGCTGAAGACCAACACCTTCAGGAACGTGACCACGCCGATCTCGGCCGGCCACTGAGTCAGGCGCGCTTGCTCGAACAAGAGTACAAATCTGGGTTACTAGCTGAACTGCGGCGACTCAGAAATGTCAGCCTTCCTTGGCATAGTGGGGGAATCCCGACCACTGTGCCAAGGGAGGCAAGCGTGTGCTGGCTATGCGACCATCCTGGTGCCACCGAGCTCGATTACCAGGACCACCTGCGACAGCTGATCGCCACGTTCGGCTGGGCCGTGCAGGGCGTGGAACGCGACGGCATTCACCCGCCGTGGGCCTACACGGTCGGGCTCACCCCGCACCGCCGGCCCGAGCTCGTCATCACCGGCATGGGCCTGACCCGGGCCACGCAGGTGCTCAACGGCGTGGCCGCGCATCTGATGCACGACGCGGCACCCGAGCCGGGGACGCAAGCGGCGCTATTGGACGGCCCGCTGGTCGAGGTGGTCAGGGTGACCGCGCCGTGGGCGCACCTGAATATGGCCGTGGAGTTCTACGGCCAGCGGATCCGCGGCCTGCAGCTCGTGCACGCCGACAAGCGCGGGCGCTGGCCCTGGGACCAGGGCTACCAGGGCGTGCGCGGCGGGCAGCCCGTGCTGGGCGCGCGGGAGCCAGCGGAGCGCCGCAAGCGGGTCGGGTGAACGCTGGCGGTTGCCCTGGCGGGCCTACCCCCGGGGATCCCAGCCCGGGGCCGGGAACGCCGACAGCAGGTCACGAACCTCGCCGGCGATGCGGTCGAGGGTCGCTTCGTCGTCCTTGGCGGCGGCGGTGACGGCCTCGTCCATCCAGGCCGCGAGCGGCGCCATGTGCTCCTCGCGCAGCCCGCGGGTGGTGATCGCGGGGGTGCCGATCCGCAGGCCGGAGGGGTCGAACGGCTTGCGCTGGTCGAACGGCACGGTGTTGTAGTTCGTCTCGATGCCCGCCCGGTCCAGCGCCTTGGCGGCCGGCTTGCCGCCGATGCCCTTGGAGGTGAGGTCCATCAGGATCAGGTGATTGTCCGTGCCGCCGGAGACCAGATCGTAGCCGCGGGCCAGCAGCGCGGCCGCCAGGGCCTGGGCGTTCGTGACCACCTGGTGGGCGTAGTCGCGGAACTCGGGCTGCGCGGCCTCGTGCAGGGCCACCGCGATCGCGGCGGTGGTGTGGTTGTGCGGGCCGCCCTGCAGGCCCGGGAACACGGCCCGGTCCACGTTCTTGGCGTGCTCCGCCTTGGACATGATCATGGCGCCGCGCGGCCCGCGCAGCGTCTTGTGCGTGGTCGTGGTGATCACGTCGGCGTGCCCCGCCGGGGAGGGGTGGGCACCGCCCGCGATCAGGCCGGCGATGTGCGCGATGTCGGCCACCAGGATCGCGCCCGCCTCGGCGGCGATGGCGGCGAAGGCCGGGAAGTCGATCGTCCGCGGGATCGCCGTGCCACCGCAGAAGATGATCTTGGGCTGCTCCTTGAGCGCCATGTCGCGTACTTCGTCCAGATCGACCCGGCCGGTGTCGTGGCGGACCCCGTACTGGACCGGCCGGAACCACTTGCCGGTCGCGGAGACCGACCAGCCGTGGGTGAGGTGGCCGCCCATCGGCAGCGCCATGCCCATCACGGTGTCGCCCGGCTGGGCGAAGGCCAGGTAGACCGCGAGGTTCGCAGGCGAGCCCGAATACGGCTGCACGTTGGCGTGGTCCACGCCGAACAGCGCCGTCGCCCGGTCCCTCGCGATCGTCTCGACCTGATCGATGAACTGCTGGCCCTCGTAGTAGCGGCGGCCAGGGTAGCCCTCGGAGTACTTGTTGGTCAGCACGCTGCCCGACGCTTCGAGCACGGCCACCGATACGTAGTTCTCCGACGGGATGAGCCGGGCCTTCTCGTACTGCCTGCGCGCCTCGTCCTGGACGAGCCGGGCGATCTCCGGGTCGGCGTTCTCGACGGCCGGGATGGGCGGGATGTGCATCACAGACCTCCTCGCAGTTGAGGCTACACACCCGGGCACAGGCAGGTCACGGGGGCGCACCAGCGGGCGTTCCGGTACCTTACCGGGACATGGCCCAGAGAATCATCCTCGACTGCGATCCAGGGATCGATGACGCGCTGGCGATCGCGTTCGCGCACGGACATCCCGGCATCGAGCTAGTCGGCATCACCACGGTGGCGGGCAACGTCGGGCTGGCCAAGACGACGGCCAACGCGCTGGCGGTGTCTGAGTTCGTCGGTGCCGCCGGGACGCCGGTGACGGCCGGCTGCGCCGGACCGCTGCTGCGCCCGGCGCTGGACGCACGGCATGTGCACGGGGATTCCGGGCTGGGCGGGGCGGTCCTGCCGCCGGCCGCGGCCAGCCCGGCCCCGGGGCACGCCATCGACTACATCGTCGATACCGTGGGCGCTGCCCCCGGCGAGATCACGCTGGTCGCGACCGGCCCGCTGACCAACATCGCGCTAGCCGTGAAGCGGGAGCCCCGGCTGGCGGACTGGGTACGCCACTTCGTGATCATGGGCGGTTCGGCGGGCCGAGGCAACGTCACGCCCGCCGCCGAGTACAACATCTGGGCCGATCCCGAGGCCGCCGCGGCGGTGTTCCGGGCCGGCTGGACCGTCACCATGCTCGGGCTCGACGTGACCTTGCGAACCGGGGCGACCGAGGCGGTGCTGCGGCGGATGAGCGAGCTCGGGCAGCTCGGCACCGGGCTGCTGCTGCCCGCCCTGGAGCAGTACCACTCGGAGAGTGAACCGGCGGGCCCGGCCGTGCACGACGTCTGCGCGGTGGCGTGGGTGGCAGAGCCCGACCTGTTCGGCCTGGTCCCGGCGCGGGTTCAGGTGGAGGTGGCCGGGCAGTTCACGGCGGGCATGACCGTGACCGACTTCGACTTCCCGGGCGAGGTCGGTAGCGGGAACGCGCAGGTCGCGATGCGCATCGACGCGGACAGGTTCTGGGACGTCACGCTGGCCACCTACGCGCGGGTCGCCGAGGGGATGGGGCGCTGAGGGGATGGGCCCCCTGAGGGGATGGCCCCTGAGGGGATGGGGCGCAAGACCGATGCCTTTGACGTCAGGATTCCTCGGTGCCGCGGGACTCCAGGTCGCCCTCCATGTCCAGGTAGACCTGGCGGAGCTGGTCGAGGGTCTTGGCGTCGGGGGCCTCCCATAGGCCGCGGGAGGCGGCCTCGAGCAGGCGCTCGGTAATGCCGCGCAGCGCCCAGGGGTTGGACTGCTCCATGAACGCCCTGGTCTCCTCGTCGAAGACATAGGACGCGGCCAGCTGCTCGTACATCCAGTCCGGGACTACGCCGGCCGTGGCGTCGTAGCCGAACAGGTAGTCCACGGTCGCGGCGAGCTCGAACGCCCCCTTGTACCCGTGACGGCGCATCGCCGATATCCAGCGCGGGTTCACCACCCGGGAGCGGAACACGCGCCGGGTCTCCTCGGCCAGCGTGCGCGTCTTGGGCGCGTCGGGGATGGCCGAGTCGCCGATGTAGGCGGCGGGATTGCGCCCGGTCAGCGACCGGACCATGGCGATCATGCCGCCGTGGTACTGGAAGTAGTCGTCGGAGTCGGCGATGTCGTGCTCGCGGGTGTCGATGTTCTTGGCCGCCACCGCGATCCGGCGGAACGCCCCCTCCATGTCCGGCCGGGCGTCCGCCCCGTCCAGGCCGCGGCCGTAGGCGTAGCCGCCCCACACCGCGTACACCTCGGCCAGGTCGCCGTCGTCACGCCAGTTCCGCGCGTCGATCAGCGGGAGCAGGCCGGCCCCGTAGGCGCCCGGCTTGGACCCGAAGATGCGGGTGGTCGCGCGCCGCCAGTCGCCGTGCCTGGCCTGGTCGGCCACTGCGTGGGCGCGCAGGTAATTGGACTCGGTCGGCTCATCGAGCGCGGCCACCGCGCCGATGGCGTCGTCCAGCAGCGCGATCACGTGCGGGAACGCGTCCCGGAAGAACCCGGAGATGCGCAGCGTGACGTCGATCCTCGGGCGGCCGAGCTCGGCCAGCGGGAGGATCTCGAAGCCAGTGACCCGGCGCGAGGCGTCGTCCCAGCGCGGGCGGCAGCCGATGAGCGCGAGCACCTCGGCGATGTCGTCACCCTGGGTGCGCATGGCGGAGGTGCCCCACACGGTCAGGCCCACGCAGCGCGGATACTCCCCCTCGTCCGCGAGATGCCGTGCGATCAGCGAGTCCGCGAGGGCCAGGCCGGTCTCGAAGGACGTGCGCGACGGGATGGCCTTCGGGTCGACCGAGTAGAAGTTGCGCCCGGTCGGCAGCACGTTGACCAGCCCGCGGGTGGGCGAGCCCGATGGCCCGGCGGGTACGTAGCCGCCATCCAGCGCGTGCAGTACCGCGTCGATCTCGCCGCTGGTCGCGCGCAGCCGGGGAACGAGTTCGGCGCACGCGAACTCGAGCACGCGCTGCACGGCACGAACACGCGATTCTTCGTCAGTATTGGTCGTTATAGCAACCAAAACTGACGAAGGATCTTGCTCGGAGGAGGCGGACGCGGGGGTAAGGATGCTGGCAGCTACTTCTGGGGTGTGTGTTGCGTCCCAGTTCGTCGCGGCTATGGCCTCGACGAGCTCGCGCGCGATGTGCTCGTGGTGGTCGGTTTCCGCGCGCACGGATGGGGTGGAAGATGCCAATGTAGCGGAAGTGGCGAATGGGGTGCGGGGTGCGAACGAGGTGCG
>Ga0207657_10003663_pt1 | contig 16359 bp, 20 predicted proteins | sample KBSC33metaG_FD_184316 | JGI IMG/M metagenome (GOLD analysis project Ga0207657, IMG submission 184316) | Corn rhizosphere microbial communities from Kellogg Biological Station, Michigan, USA - KBS C3-3 metaG (SPAdes) (version 2) | ecosystem: Host-associated > Plants > Roots > Rhizosphere > Soil ... | reverse complement strand
CGACCGACGCCATTGTCGCCATCCAGGACATGGGCGCGGCGGGCCTCACCAGCTCGTCGGTCGAAATGGCGTCGAAGGGCGGCGCCGGCATCCGCCTCGACATGAACCAGGTGCCGTGCCGCGAAACCGGCATGACGCCCTATGAAATGATGCTGTCGGAAAGCCAGGAGCGGATGCTCATGGTCTTGAAGCCCGGCCGCGAGCCCGAGGCCGAAAAAATCTTCCGCAAGTGGGAGCTGGACTTCGCGGTGATCGGCGAAGTGACGAACACCGGCCACATGGTGCTGGAATGGAATGGCGAGGTCGTCTGCGACATCCCGCTCGATCCGCTCGCCGACGAAGCGCCCCTCTACGACCGGCCAGCAATGAGCCTCGACGAATACAAGGCCTGGGCCAAGGTGAAGCCGCTCGGCGACGTGCCGGAGAGCGCTGACATTGCCGCGGACCTGCTCAAGCTGATGGCCTCGCCCAATCTCGCCAGCCGGCGCTGGATTTGGGAGCAATACGACCAGTCGGTCGGCGCCGACACGGTCCAGCGGCCGGGCGGCGATGCCGCGGTCGTCCGCGTCCACGGCAGCCGGAAGGCGCTGGCGATGACCACCGACTGCACCCCGCGCTATGTTTATGCCGACCCCTACGAGGGCGGGAAGCAGGCGATCGCCGAGGCGTACCGCAACCTTTGCGCGGTCGGTGCGCGGCCGCTCGCAGTGACCAACTGCCTCAATTTCGGCAATCCCCAGCGGCCCGAAATCATGGCCCAGTTCGTGGAGGCATTGCGCGGCATGGGCGACGCCTGCCGCGCGCTGGATTTCCCAATCGTGAGCGGCAACGTCAGCCTCTACAACGAGAGCAAGGCGACGGGCGGCGGAAGCGCCATTCTCCCGACCCCCGCCATCGGCGGCGTCGGCTTGCTCGACGATTGGCGCAAATCAGCGACGATCGCGTTCAAGGCCGAAGGCGAGCATCTCATCCTCATCGGCCACAGCAAGGGCCATGTCGGCCAGTCCCTGTGGCTGGAAGTTTGCCACGGCCGCCGCGAGGGTGCGCCCCCGCCGGTCGACCTGGCGGTGGAGCGCCGCGCGGGCGAATGCATCCGCAAGCTGATCGATCATGGCCTTATTAGTGCGGTGCACGATTGTTCGGACGGCGGCGCCGCGATCGCGGTTGCCGAGATGGCGCTGGGCGGCAACATCGGGATGACCATGATGGTCGTACCGCAAATTCCGAACGTCGGTGCAATCCTGTTTGGCGAAGACCAGGGCCGTTACGTGGTGTCCACCAGCGATCCGGATCGGGTTCGGGCGATGGCCAACGAGGCGCAGCTGTTCACCGTGCCAATCGGCACAACCGGCGGAAGCGCACTGGTGTTTGACCTCATCGAGCGTGGCGGGCGTCAGTCGGTCTCGCTCGCCGATCTTCGCGCCGCGCATGAGGTGTTCTTCCCCAGGCTCATGGGCAGTGAACTGACGCCAGACATTTAACACTCCGCCCAAAACCACCGTTCGGCGGCAGAATCGCGACGTTCGCCCGCAGGCGGCTGGACCGGCGGGAATTGAAACGGGGAGGAAACGGCATGCTGAGACCAATCGCCATCGCGACCGCCGTGTCGGGCTCCCTCGACATCCTCTGGGCCATGATCCTGACCTTGTGGTTCGGACGTCACGTGCCCGACATGCTGCGGTTCGTCGCTTCGGGGCCCTTCCCCCAGGCCACGGAGTGGGGAGCGCCGGGGGCCGTCCTCGGGCTCCTCGTTCACTTCACCCTCATGGCGGTCATGGCGACGATCTTCGTCGTCGCGGCGCAGCGCTTCCCGGACATCGTGCGCAGCCCACTCAAGTGGGGCATTCTCTACGGCCTGATCACCTACGTAGCGATGAACTGGGTGGTCGTTCCGATCCGCTTCCACGCGCCGCTGCCACCCAAGGCGGTGTCAATCGCGACGCAGCTGTTCGCCCACGTCGTCCTCGTCGGCATTCCCTTCGCGCTGATCACCGCGCGCACCCTTCGAATCGGGCTGATCGCGGGGCGCGCGACGGCATAGTTGCGAACGCGTCGCAATAGCCTTATATCGCGGGCATGATCGTCTGCGTCTGCAATGCCATCACCGAGAAGGAGGTGCGCGAAGCCGCTCGCAAAGGCGCGCGAACGCCCGAAGTGGCTTACGCGTCGCTCGACTGCGAGCCGCAGTGCGGCTGCTGCCTGGATTACGCGCAGGAGATCATCGACGAGGAGCAGCCCAAGCGCCCTCGCCTGCGCGTTGTCAGCTGACTTGACGCCCTGACTGCTTCCGCGCATCGGCTTGGACGCGACGGAGGCGATGAATGAAGGGCGACCCCAAGGTCCTCGAGCTCCTCAATGAAGCGCTCAAGGAAGAGCTGACGGCGATCAACCAGTACTGGCTGCATTACCGCCTGCTCGACAATTGGGGCGTAACCAGGCTCGCCCAGTTCGAGCGCTCCGAATCGATCGACGAGATGAAGCACGCCGACCGGCTCGCCGAGCGCATCCTGTTCCTCGACGGCCTGCCCAACTTCCAGGCGCTCGGTCGGCTGCGCATCGGCGAGAATGTCGAGGAGATTTTGAAGGCCGACCTCGATGCCGAACACCAGGGCGCCAAGCTCTACCGCGATGTCATCGCTCATGCCGAGACCGTCCGCGATTATGTGACTCGCGACCTCGCCCGCGAGATCCTCGCCGACGAGGAAGGGCATATCGACTTCCTCGAAACCCAGTTCGAGATGATCGCGCGGATGGGCCTGGAGAATTACATCCAGCTGCAGAGCGAGCCCGCGGAAGCGGCGAGCTAGATCCGGCCGAAGCCCTGGTTGTTGACCTTGCGGCCGAAGCCAGCCGGGCCGGCCGGTCCGCGCGTCAGCAGCGGGTTGGTCGCCTTGTCGAACGCTTCGACCGTCTGGCTGAACAGCTTGCGCAGTTCGACCACCTGCGGGACGAGCTCGTCGGGGAAGCGGTGGGTTTCGATGCACAGGCGGGCGGTCGATTCGATCAGCTCCGCGATCTTGGCGATCGGCTCGGCGCCGAGCTGCCGCGCCTCGCCCTTGATGGTGTGCGCCGGGATGACCAGCGCGGTCGTGTTCTCGTCGCGCATCGCCCGGTCGATCTGGTCGAGCGACTTCGATCCGTCTTCGCGGAAATAGCTCAGGATTCGGATGAATCCCGGCCCAAGCTCGGCGCGGTTCTTCTCGAACAATGCCCAGTCGACGATGTCCGGCCGTTCCTCGCTCAATGCCCTGTCCCTCGTCCCGATCACCTCGGGCATGGTCCCCAATTGACCCCTTGCTAGCCGAAAAAGGGTAAAATTAGGCTTAGCGCGGCCGGCCTTTCGAGCGATCGAACGGATTGCCGCGCCCGCGGAACTCGAGCCGCAGCGGCACCGCGCCGAGCTTGAGGTCGCGGCGCAACGCGTTCAGCAGGTAGCGGCGGTAGCTTTCCGGGAGCTCGTCGGTACGGTTGCCGAACACGACGAAGCTCGGCGGGCGCGACTTTACCTGGGTGATGTAGCGAAGCTTGATCCGCTGGCCTCGGGGTGCGGGCGGCGGGTTGGCCTCGACCGCACCCTCGAACCAGCGGTTGAGCTCGCCCGTCGGCACGCGCCGGCTCCACGCTTCGCGGATCTCGAAGGCGACTTCGAGCACCGTGTCGATACCCTTGCCGGTCTTCGCCGAAACCGTCAGCAGCGGCACGTCGCGTAGCTGCGCAAGACCTTCCGCAAGCGCCGCCTTGATCCCGTTGAACAGCGATGAGGCGTTCTCGGCCACGTCCCATTTGTTGACCGCGATCACCAGCCCGCGGCCTTCCTCGAGCACCTGGCTGGCGATGCGCAGGTCCTGCGCCTCGAGGCCGCGCGTCGCGTCGAGCAGCAGGACGACGACCTCGGAGAAGTCGATCGCGCGCCTGGTGTCGGCTGCGGACAGGCGCTCGAGCTTGTCCTCGACCTTGGCCCGCTTCCTGAGGCCGGCTGTGTCGACCAGCCGCACCGCACGCCCGTTCCATTCCCAGTCGAGGCTGATCGAATCGCGCGTGATGCCCGCTTCCGGGCCGGTGATCATCCGCTCCTCGCCGATCATGCGGTTGACCAAAGTCGACTTGCCGGCATTGGGCCGCCCGACGATGGCCAGCTTCAGCGTATCGTCGCGTTCGCTTTGCTCATCCTCGAAATGCTCATGCTCGACATGCGGCCGGACCGCTTCGAACAGGTCGGCGACGCCCTCGCCGTGCTCGGCGCTGATCGCGATCGGATCGCCGAGGCCGAGGCGAAAGGCTTCGAAAATCCCGCTTTCGGCAGCGCGGCCTTCGGCCTTGTTGGCGACGACGATCACCGGCGTGCTCTCGGCCCGAAGCCAGCGGCCGATCTCTTCGTCGAGCGGGGTCAGGCCTTCGCGCGCATCGACCATGAACAGCGCTGCATCGGCCTCGCGCACCGCAGCCTCGGTCTGCGACCGCATTCGGCCGGGAAGCGTTTGCGGGTCGTCTTCCTCGAAGCCCGCGGTGTCGATCACCCGGAAGGTCAGCCCGACCAGCTTCGCCTCGCCTTCGCGACGATCCCGGGTGACACCTGGACGGTCGTCGACCAGCGCCAGGCGCTTGCCGACGAGGCGGTTGAACAGTGTCGATTTGCCGACGTTGGGGCGGCCGACGATAGCGATGGTGGGCACGGACATGTCGGCGCGTTAGCGCATCGCGTCCCTCCCTGCGAGCACAGCCCACAGGGATTGGAACGCCTTACCGGTAAGCCGTCAGGCGGCCGGAGTCGTCGTAGATGTAAAGTGTCGAATTGGCGACGATCGGCGACAAGGTGATTCCCGCCCCGACCTGCGACTGGCTCTGGAACGATCCTGTGGTCGGGTCGACGTAGATCAGCGCGCCGTTCGATCCGGTGACGATCAGCCGCCCGCCGGCGAGGATCGGGCCCTTGTAATCGATCTCGCCCTTCTTCGACTTGGCCTTCTCGAACTGCGGCAGCTGGTTGATCCAGCGGATGTGGCCGTTCTGGCGATAGACGCACAGCAGCTTGGCATCGTCGGTGACGACGAAGATCCAGTCGCCCGCGACCCACGGGGTCGAGATGCCGGCGATGTTCAGCTCCCACTGGCGCTGGCCGGAGTTGATCTCGAGCGCAACCATGCGGCCGCCCTGGCCGATCGCGATCACCTGGCCGCGATCGATCACCGGGTCGGCGTCGATGTCGGACAGCGACGACACGCTGGTGCGGATGCTGGTGCGCTGCAGCGCGTCCTGCCACACCATGCGCCCGTTCTCGTAGCGATAGGCATTGAGTTCACCCGACGAGAAGCCGGCGACAACCGTGCCTGCGCCGACTGCGGGAGACGCCGAGCCGAACACGCCCGCGATCTCGAGGCTCGCCGCCTGCGACCAGTTGGTCGACCCGTCGGTTTCTTTGAGCGAGTAGATCTGATTGTCCTGGCTCATCACGTAGACCGCGCCATTGGCCACGGTCGGAGCGCCGCGCAGCGGGCCGCCGGGCCGGACCTTCCACGTGATCCCGCCGGTGCGGACGTCGAGAGCCGACACGTAGCCGAGGCCATTGGTCGCGAAGATGAGGCCATTGTCGTAGGCGATCCCGCCGCCGTAGAGCGACGTTTCGTTGCCGCGGTCGTTCGGGGTCTGGCTTTCCCAGACGCGCGCGCCGCTCTGAGCGTCGAATGCCCGGACCGCACCCAAAGTGTCGATCGTGAAGACTCGCCCGCCGGCGACGATCGGCTCCGACGCGAGGCGCGCGGTGAGGCTGCTGCCGCGCCCCGCCTGGACCGTGAAAGCGCGGTTGAGCGCAGCACCGAGCGCAAGCTGGCCGACCGACTTCGAGGCGTTGCCGCCCGATTGGGTCCACTCGGCGTTGGCGACTGGATCGGGCAAGGTCATCGGGATCGCCGCGGTTGCGGGATCGACCTCGACGTCGCCCTCGCTGGTCAGCACGGGAATGCGCTCGCCGAGCACCGGAGTCTTGGGCTTGCCGCCCCGGTGGAGGATGCTGCAGCCGCTCGCGGCGAAGGCCGCACCGATCATCAACGCAATGCGAAAGGTGGTGAATTTGGTCATCATGATTCCTATTGGGCGGCCGGCGGCACCACATTGCTGACATCGACGCCAAGCGAGCTGGCCATCTGGATGGCGCGGCCGCGAAGCTGCTCGGGGACCTGCTGATCGCGGGCGATGGCTGCGAACAGCCGCCCGGCTTCGGCGGTCTTGCCCTGCTTGATCATCGCCATCCCGGTGAGCTCGCCGGCGCTGCCGAACCACGGCGCGCCGGGCTTGGTCATCGGCTGCATCCGCGTGACAACTTCCTCGGGTTTCAGCGCATCGAACTCGAGCGCGGTCTGGCGGATCAGCGCGAGGTCGCGGAACGGCTTGGGCATGCTGCTGTCGCCGGCCAGCGCCTTGAACTTGGCGATCGCGAGCTTTGTGTCGTTCTGGTTGATCGCAACCGCCGCGCGGCCAAACTGCGCGGCTGCGCGCACCGCCTTGGCGTGGGCATCGGACAATTTGTCGAGCCGTGCCGGGGCGGTCTGCGTCTGCCCCTTGGAAATGTCGGTGAAGACCTGCGCGAGCTGCTCGACCGCCTGCTCGTTCTTCTTCCGCTGCCAGTCCTGCCAATAGATGAAGCCGCCAGCGGCGACGAGGAACAGGACGACCGCGGCGACGATCCAGCTCGCGTATTTCCTGGTGAAGTCGCGGAGCTGGTCGCGGCGAAGATTCTCATCGACTTCGCGGACGAAAGTTTCCGTAATGTCGGGGGGTTGCGCCAAAGACGTCTCTCAAATCTCGCGTCGGGGAAAACCTTTGCCGGTCGCTTCCTTCCCCACCCTTGATGAACGGAAGCTGGCGCCGCTTCGTCTAGCGGCAACAGCCGCAAACGCAAACCCCCGCGACCCTTACTTCGGCCGGTAGGTCTGATCCGCCGTGGGGAACGCGCGCGAGCGGACTTCGTCGGCATAGGCCGCTGCCGCGGCCCCGATGCGGCCTGCGAGATCGTCGTAGCGCTTCACGAACCGCGGGGTGCGCTCGAACATGCCGAGCATGTCTTCGGTGACGAGGACCTGGCCGTCGCACTCCGCCGAGGCGCCGATTCCGATTACCGGGGCGGATACGGACCGCGCCACGTCGGTCGCGATCTGCTCGAGCACCCCCTCGACGACGATGCAGAACGCCCCCGCCTGATCGACCGCGCGGGCATCCGCAGCGATCTTGTCCGCCTCGGCGTTCTCGCGGCCCCGCGCGCCGTAGCCGCCGAGCACGTTCACCGCCTGAGGGGTGAGGCCGACGTGCCCGATCACCGGGATTCCGCGATGGGTAAGGAAGTCGATCGTCGGCGCCATCGCCTCGCCGCCCTCGAGCTTCACCGCGGCGCAGCCGGTTTCCTTCATGATCCGGGCGGCCGAAGCGAACGCCTGCTCGGGCGAGGCCTCGTAGCTGCCGAACGGCATGTCGACCGCGACCAGGGCATGCCAGCTGCCGCGCACGACCGCTGCGCCGTGCGCGCACATCATCTCCATCGTTACCGGGATGGTCGACGGCAGGCCGTAGATCACCTGGCCGAGGCTGTCGCCGACCAGCAGCATGTCGCAATGCGGGTCGAGCAACTGCGCCATACGCATCGTATAGGCGGTCAGCATGACGATCGGCTGCCCGGTCCGGCCGTCGACCTTGCGGCCGCGGATCGCCGGCGCGGTGGTGCGCTTCCCTGGAACCGGCGACGGAGTCGCACGGCTGGTCGAAGTGTCGATGGTGAAGGTCGACATGCGCGCCCCTTACCGGCGGGAAAGTGCCGCCGCCAGTCCCGCGGCGACCACAGGTCGCCGACAACGGCTGCATTTAACGCGATTGCGTTCGTCCAAACGCGCTTTCGCTCGTTCTGTTGGCCTCCCGACAATCCTGAAAGGAATCGAGATGAAGTTCACGCATCTGGCGCTTGCCGGAGTTTCGCTTGCATTGGGTTCGGCGGTGTCCGCCCAGCCGACGGAGACCGCGCCGGCGACCCCGGCTACGCCCGCGGCCCCCGCTACGCCCGCAACTCCGGCAACACCTGCAGACCCGTCGACGGGCACCGCAGCCACCCCGGCGGCACCAGCAACGCCTGCAACCGCCGCAACTCCGGCAACCCCGGCCGGTTCGGCCGACGCCGCGACGACCGGCAAGGCGAGGAAGTCCAGGGCAAAGGCGCCACCGACGACCGACGACGGCACAGCCGCAACGCCGGGAGCGGAGAAGGCGACCAAGCCCAAACCGAAATAAGGCTCAAGCCCCGAATACGGCTGGCTCGCGCCTCAGCGTAGCCAGCCGCGCTGGCGCGAGTGGCGGGCGAACCAGAAGATGGTCCACACGACGATTACCACGACCAGCGCCATCGCGATCTGATCGGACGAAAGCAGGTCGCGAAGCTGCCCGTTGACGAACAGGCCGGCGAACCAAATTACGATCGCGATCATCGCGACCAGCAACAGAGGTTCGGCCGCTCGGCGGCGCAGGATCAGGATCAGCCCGCCGATCGCTCCAGCAAGCCCGGTCAGGCCGAACGCGGCAACCATCCACAGCGGCTCAGCGACATATTGGGCGCGCTCGTCGAGCGGCAGGGTCGCTGGGTCGGTGGTCAGGTGGATCACCGCCCCGACGAGCGGCAGCAGGAGCAGCAGGAACGAGACGATTGCAGCGGCCATGTACCAGCGGGCCACCGGCCTCGGCGTGAAGCGATCGTCCATCTGCCCCTCCTCATTTTAGGCGCCGAGGCGCTCCTCCCACCCCGCGCCTTCGGCGAGCGAGATCGAGTCGAGGACCGCGGTGCTCTGATCGCGCAGGATGGTGAAGGCGCGGCGGATCGCGCAAGTCGCTTCGTCATGGCAGTCGCCGCACGGCGCGTAATAATTGACGCTGGCGCAGGACACGAGCGCGATCGGCCCTTCGATCGACCGGACCACCTCGCCGAACGAGATTTCCGCCGGAGCGCGCGACAGCCGGTAGCCGCCCTTGGGCCCGCGGGCGCTTTTGACCAGGCCCGCGCGCTTCAGGTCGAGCATGATCAGCTCGAGATATTTGGGTGGCACCCGCTGCGTCTCGGCGATCCGCGCCAGTTGCACCGGCGCGCCGTCGTGCGCCTCGGCGAGGAACAGCAGCGAACGCAGCGCATAGCGGGTCTTCTGGGCGATCATTGCGCATCAGCACTAACCCGGCGCGACCGATCCGCAAAGCGGCGCGCGAGGCGGGGATGAACATCTCTTAATTCCTCCGACAGCGGCGGGAGAGGCTGCGGCGCCTAGGTCGCTCCGCCAGCGAGGCATTGTCCTCGCGAGACAAGGAGTAAGACTAGATGAAACGCCTGATCGCTTCTTTCGCCGTGCTCGGCCTCATGGCCGCCCCAGCCCTCGCAGCCACCAAGGCCGCAGCCGACACCCAGACCCAGGCTCCCGCCAAGGGCAAGGCGCAGAAGTCCGCCAAGAAGGTCGCCAAGCAGAACAAGGCGGCACCGAGCGCTTCGAAGACGAACTAAGTCACGGCTTCGAAGACCGCCCGGCGCGCGATCGTTCCCCCGTCGCGCCGGGCGGACTCGCGCTCCGTGGCGAATGAACGCCATTTAACGCCCGATCCAGCGGGATGAGAGCGCAGCGCTTCTATCAGGAGCGCTCGCCGGCGGTGCCGGCACTCAAAGGAGAATGAGGATGAAGAAACTGATCGCGTCGCTCGCAGCTGTCGCCCTGGTCGCGACTCCTGCGCTCGCAGCCACCAAATCGACCACCGCCTCGACCAAGACGGTCACGACCAAGTCGGGCAACACCAAGGCCACGACAACCGTCTCGACCAAGGGCAGCACGACCACGGCCAAGACGACCATGACCAAGACGCCGGCGAAGTCGCATCATATGGCGCGGCATCATGCGAAAAGGGCCAAGACGTCGGCCAAGGTCGCTGCGAAGACCACCAAGCCCGCCGCCAAGACGGCCGCGAAGAAGGGCTGACCCGAACCCCAGTTCTCGCGCGGCGCGAAGTTTCCCACGACTCCCTCCCGCGCCGCGCGGGAACCATCATTTGCTGCGCGTTCCGCTTTGGACGTAAGAGCGAACGCGGGAGAGCCTATGGGCCGCAAGATCCTGCTGGTTGAAGACGACCGTGAAAGCGCTGCCTACCTCGCCAAGGGTCTTGGCCAGGAGGGTCACAGCGTCGAGCTCGCGACGAACGGCCAGGACGGCCTGTTCCGCGCGACGGACGGAAGCTTCGACCTCATCATCCTCGACCGGATGCTGCCGGTGCTCGACGGCATTTCGGTGCTGAAGGCTCTGCGCGCAGCGCAGATCGACACGCCGGTGCTGGTCCTGTCCGCACTGGCCTCGGTCGGCGACCGGATCGAAGGGCTCGAATCCGGCTCCGACGACTATCTCGTCAAACCCTATTCCTTCGCCGAGCTGCTTGCGCGGGTGAACGCGCTGCTCCGCCGCCGCGAGGCGCGCGTCGACCCGGCCGACCACCGCATCGCCGTCGGCGACCTCGAGATCGATCCGCTGGCGCGGTCGGTGCGCCGGGCCGGCAAGAAGATCGAACTGAAGCCGCGCGAATATCTGCTGCTCGAATATTTCGCCCGTAACGAAGGCCGGGTCGTCACTCGCACCATGCTGCTCGAACAGGTTTGGGACTATCACTTCGATCCGGGCACCAACGTCATCGACGTCCACGTCAGCCGCCTGAGGCGCAAGCTGGAGGACGGGTTCGAAAAGCCGTTGCTCCATACGGTTCGCGGCGCGGGCTACATGCTGGCCGCCTGAGGCCTTGCCGACCACCCTGAGGATCGCGCTGCTCGCCGGCCTGCTGGCGCTGGTCTCGAACCTCGTCGTGCTCGGCTTCATCCAGTGGCGGACCCACGACGAGGCTTTGTCCGAGCAGCGCCGCCAGGTCGTCGAGCAGGGCACGGTCCTTGCCGACATCTACCGCACCGGCGGGATGCCGGCGCTTGCCGACGGAATCGAGGACACGGTCACCTACGGCGACCCGCAGACCGCGGTCGGTCTGTTCGACGGCAAGGGCCGCGAGGTGCTCGGCAACCTCGCCGCTCTGCCGTCCGTCCACGGCCCCCTGCGCGAAGGCTATCAAACCGCGCTCCTCCGCCTCCAGCACCAGACCGCGCCCCGCGAGGCGGCCATCGTTGCCCATCGCCTGCCGCATGGCGAATGGCTGATCAGCGGCCGCACCGTCGGCTACGGCCTCGCCCTGCGCGAGACGCTCGAGCGCTCGCTGCTCATCGCGCTCATCGTCGCGATCCTGCTCGGCCTGGTCTGCGGAATCATCCTCGCTCAGTTCGTCGGCCGGCGGGTGGGCAAGATCGTCGCGGTCACCGACCAGATCACCGGCCACGACCTCAGCCGGCGCATCCCCGTCTCCGCCGGAGGCGACGCGTTCGACCGGCTCGGCCGCCAGATCAACGAGATGCTCGACCGCATCGGCGGGTTGATGGAGGAGCTGCGGATGGTCACCGATTCGCTCGCCCACGACCTGCGGTCACCGGTCGGGCGGCTGCGCTCGGCGGCGCACGCGGCAGCCGAAGCGAGCGACCCGGCCGAGCGCGACCAGCAGCTGACCAGCGTCGTTCGCCAGGCGGATTCGCTGATGCGCATCCTCACCACGGCGCTCGAGATCAGCCGCTCGGAAGCGTTCACCAGCCGCAGCCAGTTCAGCCGCTTCGACGTCGGCCAGCTCGGGGCGGAACTGAGCGAAATGTACGAGCCCGTCGCCGAAGAGGCCGGCGCAGCGCTCCGCTTCCACCAGCCCGAGCAGCCGGCGGAGCTGTTCGGCCACCGCCAGCTCATCGCCCAGGCGATCAGCAATCTGGTCGAAAACGCGATCCGCTACGGGGCGTCCGGCGGCAACATCGACGTCACCGTCGGCGAGGACGGCAAGCGCCTGGCGCTCAGCGTCGCCGATCACGGGCCCGGCATTCCCGAGGACCGCCGCGCCGAGGCGTTGCGCCGCTTCGGCCGCCTCGATTCGAGCCGCAGCGAGGAAGGCGCCGGGCTTGGCCTCGCGCTGGTCCGGGCGATCGCCCACCTCCACGACGGCGAGCTGGTGCTGGAGGACAATCACCCGGGCCTCATCGCGGTGCTCAACCTGCCGATGCGAGCCGAACTGATCGACTGACCCGATCACCGCCATGCAAACAACTCGCTTCACATCGCAGTACCGCCACCCCACTTGCGGAGCAGCACGCGCCGTTGCGCGCCGGTGACCGCCCCCGAGTCCAAGGAGACCGCCAATGACCACCGAGACCCTCATCCTCCACACCGACTCGCTGGCGACTCCGACCGACCTTCGCGCCGACGCGGTCCGCGACTTATCAGGCGCGCTCAATGCGCTGCTCGCCGACATGTTCGCGCTCTACGTGAAGACCAAGAATTTTCACTGGCACGTGTCGGGCCCGCACTTCCGCGATTACCATCTGCTGCTCGACGAGCAGGCCGACCAGATTTTCGCCACGACCGATCCGATCGCCGAACGGGTGCGGAAGATCGGCGGGACGACGCTCCGCTCGATCGGCCAGATCGCGGCCCAGAAGCGGCTGCTCGACAATGACGCGAGCTACGTCACTCCGCTCGACATGCTCGCCGAGCTGCGCGAGGACAACAAGCAGCTGGTGAGCGAGATGCGGCGCACCCATGCGCTGTGCGACGAGCATGACGACGTGGCGACCGCGAGCCTGCTCGAGGTGTGGATCGACGAGGCCGAACGCCGCACCTGGTTCCTGTTCGAGGCGACCCGTTCGGCCGAATCCGCCTGAGCGGCGTTGACCCGCATGGAAGGAGTGAGCCGATGTCCGACCAGCTGGAGCTGAACCGACCCGCGGCGCGAGCAACGATCCTGACCGTCGATCCCGCGACCGGCGAGCCGGGCCGCACCTACGAAGCCCACAGCCTTGACGACGCGCGCGACGCCGCAGCCGCAGCGCACCGCGCCTTCCTCGCCTGGCGCCGAACCTCCTTCGCCGAGCGCGCCGCAGTGGTCCGCAAGGCCGCGGCGCTGCTGCGCGAGCGCACCGACCAATATGCGGCGCTGATGACCGCGGAGATGGGCAAGACGCTCGACGACGGCCGCGCCGAGATCGAGAAATGCGCGGTCAATTGCGACTGGTTCGCCGACCACGCCCACGAATATCTCGCCGATCAGCGGGTCGACATCGGCGGGCCCGAGGCGTTCGTCACGTTCAACCCGCTCGGCGTCGTGCTCGCGGTGATGCCGTGGAATTTCCCCTTCTGGCAGGTGTTCCGTTTCGCAGCGCCGGCGCTGATGGCCGGCAACGGCGCGCTATTGAAGCACGCGAGCAACGTGCCTGGGTCCGCGCTGGCGATCGAGCAGGTGCTGCACGACGCCGGCGTGCCGCGCGACCTGTTCCGCACCCTCCTTCTGCCGAGCAGCGACGTCGAGGAGCTGATCAAGGATCCGAACGTCGCCGCGGTCACGCTCACCGGCAGCGTGGCGGCGGGCAAGTCCGTCGCCACCGCCGCCGGTTCGGTGTTGAAGAAATGCGTGCTCGAGCTCGGCGGGTCGGACGCGTACGTCGTGCTCGACGACGCCGATATTGCCGCCGCAGCGAAGGTCGCGTCGACCGCGCGCATGGTCAACGGCGGCCAGAGCTGCATCGCCGGCAAGCGCTTCGTGGTCGTCCACCAGGTGCTCGAGCAATTCGAGAGCGCGCTCACCAACGCGATGCGCGCCTACGAGATCGGCGACCCGAAACGCGAAGGCACCAGGCTCGGCCCGATGCAGAGCGTAAAAGCACGCGACGAGATCCACCGCCAGGTCAGCGAAAGCCTTCGCAAGGGCGCCCGGCTGCTGCTGGGCGGCAAGGTCCCCGACCGCCCCGGCGCCTGGTATCCGGCGACCGTGCTGACCAACGTCCTGCCCGGCCAGCCGGCGCACGACGAGGAAGTGTTCGGGCCGGTCGCAGCAATCATCGCCGCCGAGGACGAGCGCGACGCAATCCGCATCGCCAATGCGAGCGAGTTCGGCCTCGGCTCAGGCGTGCTCACTGGCGACGTCAACCGCGGCCGGCGCATCGCCGCCGAGGATCTCGATGCTGGCTTGAGCTTCGTCAACGAGAACGTCCGCTCCGACCCGCGCATGCCGTTCGGTGGGGTCAAGCATTCCGGCTACGGCCGCGAATGCGCGGCGTTCGGAATCCGCGAGTTCACCAACATCAAGAGCGTCCACGTGCGGCCGCTCGAACATTCGACCGGAAGCTCGGTCGAATAGCTACTGCATCGTGTGGAAGCTGAGGAAGGCGAGCAGCAGCTGGTTGGCGATCAGCAGGATCACGACGAAGCCATGATACCGCTCGTCCCGCGTCTTCATCCCGAACAGCAGGAAGACCGACCGCACCGCGACTGACGCGAAATAGGGCCAGCCGAGCGCCGCCAGGTGCGCCGGGCCTTTCGCCGCGGAATCGACGAAATCAAGCAGGCTGAACAGGAGCAGCAGGCCGAACAGCCAGCGCCGCCGCGAATAATAATATGCGCGGTAATCGTGGTAGCGGCCGAGCTCCCACGGAGTCAGCACAGCGCAGATCAGGTAGAGGACGACCGCGAAGCCGAGGACGAAGGCATAAAGCTCGAAGGTCCAATGCCCGGTCCGCGCGAGCGTGAATTCCCACCACCACCAGAACAAGGCGTTCTGGAACATCAGCAGCATCCACAGCAGGTGGACCCAGTAGAGCCTCGACCGATCCGGGTGCTGGATGAAACGGGCCACGCCCTGCAGCAATTGGGTCACCGCCAGCCCGACGATGATCGACGCGAGGACCATCACATAGTTGAAGAATTCCACGCGCCCCTCCCCCATTGGGAGCGGACGCTAACGCCTGGCACCGAATATTCCAGACGCGCCGTCGAGCAGCGCGAATCTGGCCCTGCCGCTGGCGCGGGTATATAATCGCGGAGTCGTCCAATCGAGGGAGGTCGCAATGACCAGGATGATGGTGTGGACGGGACTAGCCGCACTTGCCTTCGGCGGCATCGCCTTGAGCGCGCTGCCGGCTCAGGCGCCGGCCGCCGATCCGGCGCCGGGCGAGCCCGCGAAAATCTGCAAATCCGTGGTCAGCGCCGAGCGCGGGGCAACGCCTTACAAGATGTGTCTGACGAGGGCCGAGTGGGAGGCGAAGAAGATCGCGGATGCCAAGGACGCGACCCGCTTGGTCTGCCACTATGAGGAACAGCCTGGGACACGATTTCGCTCGACAAAGGTGTGCCTGACTGCGGCTGAATGGGAGAATCAGCGGCAGCTCGAGCGGCGGGACGTCGAACGCATGCAGAGCCTGAGCTGCGTGCCCGGCGCCGGCTGCTGATCAGCCCTCGATGATGACCTTGGTGCCGACCTCGGTCAGGCCGTAAAGCCGCTCGGCGAATTTGAGCGGCAGCCGCACGCAACCGTGGCTCGCCGGATAGCCGGGGTTCGGCCCGGCGTGGAAGGCGATGCCCTTGGGATCGTACATCTGCATGAAGGGCATCGGCGCATTGTCGTACTTGCGGCTGTAGCCCTTGGTCTTCTTCAGCATCACCGACCAGAAGCCGAGCGGAGTCTCGCGCCCCTTCTTGCCGCTCGAGATGGTCGCGACCCCGATCAGCTTGTCGCCGCGATAGACGTAGAACAGCTGGCTCATCAGATCGATCACGATCCTGGCCTCGCCGGTCTGCGGAATGTCCGCCGTCCAGCGATACTGGCCGGGCTTCATGTACAGCGGCCCGAAGGTCGCGAGCGCGTCCTTGTGCGCCTGCGGGGCATTGCCCTGCGTCCAGCGATAGGGAAGTTCCGGAGTTGCGACCGGCGCGGGCGGCGGCGGCGCCTGCACGACTTTGGGCGTGGTCGAGCAGCTGGCGAGCATCGCTCCACCAAGCGCCGAAACGATGGCAATCCTAACTGCGCGCATTGGGAACCCCGAAGGCGATGAACCTCACTGCTGATCAGCGCAGCGCGCGCCGCTCGTCAATGCCTCGGTAAACGCGAAGTTACTCGTTAACCACGCAAATTGCCCGTCAGCTCCAGCTGTTTGCGTCCTTCTCGAACCCGTCGCGCTGAACCCGAACGACGCAAAAGCGCTGGCCGGTCGGCGCGCGCATCACCACCCAGCGCTCCATCCGCATGTCGACCGTCGCCCCGAGCTTCTCCAGCCGCGCCACCTCGGCCGGGATGTCGTCGGTTTCGATGTCGAGATGGATGCGGCTCTCATGTCCCACCCGCTGGATCTGCACGCTGATCTCGCCGGCCGGCGTTTCGAGCATCACATAATCGCCGCGGGTGCCGGGATGGTCCGGATCGACCGCCCGGCCGAGCGCCCCGGCCCAGAACTCCGCCGCGGCG
>Ga0207657_10003662_pt1 | contig 16359 bp, 14 predicted proteins | sample KBSC33metaG_FD_184316 | JGI IMG/M metagenome (GOLD analysis project Ga0207657, IMG submission 184316) | Corn rhizosphere microbial communities from Kellogg Biological Station, Michigan, USA - KBS C3-3 metaG (SPAdes) (version 2) | ecosystem: Host-associated > Plants > Roots > Rhizosphere > Soil ... | reverse complement strand
AGACCTTCGTGCCGCCTCGCTTCATACCACAGGGCAAGTTCTACGCGGTTCCAGAGCCCCAGTTTGTCGTAGATGGTCCGGAGATAGTTTTTGATGACGTGTTCAGTGGTGCCGATTTCGTCGGCAACTTCCTTGTTTTTGAGTCCTTGGGCAACGAGTTCAATGACTCGCTGCTCGCGCTCGTTTGGTGTTGAACTCCCTCTGCTTCTGAACATAGCTGCCTCCGATATAAAAGTGTCGCAAGCTTAACCCGTTTGACCCCGCCAGTAATTCCAAAGCGCAGAAACAGACGATTGAAATGGGCTTTCACCGTCCGCCGCGCCATGTTTAGTTGTTTGGAGATTTCGTCATTGTCGCAACCTTGCAGAAGCAGTTCCACTACCTGCTGCTCCCTCGGACGTAACGATTTTTCCTCCATTTACAGACCCCTTGTCGTGAGATGTGACCCTTCTCTGCAACCTCCGGCGGCAAAGCAAAGTCGTCGAACAAAATAGCTCTTAAGTGGAAAGATATTGCACATGCTTTGCCACCGTGAGCTGCTTCGCCTCCGAAAAACTCTCAGATTTACACAGGCTTGTCGATGTCCACGAGGGACGTAAGTACGTTTCTGGCGCAACGCGGTCGGTGTCAGGATTAGTTCCTGCCAGTACTTCCAAGTCTAAGAAAGCATGGAGCCTGCCGCGCCGTCCGAAACCGCACTTTGCTCATCAGTGACAGGTAGACGAAACGTCCTACTTGGTTGCAGGAGATCCCCGTAGGGTTGCAAACCAAAGTGGGGGGTAGTTCTAAGGTTTATTTAGGTATTTCGCCTTAGGTCGTTTTTTCCGGATTTTTCTGTAGGGTTGGGAACAAATTACACCTAGGGGGACCTTAGGTCGGCTTAGGGTAGCCGGGCTCGTACAGAGAGACAAACCCTTTCCGGGTGCTAGGATGCAAGTTCGCCTCGCACTTTGTTGAACATGCCCCAATTTTGCGATGTTGCTGTTCCTGTGCCGCTCGATAGGGTTTTCACCTACCGCTTGCCCGAGGGGGTCGTCCTCACCGCGGGAAGTCGGGTGCTGGTTCCCTTCGGTCGCCAGCGGATGATCGGAATTGTGACCTCGGTGCATGACCGGGTGCCGAAGGTGGTAGCCAAGAATGTGCTCGAGTGTCCCGACCCGCCCGGTACGCCCGCGGTCACTGCCGAACTTCTTCGTCTGGGGCAATGGATCAGCGATTACTACCTCGCGCCGGTCGGGGAAGTTTTCCGTAGCATGCTTCCGCTCAATGCTGAATTCAAAAAGTCAGTCGTGTATCGCCTTACCGACGGCGGCCATCTGGCGCTGCATCTTGCCGGACTCGGTGGCTCGTCCGCCGCTGGCGTGGCACTGGCCGGCGCGGTTTTCGGGTCTGCTTCCTCAGTCATGGCCGGCTCTCCCCTTCCGAAGCCGACCGCCGGCGCTCGGTGCGGCGCGAGACGGCGTTGTCGGCGGCCCCGGTAATGGCACTCACCAGTTGCTCGTTGGAGGCATCCGGGTAGAAGACGCCGTTATTGCGCCCGAGCCGCAGCACCACGATGCGATCGGCGACGGCGCGCACGTCCTCCATGTTGTGGCTGATCATCAGCACGCCGAGGCCGCGCTCGCGCACCCGCTCGATCAGGTCGAGCACCTCGGCGGTCTGCGCCACGCCAAGCGCGGCGGTGGGCTCGTCGAGCAGGATCAGCTTCGGCTCGAGCAGCAGCGAGCGGGCGATGGCGACCGTCTGCCGCTGCCCGCCGGAGAGCGAGGCGACCACTTCACGCACGCTCGGAATGCGCGCCGACAATTCGTTGAGCAGCGTCCAGGCGCGGATTTCCATCCCGACTTCGTCGAGCCGGTAGGGGCTCGTCTCGCGCCCGAGAAAGATATTGGCGACAACATCGAGGTTTTCGCATAGCGCCAGATCCTGGAACACCGTGGCGATGCCGAGCCGCAGCGCCGCGCTCGGATCGGGCATGGTGACCGGCTGGCCGCCAAAGGTAATGGTGCCGGACGTCGGTTGATGCACGCCCGCCAGGATTTTCACCAGGGTCGACTTGCCGGCCCCGTTGTCCCCGACCAGCGCCACTACCTCGCCCGCATGCACGTCGAGGTCGATGCCGGTCAGAGCCGACACGGCGCCGAAATTCTTGGCGATGCCCCTGAGGCTGAGCACCAGCTCACCCGCCGGCGCGGGGCTGTCCAAAGGTTCTGTCATGTCGGCAATCCTCCCGCTCTGCACCAGCTGCGCAGCGCCAGTTTGCACGCGTCGCCGGGACAAGCAAAGCGTCTCTGCCCGGCCGCCGTTGCGAGCGGCCGGGCAGTCTTGCTTACTGGGTGATGCCGAGCTTCTTGCAGCCATCGGCATAGCGATCGACGCACAGCGTTGCCGCCGGCACGATGTTCTTGTCGATGATCTCGGCCTTGAGGTTCTCCGCCGTGACCACCGCGGGGGTGAACAACTGGGAGGGCGTGTCGTAGAGGCTCATCTCGGCCTTCGGCGTTTCGCCTGAGAGCAGTTGCACCGCGACATTGGCGGCCGCGGCGGCGACGATCTCGCTCGGCTTGGAGATGGTGTTGTACTGGTCGCCCGCGATGATCAGCTGCAGCGCCGCAATCGTCGCGTCGTTGCCGGTAACCGGCGGTACCGGATCGACGCCGGCCGCCTTGAACGCCGCGATCGCCGCGCCGCCCGTGCCGTCATTGGCGGCGACCACCCCGAGGATCTTTTTGCCGAAGCGCGTCACCTGCCCGGCCGCCCATTGCTGCGCCTTGGGCGGGGCCCAGTCGGGCGTGTCGTATTCGGCCAGGATCGGATAGCCGGAATTGTCGAGGCCTTCGTGAATGCCCTTCTTGATCAGGCCGGCCGCCGCGTCGGTGGGCGAGCCGTTGATCTGCAGCACGCCGGTGCCGTCGGCCGCCGTGATGTTCAGCGCCTTGAGGTGCTGCACCAGCGAGTCGGCGATCGCCTTGCCGATGCCCTCGTTGTTGAACGACACGTAGTAGTCGGCCTTGCCCTGCGGGATCGGCCGGTCATAGGCGATGACCTTGATCCCCTGGCTCTGCGCCTGCTTCACCAGCGAGGCGGCGGCGCTCGAATCGACGGGATCGAGCACGATCACCTTGGCGCCCTGCGAAATCACCGAGTTGAACTGCTGCTGCTGGCGCGTCGCGTCCGCATCGGCGTTCTGGTAGAGCACGGTGCAGGTGTCGCAGAGCTTCTTCATCTCGGCGACGAACCCCGGATGATCATGCTCCTCGTAGCGGGTCGAGCCCTGGTCGGGCATCAGGAAGGCAACGGTGGCATTGGCGACCGGCGCGGCGACGGCAAAACTTGCCGTCCCGGCGAGGAGGCTGAACGCAAGCGTCGCCATGGTCGTCTGTTTCCAAGCGAATTTGGTCATTCGGTATTCTCCGTTTCGGGTGACAGTTGAGGCGTATCTCGAGACAAAGCGGCTCTATCGCGGGCCGCCCGTGGCGCACCCCCGTCAATAACGTGACGCGTTTTTTCGGTCCTCCTCCCTCCTCGTTCAGGCGGCTTCGGCCGCTCTTGTGTTTTCGGCCAGCAAGGCCCGGAAGCGCGACGGGGGCATGCCCTTCAGCGCCAGGAATTGACGGTTGAAATTTGAGACGTTGTTGTAGCCAACGGCAAAGCAGATTTCGGTGATCGGCAGGTTTGCTTCGCTCATCAATAACTGACAGGCGAGATTGATCCTGAGCCGATTGACATATTGCACCAGTGCCATGCCGGTGTGCCGGCGGAAGCTGCGCGAAAAGGCACTGGGGCTGCGCCCGGCGATGGCCGCCAGGTCGCTCTCGTCGAACGGCTCGGTAAGATGGCAGTTGATATAGGCGAGGGCTTCGTTGACCCCGGCCGACATGAAACCGGACGGGTCGGGCAGATAGCTGGCGCTCGCCAGCGACCGGACATCGGCCGCCCGGCTCAACGCCCCGGCGACGCCCATGAACAGCTCGATCCGGCGCACTCCCTGCGCCGCGCACAATTCCTCCAGCAGCGGCGCCACGAGCGCCGCCGTTGCCGGCGAGAACAGCGCCCCGCGCCGGCTCACCTCGAGCACGCCGGCGAGGGCGGAAAGCTCCGGCAGCGCCCGCATGGCATCGCCGATGAACGCCTCGGAAAATTGCACGATGCGACTGCGCAGCGGCACCGACTGGCCTTCCGGCACGTCGCTGATCCAGTTATGCGGCAGATTGGGCCCGGTCAGGATCAAGTTACCCGGCTCGAACTCGCCGATGAAATCGCCGACGAACACGTGCCCGGTGGTCGCTGCCACGAGGTGCAGCTCATACTCGGGATGAAAATGCCAGCGCACGGTGTGGAACGGATAGCCGTGCGCCCACGCCTTGAACGACTCACCACGCCGGATCTGGACGACCTCGAGGTCCGGATTCATGCCGCTCCCTCCTCGCGCCTCGTCCAGACTTCTCCAACCGGATCGGGCGCCTCGCCTCACAGCGCGGGTTCCCCGCTTGTCTGCGATAATAGAAGTCTAGGCGTCGCCGGCGCCTCCCGCCACCACGGTACGGGCACCCGATCGATACTTTTTTGACATTTTGTGGCCAGATCAGGACCAAATCCGCGCATCGAAGGGGCCGGGGCCGAAACGGCTGGCGCGTGAATGGCGGCAGGGGACGGCCGTCAAGGCCCCCTCACCCGCCGCTGCGCGTCGACCTCTCCCCCCAGGGAGAGGTGATCTGAGGCACGGCCTCGCCACACCTTCACCTCTCCCTTCGGGGGAGAGGTCGGATTGCGTCCGGGTGAGGGGGCCTTGGCCGCAAACTGCAGTCTGGACGAACCTGCAGACTACTTCTGCAGCACCAGCACGTAGTCGAGCGGCCGGCCGTTCTCGTCGCTGCCCACCGGGGCCCGATAGCTGCCACCCCCCGGCGCCGCCGCCTGGTATTGGCCCGTCCGCGGGTCGAACCAGCGGGCCTTGCCGCCGGCAAAGCCGATTGTCGCCTCGCCCCCGGCCGGAAAATACACCACCGCCGTATGGTCATCGGCGATGGCCAGCGGCTTCTCCCCCGCGGCAAATGTGCCGCTCACCAATTCCGGCGCCCTCCGCAAGGTGTGAAAAGGCACGTCGCTGGTCAGAAAATCCTTCAACACCACGATATCGGCGACGCCCGGCAGGTCCTTGTCGAGCTCCATCCACGGCCCCCAACTCGGCTCCTGCCCGTTGATGATGCCGAGCGCCTGCGTGACGCCGCGCCAGGCGGCGCGCCGCGTGTGGTTGCGGTCGCAGAATTCGTGGTGCGGAATCTTGTTCTTGTAGGCCGGATTCCGCTCATAGCCCCACTCGGCAAAGATCGCGCTGCCCGGCCAGCCGTCGAGGGCGTGCGAAATCACGTCCTCGATGCCCGCGGCGAGCCAGGCGTCGTCCTTGTCGCGTGTGCCCCAGGTCTGGAACATGATCGAATCCACCGCCTCGGGATCGGCCCGGAAGCGCTCGGCAAAGGGCGGGATCACCGGCCCGTTATGGGCGGAAACGATCTTGCCGTGCGGCGCCGTCGCCTTGATCCAGCGGCTGATGCGCATGGCGTAGCGATCCGCCGCTGGCTTCCAGTGCCAGTCCCCGTTCGGATAGTATTCGTACTCGTTGAGCGGCGTCCAGAAGTAGACGCAATTGTAGGCGTCGTAGCGCGCGATGAGATAGCGCATCCACAGCTCTTCCCATTCGGCCGTGAACCAGACGCGATGGTTGAACGGGAACTCGAACCCCCAGCCTTCCATGATCATCTCGAGGCCGATCTTGCCCTCGGCCTCGATCGCCGCCACCGAGCGGTCGATCGACTGGAACCAGTCGAGGTTGAACAGGTCGAAGCGCGGCGCCGACCGGCTCCCGCCCCACGGCCACATCCGCTTGGTCTGCCATTCGAAATCGCCCTCGGGGGGATGGAATTCGCTGCTGGTCAGGCGCACCCGCATGAGGTTGTGGCCCTGGCTGGCGCGCCGCTTCAGGAAGCCCGGCACATCGCCGCCGCAATATTCCATGCCGAACAGGTCATAGACGGTGTCGCCGATGGCAAGGAACGGCTCGCCATTCTCGTAGTGAAAGCCCCAGGCGCGGCCCGGCGTCGCCTTGAGGAACCCCCGGCCGGCGCTGGCCGCCACGGTGAATTCGCCCGATACGTCGAAATCGGCATTGTGCGGCCGCGACCGGAGCAGGAAGCGCCACGCCCCCGCTTCGCCGGGATTGAACCGCACCCGCCATGTCGCATTGCCGTCGTAGAACGCCGGCATCACCGCCTCGCGGCCGTCCGGGCCGGTGAACACCGCCTCGACCAGCACATCCGCGAACGGGCTCGCATAGCTTTGGCCTGAAGTGAACGACCACTCTCCGACAGTGCGCTGGCGCAGGGTCTGGGGACCGGGCATGAGAATTCTCCAAAGTTGGGTGCGACCGCTCAGCCCTTCACGGCGCCGGCGGTCAGGCCGGTGACGAAATAGCGCTGCAGGAACAGGAAGATGACGAGGACGGGGATGATCGAGATCAGCACGCCGGCCATCAGCAGGGTATATTGCGACGAATGCTCGCCCTGGAACTGCATCAGCCCGAGGGGCACTGTCCGCTGATCCTTGGAGCTGATCAGCACCAGCGCCAGCAGGAATTCGTTCCACGTCGCCAGCGCATCGATGATCGCCAGCGCCGCCAGGGCCGGCACCGAAAGCGGCACCATGATGCGCCAGAAGATGGTGAACTCGGAGGCGCCATCGACGCGCGCCGCCTCGATCAGCTCCGTCGGGACCAGCCGGAAGAAGCCGCGCAGCACCAGGATTTGCAGCGGCAGCCCGAACGCCACATAAGGCGGCATCAGCGCGAACAGCGTATTGGCGATGCCCAGTTCGCGCATCATCACCACCAGCGGCTGCAGGGCAACCTGCACCGGCACCGCCAGCCCGACGAGAAAGAACAGGAAGATCCAGCCATTGCCGGGAAACTTCATCTTGGCGAGCGGATAGGACGCCAGCGCCGCGATCAGGATGCCGAGCGGCACCTTGGTGAAGATGACGAACAGGCTGTTCTTGAAGTAGGTCGAGAAATCCCCGGTCACCCACGCCTTGGCGAAATTCTCCCAGTGAATTTTCTTCGGCAGCGAGAAGATGCCGCCGCCGAGCAGGTCGCCCTGGCTGCGCACCGAGGTGGAGATCACCGCGATCACCGGCAGCATCCAGATCAGCGCCAGCAGGATCAGGGCCGCGAGCAGCACGCCGTCTTGCCAGCGGCGCGGCGCGGCGTTGGCGGGAGCTGTCGTCATGGCGCCCTCAATCCTTCGACATGTGACGGATATAGGGGATGGCGATGACGAGGATGATCACCGCGATCAGCCACGCCAGCGCCGCGCCGTACCCGGCGTGGTAGTACTGGAAAGCCTGGAAATACATCCACGTCCCCAGCACCTGCGTCACCCGGCCGGGGCCGCCATAGGTCATGGTGTAGATGAGGTCGAACACCTTGAAGCCGCCGATCACCGCGAGCGACAGCACGATGACGTGGCTCTCCCCGAGCCCGGGCAGGGTAACGTGGCGGAACTGCTGCAGCCCGTTGGCGCCATCGATCCGCGCCGCCTCGTAATATTCCTTGGCGATCGACTGCAGGCCCGCGAGATAAAGGATCATCGGAAAGCCGATGCTCGCCCACACATAGGTGATGAAGGCCGAGGGCATCGCCGTATCGTAGCCCGAGAGCCATCCCCCCGCGAACCGCCCGAGCCCGATCGACCTGAGGATCAGATTGATGGCACCGAAATTCGGATTGTACATCCAGCCCCAGATCAGCCCGACCGCAACCAGCGGCAGCACCGCCGGTGCGTAGAACAGGGTGCGCAGCACCACCGTGCCCCTGAGGCCGCGATTGAGCGCCAGCGCCAGCAGCAGCCCGATGCCGGTCGGTATGATCAGGCAGCCGAGGGTCCACACGATGTTGTTGACCAGCGCCTGCCGCGCCACCTCGTCGCCGAAGAAGATGTTGATGTAGTTGCCAAAGCCGATGAAGGTCATCGTCTTCGACATGCCGTCCCAGTCGAAGAAGCTGGTGTAGAGCGACACCAGCATCGGATAGACGAGAAAGCCGAGATAGATGATGAGGGCCGGCGCGAGGAAGAGATAGGGCGTCAGCATCGCCCAGCGAAACTTCCGGCGGCGGCGGGGCCGCGCCCGGACCGGGGCCGCTGCGGCGCTGGTGCTGAGGCTCGTCATCGTGCATCCCGGGGGAAGTCGGTGGAAGGTGAGGCCCGGCCGATCATCGCAATGACCGGCCGGACGCTGCCGTCGGGAGTCGTCTCAGGCGGCCGCTGGTCAGGCCGGCTGCTTGGCCTTCCAGGCGTCAACCTGTTCCTGGAACTGCTTGGCGCCATCGGCCGGCGTCAGCTTGCCGGCAATGATGCCGTCCTGCACCGCAAAGAAGCTGTCCATCAGCTCCTTGACGAAGGCCTGGTCGGTCGGCGGATAGGCCGGCCGGTCGGACTGCACGATGTCGACGATCTGGCAGGTGATCGGGGTCTTGGTGCAATCCGGCTTCATGCCGATCAGCGGTGAACCCTGGAATGCCTCCGGGTGCGCCTTCTGCGTATCGAGGCTGGCGATGTAGTCGATGAACATCGCCGCCTGGTCCGGATGCTTCGAGCCGGCCGAAATCATCCACTGTTCCGGGAAGGCGGAGTAGCGGTCCGGCGCGTGATCGGTCGGGGGCAGGAAGAAGCCGAAATTGGCCGGGTCCTGTTCCGCCTGCACGATCGCCGGCTCCATCCACGGCCCCTCGAGCACCATCGCCGCCTGCCCCTGGTAGACCGGGATGCGGGAATCGTCGGGGGCGACGTTGAGGAAGTTAGGCACCAGCCAACCCTTGTCGATCCAGTCGCGCAGCCGCTGGTAGGCGGCAACGACGCAAGGCTGGTCCCAACTCACCTTGAGCGCGTTGAGCTGGTCGTGCACGTCGGGTCCGCAGGTCGTTTCCGTGAAGTAGTCGACGAGGCGCATCACGTGCCAGCCGAACTTGCCGCCGGTCGAAGCGCAGTAGATGCCGGCATCCTTGAGCTTCGAGCAGACCTGCTCGAACTCGGCATAGGTCTTCGGCACTTCGAGGTTATGCGCCTTGAAGATGTCGGTGCGATAGAACATGCCCATGCCCTGTCCGTGCAGCGGCACGCCATACATCTTGCCGTCGATCTTCAGGCGATTGTCGATCCACTGCGGGAAGCGCTCGCCCCATTTGTATTTCGCATAGTCGTCATCGAGGGGGCGAACCTGCCCGGCCTTGATGAACGGCCCCGAGATCGAGCCGCCCCACATGAAGAACACGTCCGGGGGATCGCCGCTCGCCATCGCGGTGCGCAGCACGTCCGGATAGACTGCGGCGCCGCTCCCCGCGACGGTGTCCATCTTCACCTCGATATCGGGGTGCGCCTTCATGAAATCGTCGAGAACGGGTTGCCACAGTTCGACTGTCGGCCCGTCGAAGACTGTCGCCAGTCGCAACTGGACCTTGTCCTGCGCCAGGGCGGGGGTTGCCATGACGGCTACCGCTCCCAGCACCGCTAACATCAGTGCCTTCATTCGCGTCGCTCCTCCTCAAGACCCTCGGGGATGAAGTTGCCGAGTATGGTATAGTCATTATACCGATAGCGCGATTGTCACAACCCTTAATCCCGGCTGCCGGTCATTCGGTGGGGCCAATTGGGGCGGCTTTCGCCACCGTCGTCATTGCGTCAGGAACACTGCCTTGTGCAGCGCGCCGTGATCTCTGGCGAGTTGGGCGAACACCGCCGGCGCCTCGGCCAGCTGAAACTGCGAGCCGATGTCGGGGTAGTGGATCTTGCCGCTCGCCAGCAGCGCGAGGCTCTCCGGAAAACAGGCCGTCGAGGCGCGCGAGCCGACGATGGTCATTTCCTTGCGGGTGAAGTCGAGCCCCGGAAAGCTCACCGCCGTGCCCTCCTTCACCAGCCCGACAATGACGATCCGCCCCCCGGCGGCGACATAGTCGACGGTCTTTTCCATGACGCCGGCATTGCCCGTCGCCTCGATCACCACCGGCATGCCCTCGCCATTGGTCAGCCCTCGCACCCGGTCGAGAAAATCCTCGCCGGCAGGCACGGGAGTGGCGCCGAACTGCGCCGCCGTCTCGAGCCGTTCCGGCAGTACGTCCGACACGTAGGTCTTGGCGCCGATGGCGTTCGCGACCTCGACCAGCGCCAGCCCGATCGGCCCGGCGCCGAGGATCAGCACGGTATCGTCGGCGGTCACCTGGCCGCGCCGGCAGCACTGCACGCCGATCGCCACCGGCTCGGTAAAGCTCGCCTTGTAGGGGCTCATGCCGTCCGGAATGGCGAACAGCTTGTCGACCGGCGCCACCACATAATCGGCAAAGCCGCCATCCTGGTGCGCCCCGATGATCCTCAGATTGGCGCAGCAGTTCGGCTTGCCGACGCGGCACGGATAGCAGTGGCCACAGCCGAGGAACGGCTCGACCACGACCCGCGAACCGGGCCGCGGCCCGGCCGTGTCGGGGCCGAGCGCCTCGACGTGCCCGGCGATCTCGTGCCCCCCGACGCGCGGATAGCTGACATAGGGGTTGCGCCCGAGATAGATATAGAGATCGCCCGCACAGAGCCCGGCGGCATCGACCCGCACCAGCGCTTCGCCGGGTCCCGGCGCGGGGCGCTGCCTGTCCTGCATGGTGAGGTCGAACGGCGCGCCGAAAACGGCTGCGTGCATGGTCAGTCTCCTTATTTGGCGAGGCCGGGCGACAGCCCCAGCCGGTCGAACCAGACGAGCCCGTCGTCGGTGTTGCCGCGCGGCTTGTACTCGCAACCGATCCAGCCGGCGTAGCCCAGCGCATCGATGGCGGCGAGCACCCGGTCATAGGCAATCTCGCCCTCGTCGGGCTCGGCCCGCGACGGCACCGCCGCGATCTGGATGTGCCCGATCACCGGCAGCAGCGCCTTGAGGCGCGGCAGGATATCGCCCTGCCCGGACCCGACATGGTAGCAATCGAACATCAGCTTGATATTGGGCCGCCCGACCTTGCCGATGATCTCGGCGGCGCGTTCGACGGTCGAATAGAAATAGCCCGGATTGTCGCGCGGATTGAGGGCTTCGAGCAGCACCCCGACGCCGGCGGCTGCCGCTTGGTCGGCCGCCGCAGTCAGGTTGGCGACCAGGGTCCGTTCGGCCGCCGCATCGTGCCCGTCGATGGCGCCCGCCATGGCGTGGATGAAGGGCGCGCCCAGTACCTCGGCATAGTCGAGCGCCTGGGCGAAGCTCGCGGCGAAATCGGCTTCCCGGCCCGGCAGCGCGCCGAGCCCGAACTCGCCCGGCCGGCCACGCACCGTATTGAGCCCCACCACCTCGACCCCGGCGTCGCGGCACGCCGCGGCGATGACCTTGGCCGGCACATCATAGGGCCAATGCATTTCGATCGCCCGGAAGCCGGCCCGGCCGGCGGCGGCGATCCGCTCCAGCAGCGGCCGGTCGGGCCACATGAATCCAATATTCGCAGAATATTTCAGCATCTCAGCCTGCCCGTTCCAGGGTCGCCGCCAGCAGTGACTCGACCTCGGCGACAATATGCACCGCGCTGAGCCCGAGTGCGTCCCGCAATTCGAACACTGGCCCGATCGGCGGGTAGCTGTCGCGAATGCCCAGCAGCCGGATCGGCCCGTGCCGCACCTCCGACAAGGCCTCTGTCACCGCGCCACCTAGCCCGCCGAACACATTGTGCTCCTCGACCACCACGAATGCGCTGACTTCTCCCGCCGCACGCCGCAGCGCCACGGTGTCGAGCGGCTTGACGGTGTGCATGTTGATCACCCGCGCGCCCACCCCCCGCCGCGCCAGCTGGTCGGACGCCAGCAGCGCCTCGAACACCATCGGGCCATTGGCGATGATCGCCACGTCATTACCGGCACGCACCTCGATCGACTGCCCGATCTCGAACTGCCCGCCCGGATCGCTGAACAGATATTCCGGCCCTCGGCCGAGCCGGACATAGATCGGCGTCGCCGCCGCACTCGCCATCGCGGCATCGAGGCAGAGGTCGAGCTCGGCGGCGTCCGCCGGCACCAGCACGATCATGTTCGGGATCGCCCGCATGATCGCCACGTCCTCATAGGTCTGGTGCGTCGGCCCGCCGACCCCATAGCTGAGGCCGGCGCTTTGCCCGGTGAGGATGATCTTGGTGGCATTGTAGGCGGCGTCGATCTTGGCCTGCTCGAGCGCCCGCAGCGTCGTGAACGCGGCGTAGCCGTCGACGATCACCGGCCGCCCGGCCAGCGACAGCCCTGCCGCGATGCCCGTCATGTTCTGCTCGGCGATGCCGACATTGATGAGCCGGTCGGCGAAGCGGCGGCCGAACTGCTCCATGCCGGTGGCGTGCATCAGGTCGGCCGTCAGGACGAGCAGTTTGGGATACGCCGCCGCGAGACGCTGCAGCGTTTCCCCATATTGCTGGCGGATCGCCTTGAGCGGATAGCGCTCCCGCTCGGCCGCAAGGGCGGCGGCCAGCTCGCTCGCGCCGCTCATGCGCCGGCCTCCAGTTCGGCGCGGATCAGCGCATACTGCTCGGCGCTCACCGTGTCGGCGTGCCAGGACCGCACATCCTCCATGAAGCTCACGCCCTTGCCCTTGAGGGTATCGGCCAGGACCATGGTGGGCGGTCCTTCCCCGCCCCGCTTCGACCGCAGCGCCTCGGTCAGCGCCGGAATATCGTGCCCGTCCACCTCGATGACGTCCCAGCCGAAGGCGCGCCACTTGTCGCCGAGCGGCTCCATCGGCATCACGTCGGCGAGCCAGCCGTCCACCGACAGCCGGTTGCGATCGATAATGCCGACGAGATTGGCGAGCTTGAACTTGGCGGCCGCGGCCGCCGCCTCCCACACCGACCCCTCATTGGTTTCTCCATCGCCCATCAGCACGTAGGTCGCGTAATCGCGGCCATCGAAACGGCCGGCGAGCGCCATGCCGACGCCAACCGACAGCCCATGCCCGAGCGCCCCCGTCGAGGCATCGACCCCCGGCTGGTAGCGGCGCGACGGATGCGTCATCAGCCGCGAGCCCACTTTCGTCTCGTATTCCTCGATCCACTCGGCCGGAAAGAAACCGCGCCGGATCAGTGCCGAATAAAGCGTCGGCGCGGCGTGCCCCTTGGCGAACACGAAGCGGTCGCGATCCGCCCAGTCGGGCCGGTCCGGATCGAGCCGCAGCAGCGCGAAGTAGAGCACGGTGACGATCTCGGTGCAGGAAAAGCAGCTGCCGAAATGGCCGTTGCCCGCCGTCATGAACATCTCGGTCACGTCGAGCCGGTTCTGCCGCACCATGGCCCCGAGCCGTTCGGGGTCGAGCGGCACGTCCATGTTGAGGCGCGGTTCCGCCGTCACGCCAGCCATGATTTCACCCGCGCGGCAATGGCGGAGCTCGAAATGCCGTAACGCTCGTGCAGCGTCGGCAGCGCCCCCGCATCGAGGAACGCATCGGGGAGCGCGATCTGCCGGAAGGCACAGGTCACACCCCGCCCCAGCAGCGCCGCCCCGACCGCCTCGCCCAGCCCCCCGACGACCGAATGGTTCTCGGCCGCCACGACCAGCCGGCCGCCCCTCGCGGCCTCGCGCGCGATCGTCTCGACGTCGAGCGGCTTGATGGTCGGAACGTGCAGCACCCCCGCCGCGACCCCGTCGGCGGCGAGCGCCGTGGCCACCTCGAGCGTCCGCATGGTCAGCAGGCCCGACGAGATGAACAGCACGTCCCCCCCGTCGCGCAGCAGTTGGGCCCGGCCGAGTTCGAACGTGTAGCCATAATCGTCGAGCAGGCGCGGTACCTGCCCGCGCAGCAGCCGCATGTAGACCGGCCCGTCATGCGCCGCGATCGCCTCGGTCGCCTGCTCGATCTCGAGCGCATCGCAGGGATCGATGATGGTCAGCCCCGGAATGGCCCGGAACATGGCGATATCGTCGGTCGCCTGGTGGCTGGGGCCGTACCCCGTGGTCAGCCCCGGCAGGGCGCACACCAGCTTGACGTTGAGCCGCTCCTCGGCGATCGCCATGTAGACGAAATCATAGGCGCGGCGCGATGCGAACACGCCATAGGTGGTGGCGAACGGCATGAACCCTTCGCGCGCGAACCCGGCCGCCGCGCCCATCAGCAACTGTTCGGCCATGCCCATCTGGTAGAAGCGGTCGGGATGCGCCGCCGCAAAGATGTGCAGGTCGGTGTATTTGGCGAGGTCGGCGGTCAGCCCGACGATCTCGGGACGCTCGGTGGCAAGGCGCACCAGGGTATGGCCGAACGGCGCGGCCGTGGTCCGCTGCCCGGCCGTCGCGATCGAGGCAATCATCGCGCTGGTCTTGAGGCGCGTCGCCATCATTCGGCTCCCGCGCGGAGCTGTTCGAGCGCCAGCGCCCATTCGCTCTCGTCGACGCGGATGAAGTGCGTCTTTTCGCGCTGTTCGAGGAACGGCACGCCCTTGCCCATCAGCGTGTCGCAGATCACCACGCGCGGGGCCGCCGCCGTGCTGTCGCGGGCCGCCGAGAACGCCGCGACCAGAGCCCCGATGTCATTGCCGTCGACCCGCCAGGTTTCCCACCCGAAAGCCCGCCATTTGTCGGCCAGCGGCTCGACCCCGAGCATCTGGCGCGACGGCCCGTCGGCCTGCTGGTTGTTGACATCGACGATGGCGATCAGATGGTCGAGCCGGTGATGGCTCGCCGACAGCGCCGCCTCCCAGGTCGCGCCCTCGTCGAGCTCGCCGTCCGACAGCAGGTTGTAGACGAACGCGGCGGACTGCTTGCGCCGCAGCGCCAGCGCCATGCCGATGGCGATCGGCAGCCCGTGCCCAAGCGAGCCACCGGTGATTTCCATCCCCGGCGTATAGTGCGCCATGCCCGACATCGGCAGCCGGCTGTCGTCCGAGCCGTAGCTCTCAAGCTCGTCGCGCGGCAGGATGCCGGCCTCGATCAGGGCCGCATAAAGCGCGATGGCGTAATGGCCGATCGACAGCAGGAAGCGATCGCGCCCCTCCCATTTCGGCTGCTCCGGGCGATAATTGAGGGCGTCGAAATAGGCAACCGACAGAATGTCGGCCACCCCGAGCGCCTGCCCCACATAGCCCTGCCCCTGCACCGCGCCCATCCTCAGGGCGTGCTCGCGGATATTGGTGGCATGGCTCTGCAGTGCGGCGATGGTCGTCTCGAGATTGCTGCTGCTTTTCAAATCAACTCACTGCCGAAAGTCTCTGGCCCACGCCGGAGTGCGCGGGTAGGTGCCCGCTTGCTTATCGTAACTCATACAGTCATTATACCAGTTCGTCCATGTCAAACTGACCACTATCTGCAACGAGGCAGGCTTGCGCGCCGGCCTGACATTCTGCTAGCGGTCGATGTTTTCAAGCGGCACGACCCCCCCTATCGGCCAGGAACGAGCCCATGATTGCAACCGCCCCCATTGTTCGCCGCAAGCTGTCGCAGGACGTGTTCGACCGCCTCATCGAACGCATCAACAAGGGCGAATTCCCGCGCGGCGGCCTGCTCCCTTCCGAGCGACAGTTGATGGAGGAATTCCAGGTCGGCCGGCCCGCCGTGCGCGAGGCCCTGCAGGACCTGCAGCGCATGGGCCTGGTATTGATCACCCATGGCGAAGGCGCCCGGCTGATCGAACCGACGACCAGTACCGTGCTGCAGCAGATCGCCGTCACCGTGCACCACGTGCTCTCCGGCTCGAACCAGAACCTGCAGCATCTCAAGGATGCCCGCATGTTCTTCGAGCTCGGCATGGTGCGCCTCGCCGCGGCGACCGCGACACCCGAGGACATCGCCGCCCTCAACCAGTGCATCGCCGACATGGAGGCCTCGTCCCGCGAGTTTTCCGAATTCCTGCGTCACGACGTGGCATTCCATCGCCGCATCGCGGCGATCACCGGCAATCCGATCTTCGTGTCGGTGAGTGAAGCCTTGCTCGGCTGGCTCGGCGAATACCACGTCGGCGAATTGCGCAAGCTCGGCCGCGAACGCCAGACGCTCGAGGAACACCGCCACATCGTCGAGCGCATCGCAGCGCACGACGTCGACGGCGCCGCCGCGGCGATGCTCGCCCACCAGACCCGCGCCAGCGACCTCTACCAGCGCCCCGAGGGGGCGCGCGACTAGCCTTTGATTCATGTGGGCGGAAGCCTGAGGCCAAGGCCCCTCACCCGGCCCTATCGGGCCACCCTCTCCGACGGGGAGAGGAATACGAGAGGCCGTGCCCCCATCATTCCTCTCCCCGTCGGGAAGAGGTCCCGGCGGGGGTGAGGGGGTCCTTGCCGCCGCGCCGGATCAGGCCCCAGGCCGCGGCGCGGCGTTGGTGTTGAGA
>Ga0207657_10003658_pt1 | contig 16366 bp, 12 predicted proteins | sample KBSC33metaG_FD_184316 | JGI IMG/M metagenome (GOLD analysis project Ga0207657, IMG submission 184316) | Corn rhizosphere microbial communities from Kellogg Biological Station, Michigan, USA - KBS C3-3 metaG (SPAdes) (version 2) | ecosystem: Host-associated > Plants > Roots > Rhizosphere > Soil ... | reverse complement strand
CATCCCGCCGGAGAAGCGCGCCCACATCTGGTGAGCGCGGATGAAGCGAAATGCAGGAGGGGGTCGCCCGCGTGGCGGCTCCCCTTTCATTTGAGCTTCAGTGGTACTTGGCTGCTTCCTTCTTGCAGTCGTAGGGAAGCGTCGGATCGAAGCAGAAGTCGGGCCAACGGCCGCTCTTTTTCCAGTAGGCGAGCAAGCCGACGTGGGCCGCGCCCGCCATCGAGCGAGGGTCGCGCCAGACGTCGTGCATGGCGGGCCGGAACAGAACCTCAGCATTGAAGCCGATCCAGTCCCTGTATTGGCCGCCCGGATAGTTGAGGAGCAGGTCGATCGCCTCATCCTTGCGCCCGAAAGCGCCCAATGCCTGGATGAGGCTCGCGATGAATGGCGGGAATTGCCGGTTGATCTTTCGCTCGGCTTCGAGCGCTGCCTCGATGTTCTGCGGTGTTGGGTTGATCCTTGCCTGGATGAACTTCTCAGACGCCGGATTCTGCCCGAGCTGAAGTCCATATTTGAGATAGAGTTGCTGCGCTTCTTTTGGATCGCCGAACCGCAAATCCATCCGGTATCGCGCCATTCCGACCGTAAGCGAGTTCGGCCAGAGACGCTCGGTCTTGCGGAGTTGCTCATATCCTGCGTCCACACTGCCCGAGTAAGCCAGCTCGCTGGCGAACGACTGGTGATTTGCCGGCGACAGCGGGTCTAGCTGCACCGCGCGTCCTGTGTCGCTAACCGCGTCGTTCATTCGTCCGACGAAGCTGGATCGCTCGCCTCGTTGCCGAAACAGGAATGCGCTTTCCGGGTGCCTGGCGATGCCTTCGTCGTAGGTCCGGAAGATTCCAATGAAATCAGCCGGGGAGAGCGTGTTGGCCTCAGCAGCGTAGGCTTCGGCGACATCTATGCCGAGTTGCCGCGCGCGACTGAGCTGAGAACGGATCTCCTTGATCAAAGAGTCGCGGCCTGGATCAGGCTGCAGGACATCTTCCGCCTCGACCGCGAATAACTTGCTCCATGCTGGCGCGAAGTGCGGGGCCTTGGAAATCACGTTCTGGAATGTTTTCGTCAGAGCCGTGTTGGGATCGTTTGCCCCGTACGCACCGTCATATTGGGTGCAGCCCTGAACGTAGAGCTTGAACGTGGCGTCATCGATGCTCTCGTGGCGATAGGAAAGAACATCCGCCGCGCAAGACAGAACCCGCTGCGCGGTGATGGCTGCCGCCTGGGCGACATCGGATGTCGAGCCCTCGGGCATGTCGATCCTCGATGACCAGACGATTGCCGCGTTCCGGGAGACGAGGCTCAGCGTGCTTGCCGTAGAGGAGGCCGCGACTTTGAGGGTGTAATTGTTCTGCCCCCTGACCGCGCTCGCATCGGCGACGTGGAAATCGGTTCCGGAAGAGTCGGAGAGCCCGGCGACGCGCGTGGCCACTTCGGACGCGAGCTGTCGTGCAGCTGCAGACGAATCCGCCGCGACGATGGCGAAGGTCGGCGTACCGGACGAGCTGGCGGGCCAGAATTGCCATCCGATCGCGGCAGCCGCGGCAAAGGCGAGGGCTGCGCCGCCGGCGGTAAGCAAGCGCCGGCTGGGCCTGAACCTGGCGCGCTCGGCGGCGGTGCTTCGGACGGTGGCGGAAGCTCCAATCGCCTCCTGAAGGTCCTTGATCTGCGGCGCGTTCGCGCGGCCGTTCCAGTGTGAAAGGTCAATCGACTGAAACTGGCGGAAGCCGAGGGGCGGCGCACTGCCGTCGAGATGGACCGGAACGAGCCGGCCAGTGTCGCGGCCCGCAGCGGCCTCGTCCCTCACCCAGGCCGATTGAACCGACCTCGCCGACCACAGGACCACGACCTTTTCCGCGGCGTCGAGCGCAACCTCGATCTCCGTGGAATATTGTGCGCCGCCCTTGATCTGCCGGTCCCACCAGACCGAGTGGCCCGAGCGCTCGAGAATGGCGGCGAGGGCGCGAGCCTTGTCGGCGTCTTCCCGAACATAACTCAGAAACACGCGTGCCATCAGCACCCCCCGCCGATTCTGAATAGCTCAACCGCGTTCAGGGCGCCACGAGCGGATAGGCGGCGACTTCCTCATAGTGGGCACCGTGCTTCGACAGGCGGCTTTCGAACAGGATGAAGTCCCGCACTTCAAAGGGGGCGGAGACAAGGCCGCGCGTTTGTTCGAGGAAGCGCGCCACTTCGTGACTGCGGCGGCCCTTCCAGCGCGCAAGCGTGATGTGCGGATGAAAAGCACGGCGCTCGGGCTCGAGGCCGACGGCAATGCAGGTGCGCTCGACCTTCGCGGCGAGTGCCGCAACGGGGGCTTTCGGCTCGACTCCGGCCCATAAGGCGCCTGAGCTGCGCTGCTCGAAGCGCCCGGTGCCGCTTATGCGCAGTTCGAAAGGCGCGGCGCGAATGCGTCCGAACTCGGCCGCGAGATCGTCGGCAAACGGGCGTTCGACCTCACCGACGAAACGCAATGTCAGATGGAGCTGCTCGTCGTCCTGCCAGCGGAAATCGGCGCTGTCGTCCATCGCATCGAGCAGCAGGTCGCGGACGACCTCTGGCGGACGGATCGCGGCGAACAGCCGATGCATGGTCAGTCAATAACGCATGCGATATGTCGGAGCCACGCAGCGGGGGCTGGCGGCAGATGGCCGACGTGTTTGTTTCCTATAAGCGCGAGGATGTGGCGCGGGTGCGCAAGCTCGTCGACGCGCTGCGTGCGTCGGGCCTCACTGTCTGGTGGGACGAGGACATTCCGGCATCGGCGCCGTGGGAAGCGACAATCGAGAAGGCCCTGGCCGACGCGACGACGGTGATCGTCTGCTGGTCGCCGGACGCCGTGGCCAGCGAAAATGTGCGGTCCGAAGCGCGCGCGGCACGGGAGGACGGGCGGCTGATCCAGGTCTTCGTGCGACCTTGCACGCTGCCACTGTTCTTCGGTGAGCGGCAAGGCGTAGACCTGTCGAGCTGGCGCGGACGCACCGATGACAAGCGCATAGCCGAGCTGGTCGACGCTGTTCGCGTCAGGTCCGGCTCACCCAAGAGCGAGCAGCAGCCGCCAAGGCGCCGGTCGCAGTTCGGCCTGCGCGTCGCCGCAGTAATCGCCGCCTTCATTTTGGTAATCGGCACCGCGGTTGGCTGGTGGCTGTTGACGCCGGCCAAGGCGACCGGGCCACAAACGATCGCGATCCTGCCATTTCGGGCACTCAATCCTGCCGACGCGAACCTGGTAGATGCGATCTGGGACGATACGCGGGGCGCAATCTCGCGAAACCCGAACCTCAGGGTGCTGGGGCGGACCGCGGTCGAGGCATTGGCCCGGCAGAACCTGAACCCGACGGATTATCGCCGCAAGGTGGGCGCAGATTATCTCCTCGACGGGGGTGTGCAGCGGCAGGGTAACCGGGTCCAGATCAACGTCAGCCTGGTCAGCACGAAAGACGGTTCCGAGGTCTGGAACGATCGCATAGGGGGCAATCTCGACGATGTGTTCGCGTTCCAGCAGCGGATCGCGCAGGAAGTCGAAGGCAAGATCCGGGGCCGGGTTGCGCCGGGCGGCGGCGTCAAGGTCCAGAACATCGCGACCAGCGGCGAGGTCTACAGTATCTACGCGGATGCTCGGGCGAGTCTGCGCAAGCGCGACCGCCAAAGCGTAACCGAGGCGATCAGGCTGCTGCGGCAGGCGCTCGCGATCGACCCCAATTATGCGCCGGCCTGGACGGACCTTGGGTCGGCGATCACTCTCCAGCATGCTCCGGACATGACGGTAGCCGAGCGCATGGACCATTCGGTTCGCTACATCCGCCATTCGCTGGAACTGGCGCCGAACCTGGCCCATGCGCACGCAGCGTTGGCGATGGTGCAAAACTTCCCGCCATCAAGCGAGGCCGACCTCAAGCGCGCAGTCGAGCTCGACCCGAGCGACGCCGAAGCCTGGCTGTGGCTCGGCAATCTCTATTCTTCCCAGTACCGTAACCGGGAAGCGGCGGCCGCGCACAAGCGGGCCATTGAGGTCGAGCCACTGTGGTACCCACCCATGGCCAATCGGATACTGGAGTTGGCCTCGATCCGCGATCGTGTGGCAATGGACAATGAGATCGAGCGCGCGAAGGCGACCGGTGATCCCGTCTACTCGGCCATGGCGCAAGCATTTGGCGCGTTTGGGAAAGGGCATCCGGGCGATACTCTGCGGATATTCCTCGCTTTGCGAAAAGAGCATCCGGAGGTAGCGCCGGCAGTCGATTCCACGCTCGAAAACGCGCTGATCTTTCTGGGCTATCCCGACCTTGCGATGAAGCTTGGTGGAGAAGGTCCGGCGCTCGTCGCTGCCTATCTTGGGACAAGCATTAGCGTCGCGCAGCTGCGAGCGCTGTACAAGCGACCGCAAGATTTCTGGACTGACGCGGACGCGCCCGTGCTGGTTGGACGCCAATTCCGAAAGAATGGGAAAAGCGCGCAGCTGGTCGATTATTTTCATGCGACCTTTTCGGGCGTCGATGATTACGCCGATCGCCTCAAACTCCGACCGAACGTCTATGTCTACCTGGCGCCGACCCTCGCCGTGAATTTGCGTGACAATGGGTACAGTTCGGAAGCCGAGCAGGTCCTCACGCGCGCAGAATTGATCCTCGTCCAGGCGCTTCGCATCCGACCGCTTGATACTGATCTGGCGGCACAGGTTTCGCTCTTGCGTGCCGCGGAGGGAAGAGACCAAGACGCAATCCGGTACCTCCAGTATGCGGTAGCGCATTCATGGCTGCCGAACGGCGGGATCGCTTTGGACATCGCCGACGAGCCGGCTTACGCGCGCCTCGTCAATCGGCCGGACTTCCAGGCCCTGCGGCGCGAGATCTTCGCCCGGCAAGCCGATGAGCGCCGCCGCGCCGGGCCCATTCAAGACATTTACGCGGCGCTCGGTCAGAGGATGGCGGCGTAAATGTCGACGCGCTGCAGTTCCATTCCGCTACGGGTCATGCAACAAATGCCGCGCTTGCAATGGGGGCATGGGTGAGCGGACCAAGCGAACTCAGCGAACAGGAATATGCGGAGCTGCTGAAGCCGCTGGCCGAAGAGCTGAGCACAATGGCGCGCTGGGTCTGGGAGACCCAGCAGCGCGTGGTCGTAATCTTCGAGGGCCGAGACACGGCGGGCAAGGGGGGCTCGATCGAGATGTTCTCCCGGCTGCTGAATCCGCGACAATGCCGTGTCGTCGCGCTGCCGAGCCCAAGCGAGCGCGAACAGACGCAATGGTATTTCCAGCGCTACATCGAGCATCTGCCTGCCGCCGGCGAAATCGTGCTGTTCGACCGCAGCTGGTATAACCGCGCGGGCGTCGAGAGGGTGATGGGCTTCTGCACGCCCGACCAGACGCAGGACTTCCTCAATGCCGCGCCCGAGTTTGAACGCCACCTTGTCGACGACGGCGTGCTGCTCTTCAAATATTGGCTGTGCTGCGACCAGGGGGTTCAGGAAGAGCGGTTCGAAAACCGGCTCCACAATCCGGTAAGGCGGTGGAAGCTGTCACCGATCGATATCAAGGCGCGCGAGCATTACGACGATTACACCGAGGCGCGCGAGCTGATGCTGGCGGCGACGCACACCGACTTCGCGCCATGGACGCTGGTCGACTTCAATGACCAGCCGCTGGGGCGGCTGACCCTGCTTCGCGACCTCCTCGACCGCGTGCCCGACACCGAGCTGCCGCTGGCGGAGATTCCGTGGCCGCCGCTCGCAAGGGAGCCGTCAAGGGAGCATTTCGGAGTGCTCCAGCCAATCGCGAGCTACGAAGTGGGCAAGCACAAGCATTAGCACGACGGGCAAAAGTACTAGGATCACTGACGGGGGGTACATCATGCGGGCGGGAAAGCTGCTGGTTCAGATTACCATCTACTATCTGGCGATCACATTGGTCGTTTTCGTCGCGCTGAAGCTGTGGCCGGAAGTGCGCGGTTACATGCCGGTCGGCGGTGTCGAGCAGCTGATCAGCCAGCCGACGAAAAACCCGCTCGAGGCCAGCGAGGCGGTGCGCGCGGCCCATGTGGCCAATTTCGGGCAGAGCGTATTCTGGCTGGTCGTCGCGATCATCGCCGCGATCCTGGTCTCGCTGCCCGTCAGCTGGGTCTACATGACCGTCCGCGGCGGCGACGAATATGACCAGTCGCTGGTCAACACGATCATCGTCCTGCCGATGGTCGTGACCGGCATCGTCATCATCGTCCAGAACAGCCTGGCGCTGGCGTTCGCGCTCGCCGGCATTGCCGGAGCGGTGCGGTTCCGCAATTCGCTCAAGAGCTCGGGCGACGCGCTGTTCATCCTGCTGTCGGTCGCAACAGGCCTGTCGGCGGGCATTGGAGCGATCGAGCTCGCCGCCGTGGTCAGCGTTGCCTTCAACTATTGTTTCGTGGCCCTGTGGATTACCGAATATGGCGAGCGCGAGGGGATGAAGCGCTTCCTCACTGACTATGACGGGAACGATTCAGCCGCACCCGTCGTGGCCGAAGAGACCAAGAAGAAGGGTTAGTTCACGCACTTTTTGAAGATCTTGCCGCTGTCCAGGTCGGCGAAGAAACCCTGGACGAAGCCTGCCGCGCGCGACTGGTTGCGGGCGTCGAGGCCGGGGATCGTCGCGAAGAGGCCGAGGAACTCGGCGCGCCGCGGTGACAGCTCGGCGGCGACGGCGCGCGCCTGGGCCGCGTGCACGCAATAGCCGCGGTAGCTCCGGCTGCGGAGATCCGACACCTCGCCCTCAAGCTCCATCGGCGGCCCGGCATAGGGCGCATCGACCAGTCCCGAATAGTCGAAATCGTAGGGCACCGGGAGCGCGATCCCGCCCGGTGCGGAGGTCATCAGCCGGGCATTATGGCAGCATTCCTCGCCCTTGGGCGCGGCCCGCATCGACCAGTCGTAATTGCTGATCATATATTCGAACACCGCCATCCGGGCGCCGGCAAGCGGGTCGATCTGCTGTAGCGGCACGCGGTCGCCGAGATGGGCATTGACCATTCCGTTGCGCTTCGCAACGTCGTCGAAATCCTCGAGGAAGAAGCCGACGCGGCTGATGTAAGGACGGCCGCCAGCGTCGACGTAATCGACGTTGGCGAGGCGCGCACGAAAGCTTTGCGGCGTCATCAGATTGTAGAGGCGATAAGCGGAATATTCGAGCAGCACCTTCTGCTGGAAAGACGAGGTTTGCTTGCAATGAGTGACGAGCTTCAGCCGCCGCTGGCTATGGAATAGCGACCCGGGCGGCGCGGGCTGGGTAAGCTCGACCCGCAGTGGTGGAAAATCGCAGGTGTCGGGCCTCAGCCGGGTTATCCCGCGCGGCGTGAGCGCGATCGGATAGGTCACTCCATCAACCGTCATCGTCGCAGGACGTGGAGTTTCGGAGCGGTTCCCGACCAGGTTGGATATCGGCCCCTGGATGATCACGTGGATTGGCGCATCGCTCGAGAAGAGCGGCGTCGGTGGGGAGGGTGCCCTAGCCGCAGCCGTTGAACCGAGCATAGCAACCCCGGCGGCGACGATCCACATCCTCATAAGCCCCCTCCTTGCGATTATGGCGACCTTGGCACCGTGTGCGGAATCATCTGGGCGCCATTGATTTCGAGCCAGCTAAGCGGTCCGCCATAGGCCCGCGAAATGCCGGTATCGATGCGCGCGAGACGCCCACCATTGGTGATCTGGATGCCGGTAAGGCTCGGCGTGTGAGCGACGACCAGCCGCTCGGCGCCATAGGCCGTAAGGACTGCGGTGAGCTCCTGCTCCGGAGTGAGTGGCGGGAGCGGTGGCTTGGCCGCAGCGCGCGCAGCCTGTGCCTCGCTGTCGGTCTGAACGAGGCCCCGGTACCAGAGCGGTCCCAACGGGTCTGTGAGGACCGAGGCGTCGCTATCGTCTCCGGCCGCCATCGCCGCGGCGATACGCTTGTTGACCGCTTCCAACGGCTGCCGGGCATATTCGACGCTGAGGCCGCCGTGGACTAACAGTGTGCCGCCGATCTTCAGCACGGCGGGGTTTGATGTCGCCCACCTGCCGAGCTCGCCGGTAGGGCTCCACGCGAGGTAATGCTCGATCCAGCCGAGAGGATGCTCCGCCATCCACGCGGCGCGGACCTGTTCGGGCCCGGCCGCGGGATTAGTCGCCTTCGCGGCTGCCTCCAGCCTGGCGCGATTGGCTTCGTAAAGGCTGTCCCGGCGGGCGGCCGACTGAGAATTGGCGAACGCCGCATATTCGCCGGGCGTCGTGTACCGGTTGTCGCCGATCAGGTTCATGGCCTCGTGGTTGCCAAGAACGACGATCGCCTGGCCCCCTTTTCGCCGCGCCTCCTTTTGCAGCTGCTGGAGCGAACGGACGATCTTGAGCGAGTCGGGGCCGCGGTCGGTTATGTCGCCGAGCTGGACGAGGATCGTCTTGCCGCCCGCCCAGTGACCCTTGGCATCCGCGACGCCAGATGCCCGGGCAATGGTGGTCCACGCCGCATAGTCGCCATGAAGATCGCCAATGGCGATGATACGCTGCGGGGGCGACGCCGCCATCGCCACAAGCGCGATTAGCGCGAGCGCCGCGGTACGAACGATCCGCGTCATCGAGGCTGCGCGTGCTGCCGTCGCCATGGTCGCTATGTCGCACTGCTGCAGCCAATCGGCAATGTGCGGCGTGGAGACATCATGAACAGCCGTTCAGCTATTCCGTCGTTTGTCGTGTTTCGCTTGAAGTCCCTTGGGGCTTCCACGATATTTGATCGTAGCGAACGGGCCCTTCGCCCGCGCAACGAGGAGATGAAATGGCCAATTGGCAAGACCCGCGCACGACGACTGGGGTGAATCCCGCCGCTGCGACGGTGGGCGTTCCACGCGCCGCCCGCGATGCGGGCCTTCGGTCGTACATGCTTTCAGTTTACAACTACATGGCATCGGGCGTGCTGCTGACCGGCATCGTCGCGTTGTTGTTCGCGCCGTATGCGCAGGGCGTGCTGGTCAACCAGGCCGGGACCGGCATGAGCGGGCTCGGCTGGATCATCACGCTGGCGCCACTCGGCTTCGTGTTCGCGATGAGCTTCGGCATGCAGCGCATGGCAAGCTCGACGCTGCAGGTCCTGTTCTGGGCTTTCGCAGCCGTCATGGGCCTGTCGCTGTCGACCTTGTTCCTGGCCTACACCGGGGCGTCGATCGCTCAGACCTTCTTCGCGACCGCTGCTGCGTTCCTCGGGCTCAGCCTCTGGGGCTACACAACCAAGAAGGACCTGTCCGCATGGGGCTCGTTCCTGATAATGGGTGTGGTCGGGATCTTCGTCGCGATGCTGATCAACCTGTTCCTGCGCTCGCCGGCGATGGACCTGGCGATCAGCGCGATCGGCGTGCTGCTGTTCGCGGGCCTGACCGCCTACGACACGCAGCGGATCAAGAGCCTCTACTTCGTGGTCGCGGGCCATGGCGAGGCAATGGCGAAAACTGCGGTGATGGGCGCGCTGCAGCTCTACCTCGACTTCATCAACATGTTTCTGTTCCTGCTGCGGTTCATGGGCGACCGCCGCTAACCGTCAGGACAAAGCGCAAAAAGGAAGGGCCGGCGGAGCGATCCACCGGCCCTTTTTCTTTAGGGGCAATTCCGGTCCTGCCAGGGGTTCAAGCGGACGGTGGCAGGACCGGGTTGTGCAAGCAGCCGGGGGGTAAGGAGTGGCTGCGAAATCCCGTTTAACCGAGTCGGTATTAAACGCGGTCGAAGAAAGATGGTTAGCGAAGCCGCAACGGAATCGACTGTCCGGAGGCGGGATTCTACAAGCTCGTCCCCGGACATTCAGGGAGATTCTCGATGTGCGATAGCGACACCAACCAAGGCTTCATCGTCGACACCTCCTTCACGCGCAGGTCCGTGGTGCTGACCATGTCGTCGGCCGCCGCGCTCGTCGGCCTGCCCGGCTGCGCGCTGGCCGCAAACGTCACCGAAACCGACGTGATGGTGCCGACGCCGGACGGTTCGGCCGACGCCGTGCTGATCCATCCCGCCGGATCCGGTTCATGGCCGGCCGTGCTGATGTGGCCCGACATCCTGGGCCTGCGGCCGGTGTTTCGCGAAATGGGCCGCAGGTTGGCATCCGCCGGCTATACCGTGCTGGTGCCGAACCCGTTCTACCGCAACAAGCGAGCGCCGGTCGTCACGGGCCCCTTCGATTTCAATGATCGCAAGCAGTTCGAACCGCTGATGCAATTGAAGGCGACGCTGACGGACGCGGCTATCGACAAGGACGCAACTGCGTTCCTCGCGTTCCTCGACGCGCAGAAGCAGACCAACCGTCGCAAGGGCGCCGGCGTGCAGGGCTATTGCTTCAGTGGGCCCTTCGCTTTCCGCACCGCCGCTGCTCGCTCCGATCGCATCCGCGCGGTGGCGACGTTCCACGGTGGCGGCCTCGTCACCAAGGAGGCCAGCAGCCCGCACCTGCTAATCGCCAAGACCAAGGCCAGCTTCGTGGTCGCAATTGCGCGTAACGACGATGCCAAGCAGCCGGAAGCCAAGGACGTGCTCAAGAGCACTTTCGCCGCCGCCAAGCGACCGGCCCTGGTCGAAGTCTTTCCCGCCGACCATGGCTGGTGCGTCCCTGGTGGGCCTGCGTACGACCATGCGTCGGCGGAAAAGGCCTGGTCGGAGCTGCTGCGGCTCTACCGCTCCAATCTCGCCTGACGGGCAGGCCTAGGCAGGTTGCGGCTGAGCCGGCTGGGCGGCCTGCATTTCCGCGATGAGCTTGCCGTCGATCTCTTTGGCGCGGTGATACGCCGGGCGGTCGGTCATTCGGCGGGCGTAATCGACGAACGCCGGCCGCGGCTCGAGCAGGTTGAACGCGAGCATGAAGTTCACGTTCGCGCCGACGAACAGGTCGGCGGCGGTGAAGTGGTCGGCGGCAAGATATTCGCGGTCGCTCACGGCTTTTTCGAGGTTGTTGATTGCGAGGTCGTAATTGCCGTAGCCGAACATCCGCTGCCGCTCCGGCGTCGGCTCCCAGCCGGCGGCCTTGTTGCTGAACGCCGCCTCGACCGGCCCCGACGTGAAGAAAATCCAGCGGTAATAATCGGCACGATCGGCCGGCGGTGGTGCGAGGTTCGCCTCAGGGAATGCATCGGCGAGGTAGCAGCAGATCGCCGCGACCTCCGTAACAACCTTGCCCTTGTGCCTGATCGCCGGGACCTTTCCCATCGGGTTGATCGACAGATAGGGCTCCTGCTTCATGGTCGAGGCATAGTCGAGGATCTCGGTCTCGTAGGGCTCGCCAACCTCCTCGAGCATCCATCTGACGGTTTGCCCGCGCGACATGGGGTGCGTGTAGAAGATGAGGTCTGCCATGGCTGTTCTCCTCGCCTGAACAGCCGTGCGTTTAGCCCTCAACGAGCGCTTGCTCCAGCAGCTAGCCGCGTTCGCCCTTCTTCGGCGGCGTGGCGGGCGCCGCAGCGTCGCCGCGGTCGCCGGCGGACTGGTCACGGGTCGCACGGAATTCGCTGTCGGGACTCCAGTTCGGCCAGAGCCTCGAATTGGCGAGGTCGCGGCCGAGGTTGTGCAGCAGCTGGACGTCGTCGGCCATGCCGGTGAAGTCCCAGGCGGGCGACCATTCGTCGCTCGGCTGGTGGTAGTGCTTGTCGACATATTCCTTGCTGAGGGCTTCGCCGCGGGCAATGCCGCCGTTCACCAGGTCGTTGCCATCGCCGAAGCTGATGGCGGGCACCCCGACCTTGGCGAAGGAGAAGTGGTCCGAGCGGTAGAAATGGCCGGCCTCCGGGTGCGGGTCAGGGCTGTAATAGCGACCCTGCTTTTTGCCCTCCGCAATCAGCATGTCGAGGAGGTCGAGCTTGGCGTTACCCGAGATGGTGAAGTTTTTCGCGCGGCCCCAGATCTGCCCGCCATCGGTGTTGAGCACGGCGACGGTCTTCGACCTCTGGAACAGCGGGTTCTGCGCATAATATTCGGAGCCGAGCAGGCCCTTCTCCTCGGCGGTTACGGCAAGGAACACGACCGAGCGGTCGGTGCGCGGTTCACGCGCGAAGGCACGGGCCTGCTCGATGATCTGCGAGATGCCGGTCGCGTTGTCGAGGGCACCGTTATAGATCCTGTCCCCGCGATCGTCGGGCCGGCCGATCCCGAGATGGTCCCAGTGCGCCGAGTAGATCACTGTCTCGTCCGGATACTTCTTGCCGGGCAGGTAGCCGACGACGTTGTGCGACGTGATCGTCGCGACATTGGTCTGGCCGGTCGCGCTCAGTGTCGTCTTGAGCGGGATCGGTCGGAATGCACGGGTGCGGGCCGCCGCCTTGGCCTGTTCGAAGTTCAGCCCTGATGCGGCGAAAATCTGCTCGGCGAGTGGGCGCTGGATCCAGCTTTCGAAGCCGGTGTGCGCTGCGGCCGGATCCTTGCGGACGATGTCGAACTGCGTGTTGGTGTTCGAGTTCTTGACCGTGTTCCAGCCGTAGGACGCGGGGTCGGTCTCGTGAACGATCAGCACGCCCGCCGCACCGCGGCGAGCAGCTTCCTCATATTTGTAGGTCCAGCGGCCGTAATATGTCATCGCCTTGCCGCCGAAATCACCCTCACCGCCCTCGAAGTCAGGGTCGTTGATGAGGACGACGATCAGCTTGCCGCGAACGTCGACGCCCTTGAAATCGTCCCAATTGCGTTCGGGCGCGGACACTCCGTAGCCCACGAAGACCAGCGGCACATTGGCGAGATTGACGGTATTCTGGCCATTGAGCGGCGCCTTGAGAGCGATCTCATTGCCTTGAGTGAGGTTCAGGGTCTGGCCGTTCCCGAGGCTGAGATTGAATCGCGGCGCAGTCGGGAACTCGGACTTGAGCAGCGGCACGTTCTGGAACCAGCCGCGCTTCCCGCCGATCGTGTCGCCGCCCGGCTTGAGGCCGATCGCGGCGAACTGCTGCGCAATATAGTTGATGGTCTTGGTCTCGGCGCGGGTCGCGGGGCCGCGGCCCTCGAACGCGTCGGACGAAATGAACTTGTCGGTCGCGGACAGGCGCTGGGCGCTGATGCCGCCCGTCGGCGCGGCGCCAAGCGGCGCTGCGGCGAGGATCAAAGCGGTAGCGGCGAGCAAGCGGGTGGGTTTCACGTTTCACTCTCCATCGACGTGAGGTCGCCGGTACCGGCGAGGACGCGCCGGAGCGGCAAAAGGTTGCAGTGCCAACTAGCCACCGCACGCTTGCCGGGGAAGGGTACGGAAAAAATTTGGTTGTCGGCCAGACCTCCAGCTTATTGACCCCTGCGCCATTTTTATTGGCCTCATCCGTTCCCTTTCTGTTCAGTCCCAAAGCGACTTTGAGGAGTCGCGACTGGAAGTGACAGCCGTGAGACCGACGTAAGCGGCTCGCTTTAGACACTAACGCACAGGGGGTCGGATGAGGTTTCTGTCGGCGTGCGCGGCGGCACTCGCATGCGTGGGATCGGCGGCCAGTGCAGAAAGCACGGGCGTCGAGCAATTCGGCGCGGCGATGAAGGTTGCGCGGTGGACCGGGCCGATGCTCGCGTCGACGGCCGAGACACTGCCGCAGGGCCATTTCTACACCGAGCCCTATTTCTTCGACGTGATCGTCAATGGTGACCACCACCCGGGGTCGAGCGGCTTCTACCAGTACGGGCTGCTCGACAATCTGACGGTCGGCGTGCAGCCCGCGTTTGCGACCGACACCAACCGGCTTGGCAGGGGCGTCGCCATCGGCGACTTCAAGCTGCTGTCGCAACTGCGGCTGACGCATTTCACGCCCGAGCGCCGGGTGCCCACGATCGCCCTCGTGGTGAACGAGGTCATCCCGACCGGCAAATTCGACCGGCTGGGACCGAGGCAAGAAGGCCATGGCTCCGGTGCTTTCGCGACCGAGGTCGGCGTCAACGTCCAGCACTGGTTCCTGCTGAAGAACGGCAGACTGCTCCGGACCCGCCTCAACGTCCTGCAGCGCTTCTACCGTGGGACAGGCGTGGATGGGCGCAGCGTCTATGGCACCGACGCCGCGTTCCGCGGCCATGCGCGGCCGGGGTCAAGGACGACGCTAATCGGGGCGGTCGAATATAGTCTGACCAAGGAATGGGTGCTGGCGCTCGATGTCGAGGCGGACTTCAATGGGCCGACCAGGGTCGCGGGGCAGGAGACGAGCGGCGGTCCGATCGTGCGGACAAGGTCACCCGCCAGCCGCAGCATCGGCTTCGCGCCGGCGGTCGAGTACAATTGGAGCCCGAGCACCGGGGCGCTATTCGGCGTGTGGATCGTCCCCAAGGGTCACAACGCGCCGGCATCGGTCACGCCCGCGATCGCGATCAGCAAATTCTGGTAGGCCTGGACGAATGACTGAGCGCCGATCGCTATTCGGCGGCCGGAGCCGCGTCGTCGGCCTTTGGCTTCGCAGCCGCCTTGGTCTTTGACTTGGGCTTGACCTTGCCAGGCTTGGGCGCTGCCGGCACGATCTCGAACGCCGGGGCATTGTCCTTGATGCGGACCTTCACCTCGCCGCCGTTGACCAGCTTGCCGAACAGCAATTCCTCGGCCAGCGGCTGCTTGATCTTTTCCTGAACGAGGCGGCCCATCGGGCGCGCGCCGTAGAGCTTGTCGTAGCCGCGATCGACGATCCACTTCCTCGCTTCGTCGTCGAGCTCGATGTGCACATTGCGGTCGGCAAGCTGCAGCTCGAGCTGCAGGATAAACTTGTCGACGACCCGGGCCACGACGGCCGGGGGCAGGTAGGAAAACGGCACGATCGCATCGAGGCGGTTGCGGAACTCCGGCGTGAACATCTTCTTGACCGCATCCTCCTGAGCATCCTCGCGCGAGCTCGCGCCGAAGCCGATGCTCTCGCGCGCCATGTCAGACGCGCCGGCATTGGTGGTCATGATCAAGATGGTGTTGCGGAAGTCGACGGTCTTGCCGTGGTGATCGGTGAGCTTGCCGTTGTCCATCACCTGCAGGAGGATGTTGAACAGGTCCGGGTGAGCTTTCTCGATCTCATCGAGAAGGAGCACGCTGTGGGGGTGCTGGTCGACGGCGTCGGTGAGAAGACCGCCCTGGTCGTAGCCGACATAGCCTGGAGGCGCGCCAATCAGCCGGCTGACCGAGTGACGCTCCATATATTCGGACATGTCGAAGCGCTGCAGCGGAATGCCCATGACCGAAGCGAGCTGACGCGCGACCTCGGTCTTGCCGACGCCGGTGGGGCCGGAGAACAGATAATTGCCGATCGGCTTGTCCGGATCGCGCAGGCCTGCGCGGCTGAGCTTGATCGCCGAAGAGAGCTTCTCGATGGCAAGGTCCTGGCCAAACACGACACGCTTCAGGTCGGCCTCGAGATGCTCGAGCACCTGCTTGTCGTCGGCGCTGACGGACTTGGGCGGGATGCGCGCCATGGTCGCGACCACGGCTTCGATCTCCTTCGGGGTAATGACCTTCTTGCGGCGGGAAGGCGGCACCAGCATCTGCATCGCCCCGACCTCATCGATGACGTCGATCGCCTTGTCGGGTAATTTGCGGTCGTGGATGTAGCGCGCAGAAAGCTCGACCGCCGACTTGATCGCGTCGGGAGTATAGCGGACGTTGTGGTGGCCTTCGAAGGATGAGCGCAGTCCGGCGATGATCTTGATCGTGTCCTCGACCGTCGGTTCATTGACGTCGATCTTCTGAAAGCGCCGCAGCAGCGCGCGGTCCTTCTCGAAGTGGTTGCGGAACTCCTTGTAGGTGGTCGAGCCGATGCAGCGAATCGCGCCCGACGAGAGCGCCGGCTTCAGCAGGTTTGACGCGTCCATCGCCCCGCCGGAAGTCGCGCCGGCGCCGATCACCGTGTGGATCTCGTCGATGAAGAGGATCGCGTGGGGCAGTTTCTCGAGCTCCGACACGACCGACTTCAGCCGCTCCTCGAAATCGCCGCGGTAGCGGGTGCCGGCGAGCAGCGCGCCCATGTCGAGCGCGTAGATCACCGCGGGCTTGAGCACGTCGGGCACGTCGCCCTCGACGATCTTGCGCGCGAGGCCCTCGGCGATGGCGGTCTTACCTACGCCAGGGTCGCCGACGTAGAGCGGGTTGTTCTTCGAGCGGCGGCAGAGGATCTGCACCGTGCGGTCGACCTCGGGCATGCGCCCGATCAACGGATCGACCTTGCCGGCCTTGGCCTTCTCGTTGAGGTCGACCGTGAACTGCTTGAGCGCGGATTCCTTCTTCCCGCTCTCCTTTTCGGTCTTTTCTTCCGCGCCCTCGGGCGAGCGGGGTTCGGCCGCCGTCTCGCCCTTGCCGACACCATGGCTGATATAGGTCACGGCATCGAGCCGGCTCATGTCCTGCTGCTGCAGGAAATAGACGGCGTAGCTCTCGCGTTCGGAGAAGAGGGCGACCAGCACGTTGGCGCCG